>Ga0105099_10001415_pt1 | contig 15076 bp, 16 predicted proteins | sample PPLLak3cmMay2015_2_FD_79138 | JGI IMG/M metagenome (GOLD analysis project Ga0105099, IMG submission 79138) | Freshwater sediment microbial communities from Prairie Pothole Lake near Jamestown, North Dakota, USA - PPLs Lake P8 Core (1) Depth... | ecosystem: Environmental > Aquatic > Freshwater >... | reverse complement strand
GAACAAAAGGTTAATGAACAAAAAGTTATTACAGATATCGTTGCTAAAGAGAGAGATGAGATACAAGCACAAAGTCGATATCTAGAATCAAAATATACTGCGCAGATATCACAACTGCTTACTCAAGTAAATGAGATGTCATCTCATAAGGTTTCAACTAATCATAAGATTGTTCATCCTGATGGATCGTCTGAGGAATGGTCAACAGTTGAATCAGAGGATAAATCTAGTCAAAAGATGTTATCAGAGATAAAATCACAGTATGACAACATAGTAAAAGAAAATGATGATAAGTGGTCTAAGAAACTAGAAACAGAGAAAGAAACTATTATTAGTACTTATCAAATAACGATTGATTCTTTAAAGAAGGAATTGATGAAAAAAGACGAAGAGAAGGTAACAACTATAAACGAAAAGAAACTCGGTATAGAAGTTGGAGCAACAACGGAAAAACGCGGATATGTACACGGCAGTTATGATATCTGGCACTCCATTTTTATCGGTGGTAATATTGAGTCCGATGCTAAAACACAACATTCAGCCGGTATTGGTCTCGGTATAAGATTATAGGTAATTCATTGAATAATATGGATAATAGATATGGCTAAGTACACCTTTATATGTGATAAGTGCCATGTGACCCAACAAATGTATGTTGGGTCTTCTCTTTTGGAGAAAGAGTGTCAGTGTGGTGGTACTTTACATCGTCAACTACCAAAACTATCACAATCAACTTCTTATGAAAAACCCGATAAAGATTCAGCTTGTCGCTGGATAGATGATCAACCAGCAGTGATACAATCCCGTAAAGAACAATTTTACTGGTCTGTTGAAGTCCCTAGGATGGTTAATTCTGGAACTTTCAGTATAGAAACAATGTTAGATAATGGGTGGATTACCGTATCAGAAGAAGGTAATATGATTATCAATACTAAACCGCCGAGTCAACGATAATGAAGATAACTAGAGTTATAATCAATAATATTCTTTCTATAGAGCGCGCAGATGTATCGTTTGGCGATACGGGATTAGTGCTCGTAGACGGATGGAATTATGATGATGATACTGCTAATGCTGCAGGTAAAACTGCTATCTTCAATGCATTGGCATTTGGTATATATGGCAAGATGCCGCGTGATGTAACGACTACTGACTACCTACGTAAAGGTTCTAAGACTGGTTTTACTGAAGTTCATATAGAATGTGGTAACGATCTATGGGTAGTAAAGCATTGTCGTCCTAATAATGTTTCATATATTAAAAATAATCAAAGCGAATTAATCACCCAGGATGAGTTTGAGAAGTCTATAGGTTTAACGTATATTCAATTCCTATTGACTGTTTACGCTGCACAGTCTAAAACGGAAAAGTTTTTACTTTTAAATGATATAGGTAAGAAAGATTTTTTGCTACAATTAATGAACTTAGATAAGTTTTCTATATCTAAAGAGTTTGTTAATAAGCAACTAAAAAGTAACTTAAATCAGGTAGCAACTATCGATCAACAACTGTCTGCAATAGTTAGTAAAATTCAAGTTTTAACTGATTCTTATATAGATATAGAAACTGTTAATGAAGAGATATCGAAGTGTGATACTACCGGAATCGATAAGGAAATTGATCAATTATCTAATATCAATGAACCAGATATAGATCAGTTCCGTCAGATAGAACAAGGATTATTACAAAAACGAAAAGGCTTTGACCAATTACGTATAGATATAGGTGTTTTAAGAAATGAATATAACGTATTAACTAAACAGCGGAAAAATATACTAACTGTTTCTTCTGTAAGTTGCCCCCATTGTGAACAGGAAGTAGTAGTTACTACCAAAGGTATCATTAAATCCTCAGATATAGAAGCGCGCAATACATCAGTACTAGAAGATAATCAAAAGATAGAGGATCAGAAGACCGCAGTAGTCCAACAAATCAAGGAATTAGAGGTACAGTTAGAAGGTATAAATGATCTAGATCTACTAGAATCTCGTGTTAAAGATAAACAGTATCAGAAGATGGCAGAATTTCGTCAAGTTAGCAATAGATTGTCAGAACTTAGAAATAAAAGATCTCAACTTATACAAAAAGTAGAGTTTTTAAATCAGCGGGTTAAAGATAATACTTTAATATTGCAAAAAGTTCAACAAGCTGAAGTTCAACAACAAACCTTATTAAGTCAGAAAGATACTTTGCGCATAGAACGTACTATATTGGAAACGCTAGCTAATGCATTTTCACCTTTAGGTGTTCAAGCTTATATTGCTGACATGGTATTAGACTTACTTAATGAGCGCGTATCCGATTACATGAGTCAGATGTGGCCAAATGCGTCTTACAGGCTAGTCTCCTATAAAGAGACAAAAGCAGGTGAAATTAAAGCCAAATTCTCTGAAAAGATTGTTATAGGGGGTAAAGAACATAGTTTAGGATCATTATCTGGTGGTGAGTTTCGTTGTATCTCGTTAGCAGTAGATCTTGCAGTTGTTGATGTTGTTACCCAGATGTTTGGTATATGTTTGAATCCGTTAATATTAGATGAACCTTTTGATGGCATGGATAGTTCTAATCGAGAGCGTGCAATAGAAGTACTATCTAGATTGGCCCAAACCAAGACTATACTAGTAATTGATCATAGCTCAGAAGTTAGAGCGATGTTTTCTAGTGTTATTAGGGCAGAAAAACGTAATAGAGTGACTACAATAGTCTAGATGTGATATGATACATATATGGACAATATAGAGCAAAAATTGGAAGAGATAGAAGAATTGATCAAGAGTAATCTTATGCCTAAGATGTCTCAGCCCAACCTTATGCCTAGTTTAGATCAGCCAGCATCTCCTGGTCGTCCAAGAGGACCAGGTGTAACTCGCACGAACCCTGTTCCTAAAACTGCATCCGGTGTATCGCCAACTTCTAAAAAAAATCCACTTAAAGTTGCTGAACAACTTAAAAATCCCGAATTGAAACAAGAAGTTAAAAATAATATAAAGTTTAATTCTAAGGGTCAGTGGTCTCTGTAATCTAAGTACAATCAGTACATGACTAATCCATACAATATACTTGTTATTGATCCGGCAGAAAGCACTGGTATTGCTTTAGTGTCTGTAGATGAATTTAATTCAACTGCAGATATATTTCATTATAATTATATTAATGTTGACACATCATCTAACTACATAGGTGATTGGTGTCTAAATTTGGCTGCTGTTATAGAGTCATTAATTGTTAAATACGAAGTTAAACAAGTAGTCGTCGAGGATTTTTTCTTTTCTAGTCGTTTTACTAGCGGAAGTAATGTTAATCCGGCATATAGAACAGCAATACATATGACGGTACGAAAATTAAAATTACCGTACGAGATATTGAATATAAGTCAATGGAAGTCGTTTGTTGCAGGTAGATCAGTACCCACTAAAGAGCAGAAACGTAAGTGGGGTACTAAAGCCAATAAAAAGTTTATAGAAGAAGCATTGACACTTAGACATGGAATCAAGTTACCTAACCACAGCATATCAGAAGTTACTGGCAAACCCATTATGTTCCGGTATGATATAGTTGATGCTATTGCACAAAGTATCTGTTATTGCAAACTAATGTTGGGTATTCGTACACTTACCTGTAGCGTTGTAGTTCCTCCTGATGTGGATTGGAACGCACCTAAAAAAACTAAAAAAACACCACGTAATAAAAAATAATAGTAGAATGCCCCTGATTGTGTTATTAATATAATCTAGGAGATTTAAAATGGCTGGTAAAGCAAGATCTATTTTATCAAAATCGTTTATTGAAAATATCAAAGACATCAATGTTGATCAAGCGTCTGAGATGATTATCAAAGCTGAGATCAAGATTAAAGAACTTAAAGAAGAGCAAGCTAACGATGAAAAGTTGAATGCAGCCAAACAGATCGTCACAGACCTCAATGCGGGTTATAATAGTGTCATCCGAATGGAACAATCGAAGATTCAATATTTGATTGAACAGATTCAAGATATACAAGGTGATAAAGAATAGTCTTACAATATCGTTATATAACGGAGTAATATAATGACCTTACGTACTGATTTCTATGATGGTTCAACTGGATTACAAAATCAGTTGATAGATGCTTTTACTAACGGTGGTACTTTTGTTACCACTAATTTAGCTACCTTAACTCAAGGTCTTAAAGATAATGCAGCTATGGGTAAAACTACTTTTACTATCACAATTGCAACTTCTTTTAAGCCGAGTGCCTTACGCGCCAATGGTTTACTGTTGAACGCTTATATTGATGGTATTGTTGACGAGTTATTGCAACAAAATATCTTCTCTTTTGAGTGTACTCCTACGCTTAATACGTCAGATCAACTTACCACTAGTATCGACTTCGATTTTACCTTCCAAACAGCCTAAAAAGTTATAATAAATATAATGAAAACCGGGTGTTAAGCCCGGTTTATTTTTTTTGTATAACCCTCCTACGGAGGATCCATTATGTGTGAACATTGTAAGTTTCCAGAACCAGCTCAACTTCATATTCATAGTATGTATTCCATGTTAGATGGTGTACCTTCTCCAGAAGAGTGGCTAGAATGGGCATTAACTAACAACTGTCCTGGGATAGCTATAGTGGACCATGGCGTTTCTGTATCTATGTATCATGCTGTACGCTTTAAAGATATGATACAGAAATACAATAAGTCGAATAATACTACATATCCTTCCGATGCTGTTATTGGTATACCTGGTGTAGAACTATATGTTAAAGAGCATCCAGAAGATAAAGGGCACGCACATATCACCGTGTGGGCAGTATCTACGGTTGGTTACTTTAACTTAATGAAACTATCATCGTTAGCATATAACGATATCGTAACTTTTTTTGGTTCAGTTAAACCACGCGTTACCTACGACATGATACAGCAGTATTCAGAAGGATTGTGTTTTGGTACTGGATGTATAGCTTCCCCAATGGGTAAGGCCATAATGGCAGGTAATCACCAATTAGCGGAAGAGTGGTATATAAAATATATAAATATGTTTGGCGATAAACTATACGTGGAGTTTCATCCTACTGATTTGACTCACGATTTTGATAGGAAAACTGGAGGTTTTACTCCGATACAACCAAATGAATGCTCGTGCGATGGTAATATGCAAAAAGCATATAATGAGTTTTTATTTGCAATGGCAGAAAAACATGGTGGTAAGCCAGTTCCTGCAACCGATGCACACTTTATTTTGCCTGAAGACAAAATATTACAAGATGTTGTTTTAAAAGCTGGAAATACCAATGGATGGTTTTTTCATCAAAGCTATCATCAAAAAAAAGCTGCAGAGATTTATCATTGTTTAAGAACCCATCTAGGCGATTCTTTAACAGTTGAAAAGTTTACGCATTGGATAGAAAATACTTTTGAGGTTATGGACGGTGCTAAAACTATAGAAACATCTTTTAACTATCATTTACCTAAATTAGACATCCCTAAGGATATATTGGCTAAAACTGACGATTATAATAAGCAATCACTTTTTTTACTAATGGCTAAGATAAAGGAACATGGTCGTTGGCTTGATGATCCTATATATATCGAGCGCTTTAAGAAAGAATTAGATGTTATATTGCGTAATGAAACTTTGAATTTCATACCATATTTCTTGATGTATGAAGATATCTGCACTTATGGTAGATCGCAAGGTATTTTTCAGAATATTGCCCGTGGTTCAGCTGGTGGCTCATTAATATCTTATTATTTAAAGATAATACACATCGACCCAATTATCAATAAATTGCCATTTGAGCGCTTTCTGTCTCATGCGCGTATCAGAGCTGGTTCTTTTCCAGATATAGATTTAGACTTATCAAATCGATCTGAGGTATTGGACTATCTGCGCCAAAAATATGGCAATGGATTTGCACAGATAGCCACTTTTCAAAAAATGAAGACAAAAAATGCTATTAAAGACGCTATGTGGTGTCTTTATGGTAAAAATCGTAACGATCCAGAAGTAGTTGCTATATGTAATCAGATTCCGAATTCTCCTCAAGGAGTTGATGAAAGTGATTTTCTTTATGGTTATACTGACCAGGAGGACACTTATCATCCTGGCATAATTGAGCAAAATAAAGTAGTTGCTAATTTTTTTGAGGCTCATCCAAAAATAGAACAAATGGTTAAGAAATTGTTAGGTGTGGTTCGGGGATTTGGTCGTCACCCTTCTGGTTTTGTAATATCTACAGTTGATATATCTTCTGAACGCTGTCCAACGATGATTATGATAGATAAGAAGGCCGGTACAAAGGTTTTAGTAACACAATATGAAGCACCAATGGTCGATAAGATTGGTCTAATTAAAGCAGACATATTATCTGTTACTACCGTAGAGACTGTAAATCAATGTATTGAACTAATTAAACAACGCACTGGACATGACTATAAAACCGAGAACAATATAGGTATTCAGGAAATATATAGACTGCCGGAAGATGTTAAAGTTTATAATGACTTCTTTAATAAGAAAACAGATTCTAGTTTTCAGTTTAATACACCATTAATTAAGGGTTTAGTACAGGATTTTTGTCCAAGAAGTCGCGATGATCTTTCCGAATTTACTGCTCTTGCAAGACCAGGTGCACTTGATGCGCCATTGTATGATTCGACAGCGGCGCAATTCTATATAGATGTTAAAAATCATAAACGCGAACTAAAGTTACTACATCCCGATATGGCAAATCATACAACTAATGGTGCTATTGTGTATCAGGAACAATGTATGAGTTTCTTAGTTGACATTGCTGGTTATTCTTGGGAAGAATCCGATCAGATTAGAGGTGCTATAGCTAAGAAAAAACATGCGGTTATTATGGCTACATTTGACAGAATCAGAGAATCTTGCCGTCAGCGCGGATGGGATGATGAAGCTATAGAGACCATATGTCAGCAAATACAAGCATTTAGCAAATATTCATTTAATAGAAGTCATTCAAGGGCTTATTCTGAATTAGGCTATATTACTATGTATTTAAAACACCATTATCCTTTGGAGTGGTGGACTGCAGTATTAAACACAACTGACGAAGAGGACAAGTTAAGACATTTTGTTACTGTGATCGGCGGGATGTTATCCTCACCGTCACTTGCGAATACTTCTAATCAGTTTTGTATATTTAAAGATAAAATCTTTGCTCCGTTGTCAGCTATAAAAGGTATTGGCCCTAATTCTGTCGCGGAGTTAGTTAATAAAGGTCCATTTTCTTCATTGGAAGATTATGTTCAACGCATTAATCATAGCAAAGTTAATGTTGGTCATTTTTCTGCTTTAATCAGAGCGAGAGCACTCGATGTATTTATGGATTTATCCAAACCATATATAGAAGCTCGTAAAGAGTTGTTGGTTAAATATAAGACATTGCGTAAATGTAAGGAGTTTGATGCTGATTTGTTGCCTAGTTCTAATTTAGATTTATTTTTGCAAGAACGGGCAACAAATCAAGTGTTTAATAAATCTATTTTAGAGTCACCTGATTTAATCAAAGAACTTATGGATATATGGCCAGGTTTTGTTTTAACTGGTAATAAGGGCGTCCCATTAAAAATGGGTGATGTACCGGTTTTACGTGGTTTAGATATAGCAACTGCAATGGTAGAAAAAGGTGCTACTGAACAGACATTTGGATTCGTGCTTTTGTATGGTGGATCAGAATATCGTACTGGTACTTCTAAGAAGTCCGGTAGAAAGTGGCAAATGTTAAAGATTCAGTTGTCCGATGGTGTACAGGAGGTAGAAGGTGTTATGTGGGACAAGGTATTGCCTATGCGTTATCTTAAGGACAGCATTGTTTACGTTCAGGGAACTGTACGACCAGGATATAAACAGGCAATTAGTATAACAATTTCAGAAATTAGACGAATAATTGAGGAGTGATATATGACTAAATATGTATGTGTAACATCAGTACCAGATCATGATTTGTGTAAGGAGGAAATGATAGTCAAAGTACCAGATTTTATCCAGGATGTTATAGAGTGTCGACAACACATGCCAAATACTGGCGTATTATCGCCATCATATGTACATGCATTAGCTAATCATATCGGCCATAAGTATGATCCTGAGTTTACGGGTTCAGGTTTGATGGTTGTAAATGATTTAAAAGGTGTTCCGTTTAACAATGCTAGTGATATAGCTGCTTCTATGGTTAAGTTTTTTAGACGCTATTATCCAAAAATTTTTGATGCATGTATTGATTATCAGATAAAAAATAAGCCGATGGGTATTAAGTTAGTATATTTTGTAGGTGATCATTTAGATTCATCGGCGTTTGTAAAAAATGGTATAGATGTAATAGACTTGAAAGATGTTGATATTTATATGGGCCGTAAAGATAAGAAATTCAATAAAGGACAGTTTAAGAAAACGGACGCTGCGGAATAACTATTATCATAAATAATTGTGGTACAATATATATGCCAATTGGCAGTTTATAAACATTATGTCTATACAGACAGTATAAGGAGTTAAAATGGCTAATATAACTATTAATCAAGAATCCCTCAAACCACGCCGCGAATTTAAAAGACATCCAGTACAACCCGGTCATAACATTTTTCGTATTCTTCCCCCATTTGGTGATGAAGAGGTGCACAATAATTATCCGTATAAAAGATGGGTATTAGCATGGCTTTTGGATCCACGCAGCAATAAGCGTAAACCCTTTGCATTGCCTCAATACGATAAGGATAATCCAGATCCAGTGAGTCAATATGTTAAGATGCTGACCGAAAAGATTGATCGAGTAAAAAAATCTACTATTGATAGTATGATATCAAAAGGTGTTGCACTGGATAAAGCTGAATCTGTGGTTAAAGAAAAATTAGTAGATGCTAATAAATTGATTTGGGAACTTAGACCAAAAGCTGGTTTTTTCTACAATGCGTGCAATAAATCAGGTGAGATTGGAATTCTTGAGTTAAAGAAGACTGCACATGACGCTTTAAAAGCGGAAATGTATCAGTATATTAAGGATTACTCGCAGGATCCAACATCCCTAAATGGTGAGAATGACGATTCTGGTGTGTGGTTTGATGTTGAACGAGTAGGAGAAAAGGGCGACAAAGATACAGAATATAAGGTTCGCAAACATCAAACAAAACATAAGAATGAGCAAGGTAAACTAATTTTCGAAGATGATCGCGAGACGTTGCCAGAGCACGTTATGCAGAATTATAGCGATATGGGCTATGATATCTACGGCTTATATCAAGTCAAAACTAATGAAGAGCTTTATGCCATCTTGATGTTTAATTTAAAGGATATTGTTGATAAAGTTCCAGTTGCACGGTTAGACGGTTTTGATCCTGACCAGTTTGACTTTACTGCAGTCGAAGTTGAAGAACCAGCTAAACCAGTTGTATCTTCAGTTGTTAAGGGTAAAGCACCGGTGAAAATTGCTCTTCAAGATAGTGCTGATGATATAGACGTTGATCTTTCGATTTCAGAAGATATAATTAGACCTACTACTTCCACTAAGAAAGTCGATGCTTTAACTGATAGTAATATATTAGCTATTGCGGATGAATTTTTAAATAGTTAAAAATGGGGCTCATATGAGCCCTTTTCTTAGTGGAGTAATTATGTCAGATATTAAATTACGTTTAGATCCAGATGATCTAGATGGTGAATTAGTGCAAATAAAAGTAGGCGCAATTAGTCAATTGCCTGTGTTATCACATACTACTATCGATATAACATCGATATTGATGTATTCAAATAAAATCAAAGAGATTGGTAGTGGTTTCAATAAGATGACCGCACCACTTTTTATCCGTGATTTTTCAATCGCTTATGATATTACTAGTAATATGTTCTTTGAGGCTACTAAAAAAGATATGCAAGCGTCAAATAGATTAGAGATAGCGGAATCTATTGCTTATTTAGAGAACGCCGGTAGTTATCTAGCATCTAAGAATATCAAAGATACAGCTGAGAGCCGAAAAAGATACATACCCTTAGATCCAGAAGTTCAACAAGCAATGAATTTAAAAGCGGAAACAGCTGCAGTAGTAGCTTTTTTAAAGTGTAAACTACAGGAATTTAAGACAGCTATTGAGAGTGTAAAAAAGATCTCGTATGGTGATCAGTTTATGTCTCCTGATGAAGGTATGTGATATGTCCTACGATAAGGATGATTTTAAGTATAGAGAATATAATGATGGTTCAAAGAGTCGACTATATAGACATTATTGTGATAAGTGCGGTAGAGATAAAGGTTATATATTATTAACCCGTAGAGATGGAATCTTGTCAGCAGATCGTATCTGTAAAGTCTGCCGTAATGAACTAGTACGAGAGGTAAACACTGGTCGTGTCCCATGGAATAAAGGTATTCCACAGACAGAAGAAACCAAAAATAAGTTAAGTGAAGCATTAATAGGTCATCTAGCCCACAACAAAGGAAAACCAATGAAGTTAGAGGCTAGGATTAAGTTGAGTTGTAATAATCGCGATATCGCTATTGAGAATTTTGAAGGATTTGATGAACGTAAGAAAGAACGAAGTAGAGGATCTTATAAAGATCAAGAACTAAATAAAACATGTTTTGAAAAGTTTGATTATACATGTCAGAAATGCTTTTCCCGTGGATGCTGTTTAAACGCCCATCATATGAATTCTTGGAAATTCTTTAAGGAGGATCGTTATAACATAGACAATTTAATTTGTTTATGTCAAAAATGTCATCGTGAATTTCACTATATATATGGCACTGGAAATAAAGAACCAAACACTATTCAGCAAATGACTGAATTTTTAGGAGATAGAAAATGCCAGTAGATACAAAGGGTTGGTTGAAACAACTCACTAAGGACTTTGGTAAACTATCAGAAGATATGCCAAAACCTTCTGATCAAGTGATAAAACTAGATTCACCGTCATTTAATTGGTCCACAGGTACCGGAGGAATTCCCGTAGGAAAAGCAGTTTGCTTTTATGGTGGTGAGAATTCCGGTAAGTCATTGCTTATGCAGTTAGTTTTTGCTTCTATCCAGAAAGAGGATCCAGACGCTATTTGTGTATTGTTTGATACTGAGTACTCTCACTCTCCAGAATGGTTTACTAAATTAGGGGGAGATTCTAGTCGTTTGATAGTACGTCAATCTAACGATCCAAAAAAAATATTCGACTTTATAATTGGTGAGATGTATCAGATGCTCCAGGATGGAGCGCCTATACGTGCTATCGGTATAGATTCTGTTAAAAATATTGCATATCCCAAAGATATCAAAAACAATACAACAGATCTAACTATGGGCGGCGGCGGTGCATCATATCTCGGTCCAACTTTGAAAAGAGTTATGCCAGTTATTCGCGAACATAACGTTACTACGATATTAGTACAGCAAGTATACGAAGAAATGGACCAATATAAGGCTATGTCAAATCCTTATAAGTTACCTGACGGACGAGCACTTAAACATTTCTGCGATTTGATGATTCAAGTTGATCGACTAGATACTAAAGATGGGCGAATTGAGAGTGGCGAAAATATGGTTGGAGGCAAGCAACAAATAGGTCATAAAATTAGATTGAAGAATAGAAAAAATCGTGTAGGAGCTCCATATCGTGTTGCTGAATTTACTTTAAACTATAAGAGTGGCATAGTTGATCTACATAATGAAATAGTTAGTTTAGCTATAAGCTTAGGCGTAGTATCTCACCCTATCAGTGAAACAACTGGTAAACCTAGTATTCAACTTTGGCAATTTTCGAATTATCCACCAGTACGGGGAGAAGAAAATTTCCGCAAATGGGTTAAGGATAACGTAGATATATATGAGGATTTAGTAATAGCTTGCAACGGTGTTGATGATGATGCAATTTTAGCTGAACGCAACAATACTTTAATAGTTGCTGATGTTACTGTAGATTTGTAGTAGGAGTTTATAGTGAAAATACTAGTAATAGGTGATGCCCATATAAAGATAAATAATCTAGCTATGGGTCGTCGCTTTTTACAATGGATAGATGAAGTTGTAGAAGTTTATCAACCAGAATTAATAGTTAATTTAGGTGATTTTTTTGATAGTCATAGTGTTCTACGGGCTGAAATTTTAACTGAATATTCTGACCATGTACGTAGAATATGTGCATCAAAAACGGTTAATCGTCGTTATGTACATGTTTTGGGTAACCACGAAGGATATAAACCTGATTCATCAGCTTATCATGCATTACAGGCTCTTAAAGAATTGGATGCAAATTACTTTGTCGCGGACACGGATACGGCAGTTGATATATATGAAGATATCAGTTTTATTCCATACCACTTTCATCCTGAAACATTTCCGACCAATACCAAAGCAATCTGTTTTGCGCATCAAACCTTTGTAGGTGCCGATTTTGGTAAGTTTCGTCCAGATATAGGCGTTGAGATAGACAAGTTGTCGGCCGATATTATTATAAGTGGTCATGTACATAAAGGACAAACGATAGGTAAGGTTATATATCCTGGATCAGCTTTTGCTCAAGGAGTTGATGACGTTGATCAGATAAAGAGTATTTGTATCTTTGATAGTGAGACGTACGATATAAAGCGAATACCTACACCTTTGCCTAGATGGCGAAGTTATACAGCATCACTTACGGATGATGCCGGTATGTTAAATTTAGACAATATTCATCAAGATTTGATATCTACTCTTACTAAAGATGATAAGTGGATTATCAATTTAGAGGGTCCGAGGGCTGAGTTAAGTGCTTATTTAGATTCTAAATTATATCAAGAGATAAATCGTGAGTATAATTTAAGAGTTAGAGTAAAGTATACCGATATAGTTAAAGATCGAGTACAAATAAAGGCAGTTACTGCGCCAGAAGCTATCTGTCAATATATCGATAAGATATACGATGGAGATTTAGATAAAGAAATGCTTAAGCAAAAAGCTATAGAGATTTTAGGTAAGAGTGTGATATCTTTATAGTTAGGAGAAGATATGGACAATATGACGTTAGATGCTTTCATCGATCACCAGCGCTGGTTGATAGAAAATGGTCTATTTACTGATTTAGCTAAAGATAACTTATATTTATATGGTTCGTTGGTACATGTTGATATAGAGGCTGTACACGCCGTTATTGATGCTAAACGTTCGCTAGTGTCATATACGTTATACGCAAGACCAACTTTGATTGATGCGATAGCTAAGTTTAATAAGCTACGAGAATCGAAGAAGATATTAGATTTATGGCGATTAAAACGAATTTTGAAACGTAATGGGACTTTGGATTTTTTACCTATGCTAAATCGGTTCGTAAAGGATTTTTGCGGCCCGAAATGGAGTGCCGAGATGAAGATAGAAGATATCGCCACATACGTGGAAGAACCAGATGAACCTAGAAATGAAATCAACTCAGGAGTTGATAAATAGTCTCACCAGTGATGAGGACTTGCGACAGGAACTATGGATTAGTGTCCTGTCCGGTACTCCGCCCGCCGTTCTATCTTCGAATTTAGAATTGCTACACTTACAGTACAAGATGGTTGAAGAATTTCAACGTAATATAGAAATTTTTGCTGTAGTTCCTTTATCTGATAAGTGCAATAGATTACTATCTAGTTTGACATTAATTGAACGCAATGTTGTATATCTACTGTTATTGGGTTTATCATCTTATGATATAGCCAAGTATAAAGATATTGACATAACTAAGATTCAACAGTTAATACTGTCTATACGCAGTAGTAATTTATGGATAGACATACGGAAGGACTTAAATGGCTCTGAAAAAACATCTAAACGAAGATGAAAAATTTGGCTTGACGCAAGAAGAAATACAATTAGCAGAACGATATTTGCGTAAAAATAAAACAGCAGGTGCCCTGCGAGATAGTGAAGCTTTATTACTGTACGAAATGTTTATGATTGGGACATCGTACAAGGATATGCACTTGCAATATCCACAATATTCAATAGCTCAGATAATACTGCCTGCAGCATTACGTAAATGGGGCTTAGATCGTGACCGAATGATGTCTTCCTTAAAGGATCGTGTTCGTGCTAAGGTTGTTAAATCTGTTGTGGAATCAGTTAGTTTCTTGACTTCAATGTTATCCGTAGCTTCAGTTGAGCATATGGATCAAATGCAGAAATATATTCAAGATCCAGAGAATAATATGAAGCCTAGTTTGCGGATACAATCTCTTAAAGACTATAAAGAATGTATGGAATCACTACAAAAATTAGTTGACGGCTCGACCGGTGATCCTAAGCGAAAGTCATCCGCTATGTTTGGAGCTTTAGATAATACAAAGCATATGAATACTAGTTTGCCCAAACCAAAGGAGGAAGATCCTTCTTTATTATTGGCGGAGGCTGTTGAGGTAGCTGATGGCGAATAACAGTAAATCTGTCAAACCAAAACAACCATTAACGCGTCAACAACTAGAAAAAATGCTGTTGACGCCATGCAAAACTGAGCAGGAACTTAAGAATTTTATCAAGTATTTTCTTGAGTTAGAACTTCCAGATCAAAAGGTGTCTAGATATGCGGATACTGATCCTCTACATATGATCCATGAGATGTATGAGATTTGTGTAAATAAGAATAACCCACAAAATATCCAAGAATTACTATATGTTGCGGCAAGAGGTAGCGGAAAATGCACCGTAAAAGACACACTTATTAAAACTACACTTGGCCCTAAGAATATCCAAAATGTAAAACCTGGAGATATAGTTTGGACAGGGTGGTCTTGGCAGCCAGTTAAAGAGTTCTTTGATGAGGGGATCAAAGATGGTGTTACTATAACAACAAAGGTTGGAAAGAAAGATGGCTCTGCATCATTGACGGGGTCGTTGAAGCATCGCATTCAAGCCCTTGATTGCTCTACTGGTAAAATTGAGTGGCGATACATGAAGGATCTTACACCAGGCGATATGGTGTATAAATCGGCAGAAACCCACAATGTAGATACAAAAAGTGATGATTTTATAGATGGGTGGCTTGTTGGCGCCATCACTGGCGATGGATGTTTGCATAGGTCAGGAACAGACCATGTCTCGCTGTGCAGCAGTGACTTTAAAGCTTTACGTTT
>Ga0105099_10001413_pt1 | contig 15091 bp, 11 predicted proteins | sample PPLLak3cmMay2015_2_FD_79138 | JGI IMG/M metagenome (GOLD analysis project Ga0105099, IMG submission 79138) | Freshwater sediment microbial communities from Prairie Pothole Lake near Jamestown, North Dakota, USA - PPLs Lake P8 Core (1) Depth... | ecosystem: Environmental > Aquatic > Freshwater >... | reverse complement strand
TTCCGGTTGGTACGATCGGGAAACCGATCCGAACTTCCCCGACCCGGCCTGGAGCGAATGGCGCTGGACCTCGAAAATTGCCAGTTTCCGCTTTACCCGCACGGAGACCGCTGTATCGCTGATCGTAACCGGTTTGGCCGATCCGTCCATTCTTTCCGATCAACAGGTAACAATTCGGATAAACGGCCGGGAATTGGAGCGGTTTGTCCCGGCGAAAGGCAAATTCATCAGGGAATATTTTCTCGATAAAGAAACAATCAACGACTGTGATTCCCTCCACGGAGAAATCGAGGTAGACCGGACATTTATACCCTCCGAACATAACAACTACTCTGAGGATTATCGCCATCTCGGTGTCCGGATTTACAGGCTTTCTATTGCCGTTTGACCCCCAGCCGCATCCATTCAAAACGAATCGAACCAGCCCGGAATTGGCCACTCCAGATTTTTCATTTCATTAAAAAGAAAGGATATCGGGCTTAAAACATAGCTCCTTGAACGATGAAAATGGGGGGAGTATAATGACCCCTCTAGGAGGGCTCATGAATTTCGTAGATGAACTGTCAGTACACTTCCTGCGTGTGGTCGAAGTCGCCGCCGTGGCCTCGGCCAAGACCATGGGCCAGGGGGAACGGAAATTCTCCGACCAGAAAGCCGTGGAGGCGATGCGTCTGGAACTGGAAAAGGTCGAAATCGCCGGGACCATCGTCATCGGCGAAGGGGAGCGCGACGAGGCGCCCATGCTTTACATCGGCGAGGCGGTGGGAAGCAACGAAAACAGAGATGCCTATCCCAAGGTCGATATCGCCGTCGACCCCCTGGAGGGGACCAACCTCTGCGCTACCGGCTCCGAAAATGCCATTTCGGTCATCGCCGCGGCTGAGGAGAACGGCCTGCTCAATGCGCCTGACATCTACATGAACAAGATCATCGTCGGCCCGTCCAACAAGGGGAACATCGACATCAACGCCCCCGTCGAAGAGAACCTGCGGCGTATCGCCCGCGGGCTGAACCGCGATGTCGAGGACCTGGTGATCATCGTCCTCAACCGCGACCGGCACACCGACCTGATCCGCGACATCCGCAAGGCCGGCGCCCGCATCAAGCTGATCAGCGACGGCGACCTCTCCGCCGGCATCACCGCCGCCCTGCGCGGCACCGGTGTCCACGCGGTCATGGGCATCGGCGGCGCCCCCGAGGGCGTTCTGACCGCCGCCGCCATCAAGTGCCTGAACGGCGACATGCAAGCCAAACTCTTTCCCTTCAAGGAAGGCGACGAGGAACGGGTCAAGAAAATGGGGATCAAGGGCGGTTTCGACAAGGTCTACGAGGTCGACGACCTGGCTCCCGGGAAAAACATCGTCTTTGCCGCCACCGGCGTCACCCACGGCACCCTGCTCAAGGGGATCCGTTTCTTCGGCGGCGGCTACCGGGCCAATTCGGTGATCATGACCTACACCCCTATCCAGAAGACGACCAAATTCATCGAAAACATCATCATCGATTCGGCCGGAGTCATCCCGGTCACGATCAACTGAAGCTCCTTGGTCTCGGGACGGATTCGGCTCAAGAAACGGGTATTCTTCGCTCCCGATACCGGTTTTGCCGTTTTCACCGCCCTTTTTTTGGAATCAGGCGGCATCCGGACTGTAGTGGGAACCCTGACCGGCGTTCACGAGGGCGACCTGCTGCAGATCGAGGGGGAGGAGTCCGCCCATCCCCGCTTCGGCAACCAGGTCCGTATCACCAAATTCGAGGCGCTCCCTCCCGAAGATAAGGAGGGGATCGTCCGCTATCTCTCATCGGGTCGGATCAAGGGAGTGGGAAAAAAAACGGCCCGGAAGATCGTCGACCGCTTCGGCGGTTCGACCCTGGATATCCTCGAAAAATCGCCCGAATCGCTGCAGGAGGTTCACGGACTGCGGCGGACGGTGATCGAAAACGTGCAGCGCATCTTCCTGGAAAACAAGGTGATCCGCGACCTGACCATCCGGCTCTCCCCCTTCGGCATCGGCCCCCAGACCACCAACAAGATATATTCCCTATTCGGCGACCGATCCCTGGACACCATCACCCACAATCCCTACTTACTGATCGAACGGATCCGCGGCATCTCCTTCCGTATCGCCGACCGGATCGGCCGAGCCCTGGACACCCAGCCAGGTGATCCCCACCGGCTGCGGGCCGGGATCATCTTTCTCATGGACCAGGCCGAAAGCCAGAACGGCGACCTCTACGTGCCCGAAGCCGAATTGCTCCGTAAAGCAGTCTCACTCCTCGGTGTCGCCGAGGAGGATATACGTGAACAGATCGCCGTGTTGACGGAGCAGGAGAGACTCTTCTCTGAACCGGTGGGAGGCGATCCGGTCCTGGCTTTGCCGCTCAATGCCCTCCAAGAGCGGCTGATCGCCGACCGGTTGCGGGAACTGGCCGGCAGCGGCCCCCCCGATCCCCAGCCGGTGATCCACTTCGCCAATCTCTTCGAACGGCTCGATCTGGAACTCTCGGCCGAACAGCAGGAGGCGGTGGTGTCGGCCGTGCATCAACGACTGGCCATCATCACCGGCGGTCCGGGCACCGGCAAGACGACGATCATCCGGGCGCTGCTGGAGATCTTTCACGACAACCACCGCGAGGTCGCCCTGGCCGCGCCCACGGGGAGGGCCGCCAAGCGCATCGAGGAGAGTTCCGGGATGTCCGCCAGCACCATCCACCGGCTGCTGAAAATCAATCCCCAGACCGGCACCTTCACTCACAACCGCAGCCATCCCCTGCGCTGCGACGCGCTGATCGTCGACGAATTCTCCATGGTCGATACCTTCCTCTTCCATTCGCTCCTGCAAGCGCTTCCCGACCAGGCCCAGCTGATTATCATCGGAGATTGCGACCAGCTCCCGCCGGTTGGTCCCGGCAACGTACTCCGCGACCTGATCGCTTCGGGCCATCTCCCCATCATCTCCCTCTCCCGCAATTTTCGCCAGGAGGAGTCGGGACTGATTGTCGAGAACGCCTATCGGGTGATCCGCGGCGACCCGCCTCTGGTGGCGCCCTACCGGGACGATCTCGACTTCGTTTTGCTGACCGTCGCCCACGACGGGGAGGCACTGCAGAAAATCGAATCGATCTGCAGCCATTACCAGGAGGAGTACGGGCACGCCTCGCCCGATTTTCAGATTCTCATCCCCATGTACCGCGGTGAAGCCGGCATCGACCGGATCAACCAACTGATCCAGGAGCGGTTCAACCCTGAACCTTTTCTCCTGCAGAGTGAACGGTTGCGCCTGAAGAAGGGCGACAAGATCATGCAGGTCCGCAACAACTACGAGAAAGAGGTCTTCAACGGCGACCTGGGAAGGGTGGCCGGTTATGACGCCCGGAGCAAGACCCTGATCGCCGATTTCGACGGCCGCCGCGTCGACTATCCCAATGAGGAACTGGATGAGTTGACTCTGGCCTACGCGGTCTCGATCCACAAATCGCAGGGCTCGGAATACGAACTGGTCGTGGTGGTGCTGCTCCCGGCCCATGCCGTCATGTTCAGCCGCCAGCTCCTCTACACGGCCATCACCCGGGCCAAAAAGCGGCTCATTCTGATTTCCGACAAACGGACCATCCTGCGCGCCTGCCGCGCCTCGAAACCCCAGTTGCGCCGAACCTTGCTGCCGTTGCGATTGCGGGAGCGGTTCGGGCCGGGACCGGCCGACGCTATGGTATAATCGATTTATGGACGAAATCCCCCTGACCCCGATGCTCAAGCAATATCTGGATATTAAAAAGGAGTATCCGGGGACCATCCTCTTTTTCCGCATGGGAGATTTCTACGAGATGTTTTTCGACGACGCCCGCACCGCCGCCCCCATCCTTGAGGTGGTCCTCACCTCTCGCAACAAGAACAAGGAGGACGCCGTCCCCCTCTGTGGCATCCCCTACCATGCCATGGACAATTATGCCGCCAAACTGTTGCGACGCGGCTACAAAGTGGCCGTTTGCGAGCAGATGGAGGACCCGGCTCTGGCCAAGGGGATCGTGCGCCGCGAGGTGACCCGGATCCTGACCCCGGCCACAGCCCTCGAACTGGAAGTCGGCATCGATCCGGCCGGAGGAAACACTTTCCTGGTGAGTCTGAACCGGTCAGGGGAGGAAACGGCCCTGGCCAGCATCGACCTGGGGACCTCCGATTTCGCGGTCAGGTCCTTTCCGGAGCAGCGACGGGATGCCCTGGCGGCCGAGCTCTACCGGCGGGGTCCGAAGGAGATCATCGTCCCGCGGTCGGAAGAAACTGAATTCTGCAAACTCATCGGCCTCTTTCCGGAGTTGAGCGGTGCCCTGGTAACGGTCCTCGAAGACGAGGATTTTCATCCAACCGGCGGCGAACAGCTTCTGAAGGACCATTTTCACATCGATCATATCGAAGGCCTGGGGTTGGCTGGACAGCCAGCCGCCGTCGGAGCCGCCGCCTCCCTGCTCACCTACCTGCGGTCGGTCCGGAAATCGGCCCTTCCCAATATCGTTTCGCTCCGTTTTTCTTCCGACGAGGATCATCTGGTCCTCGACGCCGTCAGTTTCCGTAATCTGGAGATCGTCACCAACCTCCGCACCGGGACCGGCCGCGGATCGCTCCTGGAAGCGGTCGATCTGACTGTCACTCCGATGGGGACCCGCCTGCTCCGGAACTGGCTCTCCTACCCCTTGCTCGATCCGGCCCGCATCGAGCCCCGTCTCGACGCCATCGAGGAATTCCTGGGCAACCTGATCGCCCGCACCGAAATCCGGAAAACCTTGAAGACTACCGCCGACCTCGCCCGGCTCACCTCGCGGATCTCCCTGGGGATCGCCCAGCCTCGCCACCTGCTGCAACTGTCCGCCACCCTGCAGCGGATTCCGGACCTGCGCCGGCAGATCGATCATTTGCAGACAGCCCTGTGCCGGGGCATGCACGACCAACTCGATCCCCTCGATTCATTGCTGGACCTGATCGATCGCGCCATTGGCGCCGATCCCGCCCCCGACCTGAGCGAGGGTGGGGTGATCCGCGACGGATACAACACCGAGCTCGACGACCTCCGCGCCATCAGCCGCCACGCCAAGGAGATCATCGCCGCCCTGGAAAAAACGGAGCGGGAAAAGACTGCCATCTCCTCCCTGAAGGTCAAATACAACAAGGTTTTCGGCTATTTCATCGAGGTGACCCATACCCATCTGAAACTGGTCCCGCCCCACTATATCCGCAAGCAGACGCTGGTCAACGCCGAGCGGTTCATCACCGACGAGTTGAAGGAGCTGGAGGACAAGATCCTCCGCGCCCAGGAACGGATCATCGCCCTGGAAAAAAGCCTCTATGGTGAGGTGATCTCCGCCATCCAGGGGCAGACAGCCGCTCTAGCGCAGAACGCCGAGGCGATGGCCCGCCTCGATCTCCTTACCGCCGGCGCCGAACTGGCCCAGAAACGGAATTACTGCCGTCCCCGTTTCCCCGCCCGCAAGAACGGCGAGATCCGCATCGAAGAAGGACGCCACCCGATTCTGGAGTCCGGGTCCGTGCAGGGGCTGCAACGGTTCATCCCCAACGACCTGACGATCTCCGGAGATCGCGACCAGATCCTGATCATCACCGGTCCGAACATGGGTGGCAAATCGACCTACCTGCGCCAGACGGCCCTGATCGTGATCCTCGCCCAGGCTGGCTGCTTCGTCCCGGCCTCCCGCGCCGAGATCGGCCCGGTCGATCGCATCTTCACCCGCATCGGCGCCGCCGACTCGCTGATCGAGGGCAAATCGACCTTCCTCGTGGAGATGATCGAGACGGCCATCATCCTCAACAATGCCACCTCCCGCTCCCTGATCCTCCTCGACGAGATCGGCCGCGGTACGTCGACCTACGACGGCCTATCCATCGCCTGGGCGGTGATCGAGTATCTCCATACCTTGCCGGCCCGGCCCCGCACCCTCTTCGCCACCCACTACCATGAGTTGACCGAACTGGCGGAAATCCTCGAACGGGTCAAAAACTACCACATTTCGGTCAAGGAGTGGCAGGAGAGCGTCATCTTCCTGCACAAGATCGTCGCCGGCGCCTCTGACCAAAGTTTCGGCATCCATGTCGCCAAGATCGCCGGCATCCCCCTGACGGTGATCGAGCGGGCCAAGGAGATCCTACTCAACCTGGAGAAGAAAGAACTCAACCGCCTGGTCAAGGAGCGGATCGCCGGACGGATCGAAACGGTTCCGGCCAAGCAGAAGCAACTGTTCCCGGAAGACCAGGAGTTGCAGGTCTGGGACGAGATCCGCAACAAGCTCGTCGCCACCGACATCTCCTCGCTCACGCCGCTGGAAGCTCTGAACATCCTTCACTACCTGAAGGTGAAGAGCGAAACCTTCAAGTAAGCGATGAATATCGGGTACCGGGACAAAATCAAAGGGGTCGTATACAGCGGCCTCTCGGCGCTGCTCCTGACCGGGGTTTTCCTCTTTTCCAACCTGGCCCAGCAGACCATCCGCGGCCCGGTCTTCCTCTTCTGGTGGTTTCTCCTGGCCCTTCCCTTTCTGCCGATCTTCTGGCTGCAGATCGGAACGGGCCTCCTCCCCCTGTTCCGCCGCCATTGGCGGTTCTTTCTGGTCTACAACCTCATCGAGGCAGGCGGCAACATCCTCTTTTTTTATCTGCTCCGGATGATCCACCCCTCCATCGTCTCTTTTCTCCACTCGCTGACCCCGGTGTTCATCGCCATCATCGCTTACTTTTTCCTGCGTGAGCGCCTTTCCCGCCAGGAATGGCTGGGCGGGGCGATCTCCATGGCCGGGGTGCTGGTCATCACCTGGGCCTCCCCGGACGTGGGCATCCCCCTGGTCGCCCTCACCCTGTTCATGACCATCATCTTCGCCTTCAACAATGTCCTGGTGAAGCGGTGGATCACCGACGTCCCCCCGGCCGCGGTGTCGGTCTTCCGCATCATCCTGCAGGCCGTTTTTTTTGTCGCCTACCTGGCGGCCGCCGGAACCTTTCGCTGGCCGTCGGAGCGGGAGTGGATCTTCCTCGTTCTCGGTTCCCTCTCCGGCCCCGTCTTCGGCATGTATGTCGTCTTTCTCGCCCTCAAGCACCTGAAATCGACCCAGGTGTTCATCATCCGCAACCTGCAACCATTTTTCGTCACTGTGGCGGCTTACTTGTTCCTGCGCCAATACCTCTCTGCCCGGCAATTGATCGGAGGCCTTCTGATCATCTGCGGCGTCTCCTTGATGCTCGCCGTCCGCTGGTGGATGTTACGGAAAGCATCTGGAAGAAAAGAAAGATCTCTGGACTGAGATTCAATCCCGCAGCCAGCCGGGCGGAACGCCGGACTGACGGGCTTCCCGAAAAAACCTGTCCAGGTCGGCCCGCGCTTCTTTCAGTTTGCTTTTTTCCAGATCGAGCTGAATTTTCAGGTCAGCCACTCGTTCCCGGGAGCGCTGCACATTCAGCGGATGCCGATAGCCAATCTGGGCTCCCTGCACCGCCTGTAGCCTCGCTTCCAGCGATTTCACCCGCGCCTCCTGGGCGTTGATCCGTGATTCCAAAGCCCGCCGCCGGTTGCGCCAAGACTGCTCGTTACCGGAGACAGTGGAGGCGGAAGCATCCGCGTTTCCCCGCGATGAACGGGCGGGCGTCGTCGCGGGTCCACCGCTCGTGGTTTCGGATTGCATGAACCCCGACGATTTTCCCGTCGTCGTGCCGGTCGCGACCGTTTTGCTGTCGACCGTCCCCTTCGACTTGGGTGTGTTCTTGCGCCGCTCCTCCTCCTTCTTCTTCAACTCCATCAGGTCGACCTGCCCGAACGCGGGTCCGGGAACCAGGAGGACCGCCAGACACAAAACCAATATATGGATTATCCCTTTCATCACCGTTTCTCTCCAGTCACCCATTTTACCCAATAGCAACACAAAAAAGCAAGAAAAATATTGAAATCGGTTTCTCTCTCCCCTATAATCAACCCATTCAGAGAGTAAAGTCCCAGGATAATGGAGTCTGCCATGAAGCAACGAAGGGGAAACGGAACAACATTGACCTTGTGGTTCGGGATCGTTCTGCTGGCTTTGGCCGGCTGCCGGACCGATGACCGCGATCGCCCCGATCCGGTCATCGACCTGCCGATCGCGGCCCTTGCCGGCGACCAGTGCGTGCCCCACCTGGCACCACTGAGCGACGGCGACACCTGGATCTCCTGGTATGCCGCCGCCGACATTCGCTATCAGATGAGACTGCAACGGATCGATCGGTCCGGTAAGAAACAATTCCAGACCGACGGGCTCCTGGTTTCCAATCACCTGTCCGATTCCTGGGTATGCGACTACACGCTCCTCGCGGATGCCGAAGACAATGCCTTGATCTTCTTCTCTGATATCCGCAGCGGTCGTTTTACCGTCCACGCCTACAAGATTTCGCCCACGGGGGCTTTTCTCTGGGGGGCCGATGGAGTGGAGTTGACACCCTCCACCGGCAATTGCCTGACCCCGCGGGCCGTCTTGACCGCCGACGGCGATGTCACCGTCGCTTGGGAACAAGCCGATCCGGAAGGTGGAGTTTCGACCATCGGTCTACAGCGCCTGTCCAAATCCGGAACGCCGCGGTTCAGTTCAGGATTGACCATTTCCGGCGCCGCGAATCTCTCGGCTGCATTTCCCCGACTGATTGCCAGCGACGCCAACTCCTTCATCGTCGTCTGGCGCCTGGGCCCTGCCGGAACCGATGACCACGGCGCCATCATGGCCCGCAAATACGCCGCCGACGGCACCCCCGCCTGGAGCGGAGACAGGGTGGTCTACGACGATCACCTGCTCCCTTATTATCAACGGCCGCAGGCGGTCAACGACCACAGCGGCGGCGCCTTCATCGCCTGGGTGGCGCTCGATGAGAACAACCTGGAGAGCAGAATCCAGCATGTCGATACGAACGGGGCATTGACCATGCCCGCCGCCGGGCGCCTCCTTTCGGCTTCCGGCGATGCAACCAACCAGATCCGGATCGACCTCGATACCGTCCCGGGCCGGCCGGAGGCAGCCGTGGCCTGGGATGAAACCGACCCGGGACAAACCCGGAAATGCAGCGACATCGATCTGTTTTCCACCGACGGCAGCCGCCAATGGGGTCCCGGCGGCTTCGCGGTGACCGCCCTGAGCGAGACCAATCCGGGCACCGCCGCCATCGGCGCCGCGGAAAAAGCCACCGCCTGTTTCTTCGGTAACCACCCGGTCAATTCCGCCCATGCCGGCCCTCAACTCCTGGTGGGGTGGACCGCCCATCAGTCGGGCGCGACCGTCGTCACAACCGTTCTTTCTCCGACCTTCTCGGGGAAACTCCATTTTTCGACGACCCGTTCCCCGCTCGGGGGTTTCTGGATCGCCTGGTGCGACCAGCGTTCCGACGCCGGCGACATCTACGCCGCCTTCACCCCCGATCCCGAAAATTGATGCCGCGGATCGAACTCGGCCCGGACGAACCGATGCACCAAGCCACGAGCCAACCGCCCCCGCTGGTGAGCGTCATCACCGCCACCTACAACCGCAGCCACCTCCTCCGGCTTTGCATTCAATCCCTGCTCCGATCTTCTTTCGGCGACTGGGAACAGATCGTCGTCGGCGACGCCTGCACCGATGACACGGAGGCGGTAGTCGCCGCCTGCGCCGATCCGCGCATCCGCTTCGTGAATCTGCCGGTCAACCACGGCGAGCAGGCGGGGCCGAACAACGAGGGACTGAGAATAGCCCAGGGCCGCTACATCGCTTTTCTCAACCACGACGACCTCTGGTTTCCCGATCACCTGGAAACGCTCCTGAAAACGATCGAAAGGGAGAAGGCCGACCTGGCGTTCGCCCGCGGGATATCGTATTTTCCCGACGGATCCCGGCAATTTCTTGGCGCCGTCCCGGAAAAAACATACCAACCGGTCACCGATATCCACGCTTCGCTCTGGCTGCACCGCCGGGAACTCATGGAAACGGTCGGCCTCTGGCGCCTGAGCCGGAATTGCTGGGCGGTCCCCTCCCAAGATTGGCTGATCCGCGCCTGGAAAAAGAAGGTGAAAATCGTTCCTTCCGACCGGGTCACCGTACTCGCCGTCCACGCTGCTCGCTATAGAAGCTGCTACCGATCAGATTCCAGCCCCATCCACGACGAGCTGTACACGGATATGGTATCCACCCCCGGATTCCGGGAACGGGAGGTGACCCGTACCGCAATCGATCTCTTGTCCATCCAGAAATCGATCCGGCCGTCGGTACATATGATCGGCCTGCTCCGGTCTGCCACCTACCGGATTTTACTGACACTGGGCATCGCCCCGGTCTGGGTCAAGTATTTTCTGAGATCGCCTGTCCGCGGCGGCTACATGCGCCGCATCCGCCATTTCCGGGGACTGCCCCGGGTGCCGGGAAAAACCGGATGAGCATCCTGGTCACAGGAGCCGCCGGCTTTCTCGGATCCACGGTGGCCGACGCCCTTCTGGAGCGGGGTGAAACGGTGATCGGCCTGGACAACTTCGATCCCTACTACGATCCGGCCATCAAGGAGCGGAATATCGCCGCTTGCCTGGAGCACCCCCGCTTCCGCCTCCACAGGGCCGATATCCGCGACCGGTCCGGCCTGGAACGAATCCTGGCCCGGGAGAGGCCGGATGCGATCGTCCACCTGGCAGCGACCGTTTCCAACCGGGGTTCTCTGGCCTGCGACTCCCGCTTGTACGAGGAGGTCAATATCGGCGGCACCGCCGCCTTGCTCGCCGCCTGCCGGGTTTCTCCCCCCCGCTCATTCGTGTTCGCTTCCACCGCCAATGTCTATGATACACGGATAGCCGGCACCGCCCGCGAGGAGCTCACCCCCGATTTTCCACGCACTCCCTATGCCTGGAGCAAGCAGGAAGGAGAACGGTTGATCCGGGATGAAGTCAATCGGTCGGGCCTGCCTGCGACCATCCTTCGTCTCTTCACCGTCTACGGCCCCCGCCAGCGCCCGGACATGGTTCATTGGCGCTTCTGCGAAGCACTCGACCGGGGCGACCCTGTCCCCCTGATCGGTGACGGTGGCGAGGAACGGGATTTTATCTACAGCGGCGACGCCGTTCGGGCCATCCTGGCCGCCCTCAACCGTCCCCGCCCGGGGGATACGATCAACGTTGGCTCCGGATCTGCGGTTTCGATCCAATCGCTGATGGAGGACCTGGCCCGGCTGCTCGACCGTCCCCTCCATGTCAAGTCTCGCCCCATGCACGCCAACGACACCCGGACACTGCTGGCCGACATCGGCAAGGCCGAGCGCCTCCTGGATTGGAACCCGCTCGTCCCCCAGGCAGAAGGATTACGGCTGTTTGTACAGTGGTGGCGCCGGATCCGCACAGAGACCAATATTTCAAAAAAGCGAGGAAACCCCCATGCATGAATCAACCCCACCCGCTGCTCCCAAGGCCGTGGCTTCGCCATGGAAAGTCGCCGCCCATCGGGAGCGGGTGAAATCATTCCTGCGCGGCGAACCGGTCTTTCCCGTGACCTTGGAGCTCGACCTGACCAGCCTTTGCAGTCGCACTTGCCGCGATTGCCCCAGCGCCCGCGCCGATGCCCATTGGAGCCTCGACCGGCCTTTTTTAGACCGGTTATTCGGACTCCTGGCTGGGGAAACCCCGGGGCTGCTCCTTACCGGGGGAGAAACCACCCTGTCGCCGCTGTTTCCCGATACACTCACCCTGGCAAAGAGATCGGGAGTTCGGGAGATCGCCGTGGTCACCAACGGCAGCCGCCTCGACGACGACGCCGTGGCCGCCGCCCTGCTGGAGCACGCCAGCACCATTCGTCTTTCCCTGTACGACTGGGAAAGCGGCAATGGAGACGGTGAGGTTTTACAAAAGATCGGACGGCTGCGCGACCGCGTTGAAACCACCGGAAGTGACTTACGGATCGGTGTTTCACTCCTCACTGCCGCCGACCGGATTGGGGCGCTGGCACCGCTGCTACGCCGGGTGGTGGCAGCCGGCGCCCACTGGATCTATTTCCATCCCCGCTGCCGCAACTGGGACAAGGGGAAACCGTTTCCCGAAGACCAGGCCAGCGTGCTGGCCGAGATCGACTCGCTGCGGGAAAGACTCGCCGGACAAGTCGATATTCACGTCTTACCGCATCGTTACCAGAGTTCACCGTTGCATTTCTCGGCCTACCATGCCGCCCATTTCCTGATGATCGTAGGCGCCGACCGGAAAAACTATCTGGGGGCGGAGGTGAAGTACAACCCCGAATACGCCATCTCGGACTGGTCGGAAACACTCAACGACGATTTTCTCCGGGCGGAGAGCCGGCTCGACCGCATCGCCGCCCACCATGACCGGGCATACCATGTCATCGGCAGCCGCCACCGCGGCGTCCTCTACAGCGATTTCCTGCAGCGCCTGCTGGACGGCGACCCGGAAACCTATCAGGTACTCGATCACCCTCCCCTCTTCGGTTTCGCCGCCATCCTCTGACCCCATGTCCACATCCGCCACCTTTTTTCCGGAAATGACCGCCGTCGACAAGATCCTCTGGCACGAAGAGCGGGTGACCGATTTCCTCGCCGGCCGGCCGGTCTTCCCGGTAACCCTGGAAATGGGGCTGACAACCCGCTGCAACCGCTCCTGCCCCGACTGCCCCAGCAGCGGGGGGCGGGCCGGGATCGACCTCTCCCTGCCCCTGGCGGAGCGGCTGCTGTCACTCCTGGAGGGAGAAACCCGCGGTTTGATCCTGACCGGCGGGGAGCCGACTCTCCATCCCGATTTCGGGACGATTCTGCACACCGCCCGCAAGCGGGGATTTATCGATCGGGTGGTAATCAGCAACGGTTCGATCCTTGACCAAGAGGAGATCAGCCGGCCGCTCCTGGAGGCGGCCTCGGCGGTGCGGATTTCACTGCACGGCTGGACCGACAGGTCGCTTTCCGTTCTGGAACCGACACTGAAGCGGATCGAAAACCTCCGCGACCGGATCGAACGAAGCGGCAGCGGACTTCAGATCGGCGTCGCCGTCCTGACCGGGAACGCCGCTCCCGAGACCATCGGCCGTTTGATCGACCGCTCCCGGAAATACGGAGCCCACTGGCTCTACCTGCACCCTTTCTGCCTGAGGACCCCAGCGGGAAAAGCGAGGAAATCCCAACCGGAAAGCTGGAGCGAACGGTTGCGGGAATGGCAGAAGAACACTCCGGGTTTCCCCATCTATTCGATCCCAGAACGGTTCTCCGGCGATCCGGTGGAATTCGCCGGCTACCGTGCCGCCCACTTCATCCTGGTCGCCGCCGCCGACGGCAAAACCTATCTCTCCTCGGAAACCAAGTTCGATCCCCGCTACGAGCTGGATGACATCGCCGCCTGCCGCGATATTGACTTTCTCTGGGAGCGGGAACGCCTGGATAGAATCGGCGCCGTCCGTTCCGCTTCCTATCCGGCCGGGGGCGGCCGCCATCGCGGGGTTCTCTACAGCGCGTTGTTGGATACGCTGCGCCGCCACCCCGAAGCCGGCCGTCGGCCCGGTCACGACACCTATCTGTATCCCCACATTATCTGATTATTTTTTTTTACTGTTTCAACAAGGGAGGGGTGCCGATATTGTGTTTCCGGGACCATTATGTATAATGGGGATCAACAGGAGGAGAACGATGCGAGAGAATGGAAAAGAAAAAAAACGGATTTTTATCAGCGATCTGCACCTGGGCGATGACAAAAGCCTGCACCCGCCGGACGGCCTTCATCCCTACGGATGGCTGTATCCGCCCCGCACCTGCATGCTGAAGGCTTTCCTGGACAGCGTCCGGGAGGATCCGGCAGCCGGCGAACTGATCATCCTGGGAGACCTGCTCGACCAGTGGGTCTGCCCCACCGGGTATGCCTCCCCCGATTACGACCGGGTGGCCGATGCGGACCAGAACAAAGGGATCATGGCGTCCCTGAAAAGAATCGATGGAGATCCCGGGATCCAATTGGTGTACGTTCCCGGCAACCATGACATGCTGCTGCAAAAAGATTTCCTCACGGCCCGTTTTCCCCATATCCGTTTTTTGGGCACCGGCCCCGGAACCGGAGTGTACAAGTCCCCTGACGGTTGCATCACCGCCGAGCACGGCAGCATGTACTCTCTGTTTTGTTCGCCCGACACCTGGGATCACCCGGGAGGCAGCCTGCCGCTCGGCTATTTCATTTCCCGAGTGGTGGCCTGGAAAAACGCCGACCAGGGGGACGGGACCAATTTTCTCGATATCCTGGAAAAATTCGTCAAGGATTATATCAACGATCCCGATCCCGCTCTGGCCAAGGAGATATTCGAGGCGATCGCCGGCGACGCCGGTCTGACAGGAAACTCCCCGATCGCTATGGATGAACTCGATCGGTTCCCCCCCTCCGCAACCGTCGACCAGGTGGCGGAAATGTTCGCCAGGCTCTTTGTTTCCTGGGGGAAAAACAACCCTGCCGGATTGTCTTCGCTCGACGGCCTGATTTCCGAAGTGGCGGGATTGCAGCACGCCGCCTACGAGGTATACCACAAAACCCGCCAGGCAAGGATCGTCGTTTTCGGCCACACCCACCACCCCCTGCTGGATGGGTATCTGGGGGAAAAACCCTTCCCCGACAGCCTGGAGGGGATTCTTCCCTGCGATTTCATCTATGCCAATTCCGGCACCTGGATCAATGGTCATGACGAATGCACCTACATCGAGACCGAAGCCGACCCCGACCAAGGCCAGCATAATGTCCGGCTCTGCCGTTACCTGGACAGCGGAAAAAAGGAGCTCCTCAAGGAGCGGTTCGTATCCCTGAAATGACCGGAACCGGAGACAAACTGCCGGAGGGATGGTAAAATGGCGGTAGCCAAGATGAAAAAGATCACATTTATCACGATTTTCATACCAGGGCCGTACGATGACCCAAAAGCCAATCGCCAAATCCGCTAAGCAAAAACAGAAAACATCCAGCGGTGCCGGGGCGGAACGCAATCCGCGGCTGCCCATCGACAATTGGTTCCAGCGCCCGCCCGAGGGGCTGACCCTGTTCACCGTCATCTACACCAGGGCCTGCCGCTGGCGCCGCTGCCTCGGCTGCACCCTGCC
>Ga0105099_10001412_pt1 | contig 15102 bp, 13 predicted proteins | sample PPLLak3cmMay2015_2_FD_79138 | JGI IMG/M metagenome (GOLD analysis project Ga0105099, IMG submission 79138) | Freshwater sediment microbial communities from Prairie Pothole Lake near Jamestown, North Dakota, USA - PPLs Lake P8 Core (1) Depth... | ecosystem: Environmental > Aquatic > Freshwater >... | reverse complement strand
GAATCACCCAACGAGAACGGGGTCAACGAGGCACCACAGGAAGCGGACATGCATAGTAGTACACAATCAATGTACCAAAACCGGCATGTTCTGTCAAGCCATTTCGTCTTCCGTTCACCCGCAGTCGCGGGGATTTGTGAGAAAAACGGGGGGATATGATTGACACATGCTCGAACTTTTGCTACACTTCTATCTCACGAGAAGAACTTCGTTCCTTTCACCATCCATCCCCCCACAACTAAACTGGAGTCTCATGATGAGAAATCTGCTTACAGTTTGTCTTATCCTCCTCGTTGCCCTGCTCGTTGTTCCTTCGCAGGCATACGCGGATGTCTTCGCCATGAATCTCCGCGTCACCAATGAAGGATCGAATGCATTGTTCGACGGCCGCTTCACAGACGGCACGGGAGCAGCTATCCGGTTCACCCTCAGTGACCGCGCGGATTCGATCGCCGTGCAGATCCGTCTCGGCGGCACGCTCGTCCGAACGATCTACGCATTGAACTACGCCCTCGGCGACACGCTCGTCGTTTGGGACGGCAAAGATGACAGCAACGCGCTCGTCGCACCCGGAGACTACACCTTCTCCGTCATGGCCTACAATAGCGGGTATGCAGCGTATACGGAAATCGCGTACCCGGACGCCGGTGGTCTCTCCTCCCGCGGGGCAACCACGCTCAATAATCCAGCGTTCAAAAGCTTCGGATTCATGTTCAACGTCGACAACGGTGGATTCCTTGGCACCACGGGAGTTGGACGCTTCACTGCCGATGGCAAACCGTGGGGCAATTCACAGGGCGTTGCACAACTGACGACCACCGGAATCGCCCTCGGTCCCAGTGAGGCACGCTATTCCCCGCAGGCAGACCACGACGGCTATATCTATGTTGCCGGCCGGACCAACAAGCAAATCCTGCGGTATCATACCGACAGTCTGAACGTCATCATCGCGGATTCTTCCTACGGTGCGTACTATCCGTATGGCATCGGCATCCGGGAAGAGACGAATGGAAAGACGGTCGCCGTGGTCACGAATGTGAACTCCGGCACTGCCACGATCACCGGCGATTCCCGAATCCTGACCTTCAAACTGAATGCCGCATACGCGACGAATCTTGGAGCCAAGGACACGCTGCTGAAGGGAAACGGTCAGATCATGTTCTGGGATATCGTCTTCGGACGTGATTCGGTCTTCTATGCCACATTCATGTATCCCGGAGATGCCGGAAGGTCCGGTATCGCAAAGTTTGACCTTGCGGGAAAGACCCTTCCGCTGACATTCGCGGACACGGTGTGGACCGCCCGCGTCGACAGCGGCCGCGTCAGCACCTGCACGATGTATTTCGGAGCGGCAGGCGACGGTTCTCAAGACCGCCTGTATTTCGTGAATGCCCGCATCGCGACCGGCAATCCTCCGAGCGGCCAAGGCATCTATGTCGTGACCGATCTGAGCAATGCAGCGCCGACGTTGGCTCTCGCCTTCGCAGACAAGCAGAACAACGCATCGATCACGCGTTCCGATATCTCCGTCGATGCGGTCGGAAACATCGTGTACTTTGAGAATTCCAACGAAGAGATCGCCGTCATTGCCCCGCCGACCGGACCGAATTCGTACACAACGGATGGCAGGTCGGTGATCAAGGTGTTCAATGCGATCTCGATCGCGGAAGCCCGCGTCGATGCAGACGGCAACTTCCAGCCGGACAGCGTCGGCAGGACCGTCACCGTGGTCGGTGTCGTGAATGCGCTGAACGTGCAGGGAACCGCGAACTTCAGCTACACGATCCAGGACGAGACCGGCGGCATCATGGTCTTCCAGTATGGCGCGCCCGCGAAGACGTTGAACATCGGCGACCGCGTACTGGTGACCGGAGCGATCGCGTATTACCGCGGGTCGACCGAGATCATGCCGGTCAACGTCGCAACCGACGTGACGGTTCTCGACACGGGCAACCCGCTGACGCCGATCCAGCTCACCGTTCCGCAATATCTGGCGAATGGTGAATTGTATGAAAGCCGTCTGATCCAGATCAACGGCGTCGCCAAAATGGCATCGTCCCCCGCCTGGCCTGCGACCGGTTCGGATGCGAACATGAAGTTCTGGGACGGCTGGGACAGCGTGGTCGTGCGCATCGACAAGGACCTGAACGTCGACGGCAGCACCGAGCCAACATACCCTGTGAATGTTGTTGGTGTCTCGACGCAGTTCACCTCGTCGTCCTCCATCCACAATAACGGATATCAGATCACGCCGAACAATCCGACCGATTTCACAGGCGGTGTGGCGGTATTGCCAAATCCGCATTTCGCCCTCGTGACACCGGCGAATAATTCCACGATCACACTCGACTCGCTGAATCAGCAGTTCGTGTTCTCGTGGAGCCGGGCGATCGACCTGAACGGCGACAATCTCATCTATCAATGGGCACCGGTCGGCTACGCCGCGGTTTCAACGGGGAATGCCGCAACGGACACCTTCCTCGTCCGCACCGGAACCCAGTTGCTGACCTATCTTGGCACGGCCGATACACTCGTCCTGCGCTGGACAGCCAAGACGAAGGATGCGGGACCGATCGTTACAAACGTGGATACCGCTACCGTCACGATCGTACGCGGGACCATCACAGGCGTTCCGCAATTCGGGCAGTTGCCGACCGAGTTTGCGCTTGGCCAGAACTATCCGAACCCGTTCAACCCATCCACCACCATTCGCTTTGCACTGCCGATGGAAACGCGCGTGACATTGCGCGTCTACGACATGCTCGGCCGTGAGGTCGCGTTGCTGGTGGACGGTGTGCGGGAAGCGGGAACGTATGAAACAACCTGGAATGCCACCGGTTTCGCTTCCGGCATCTACTTGTATCGCCTGGAAGCTCGGTCGGCTGAGGGGGTCCAAGCCTTCGTCCGCACGGGACGCATGGCATTGCTGAAGTAACATAGAGTCGCATAGCCCCCGTTGATTCATCGCGGGGGCTGTGTTTTGTACGTCAGACGCCTGCTTTCGTACTCACAATCTATTGCAAGGAGGATCAACGATGAATCGATTGCTGACTCTGTTGCTGATCGTGTTCGCTGTCGGGCTGCTTTCCACGCCGGCCATCGCACAGTGGTCATGCGTGTACGCGACATATGACGACAACGGCGATGGAAACGCCACAGGCGACAATACGCCGGCCGTGGTCGTTTTCTCTCCGAACACCTTCGCCGCGCTCGTGAACGATGGCGGCTGCTGCGTGTTCGTTCCGTACAAGAATGCCGACTCGGCAACGGGGCGCTTGTACGCGTACGGCTATTCCCCCAGCACCGCCGGCAAGTATCTGCTGTGGACGGACGACGGTTTCGACCAGGTGCAGATGATCCAGGCTTGGAACGCGACCGCGACATCCGACGGGACGATCTATGTCCCGAACAATGACGCGGAACGCAACATCCTGATCTTCCAGTTCGCGAACGACACGATTCGCACGCATCCGTCGTTCTTGCGTCAGCCGACGGGATCGAACAGTATCCACGGCATCGCCGTTGACAATGCAGGATACGTCTACGTCTGCAACGATACCACGACGGGGAAGACGGACGACATCAAAGTCTATCCGCCGCTTGCCTCATGGAACACGGCGCACACGACAGCGCCGCTGCAAACGATCGACCTCCCCGACGGCATCTACAAGGGATTGACGGTGAGTCCGGACGGTTCGCTGCTCTTTGTTTCCGACTACAACAACCGGACGATCCTGAAGTTCAAAGGAACCCCAACCGGCGGTTACACACAGGAGACGGGATTCCAGTGCACGATCCTCGCAAATGATTCGAATGCCTCGGGCCTCCGACCTTCTTTCATCGGTCTGGCGTTCAAGTCACCGGAAAACATCCTGTTCGCAACGGCGACGAGATATCGTACCAGTACCTTCTCATACAGCTGGAACCGCGCATATCTTGTCAACCCCATTACAGGGGCGATGGTTTCCTCCGACTCGACCGTGAGCGTCATCGATTTCGCGAATTGGAATTTCCTGTTGACGGGGGGATACAACCTCCGAACCGGCGGCACAACTCCTGGGAATGTTTCGGGGTACGCTTCCCAGTTCATGCTGGCGTTCGATTCGAACGGTGATCTCTACACGCAATCGTACAACGGCTGGACGGTCGACAAGTGGCATTACAATGGAACACTGCCAACCATTTCGCTGACCGGCGTTGAAAAGATCGGCGACGCGATCCCCGCGTCGATCGAGCTCGGGCAAAACTATCCGAACCCGTTCAATCCGACAACAGTAGTCAGTTATCAGTTGTCAGTGGCCGGAAACGTCGACCTGCGTGTGTTTGATCTGCTCGGACGTGAGGTGGCCACGCTGGTGAACGCGGTGCAGAGCCCCGGCACCTACAAGGTGACCTTCGATGCAAGCGACCTGACAAGCGGGACGTATTTGTATACGCTGACGGCAGGCGGCACCAGCATCACGAAGAAGTTGACGCTGATCAAATAAGGGGAGTTGCAGGAGAAAAGCAGAAGGGAGTCTCGGTGATCGAGGCTCCCTTTTTTCATGCATCGGACTCCCGGCAGGTTAAGAAGCTGGGAGTGCTAGACCCCCGATCTCAGCACCTCCACCACCTCTCCCCGCACATCTCGGATCTGTATTTCCAGCGCAGGCTGCCCCAGTTCGTGTGTCGCGCACGCGTTGCAGGGATCGTACGCGCGGAATGCCATTTCGACCATATTCAGCAATCCATCGTTCACCACGCCGCCGCGAATGAGCCCCTTCGCCGCCTTCTCCACCCCCATCGCGATGCGGGCGGAATTGTGCTGGGTCGCGACAATGAGGTTCGCCATGGTGATCAGCCCACGCTCATCGGTCTCATAATGATGGATGAGTGTTCCCCGCGGCGCCTCGACGATCCCCACTCCATGCCTCGGAATGGCGGTCGGGATCGTGCGGATCTCTTTGCCAGTGATCTCCGGATCAGCGAGCAATTCCACACAGCGCTCTGCTGCCTGCACCATCTCGACGACGCGCGCGTAGTGATTTGCCAACGTGTGATGCACCGGGCGTCCGCCGAGCGCAGCATACATCTCCACGCGGGCCTTTTCTGCTTCATGAGTCGCCATTCCCTCGGCAGCATTGAGCCGCGCAAGCGGCGCAACCGAATACACGCCGCTTTCGGGACCATCAACGAACCCGTGCCATCCAAGCTTCTTCAAATAGCAGAACTTCACATAGCTCCACGGTTCAACTCGCTCGGCGACATGATCGAGGTACTCGCCCGGAGCGAACCGTGCAAACTCCGCTCCGCCCGGATCGACAACGCGGACCGCACCATCATAGAAATCGACCCGGTTCTTCGCATCAACAAGCCCCATGCAGTACGTCTTGTGCGTGTACGCCTCTGAGGTGATCAGACGGACGTACTCGTCGTTCTGCAAAACGATGGCGCGGAACGTCTCGAGCGTGAACTTTGCAAACTCCAATCCTTCCGCGGCGATCTCGCGGAACTTTGGAAGGTCCTCCTGCGCGAGCCCCTTCGCCACCCCCCCCGGCAACCCGAAGACCGGATGGATCACCTTTCCACCCAAATGGCTGATGCACTCGCGGAGTCGTCTTCGCATCGCGATGACCCGCTTCCCCGTTTCTACGCCAACCTTGCCGATGACTCCGAGGATGTTCCGCTCCGCCTTCGGTGCGGTGGGACCGACGATGAAGTCCGGCCCGCCGAGAACATACACGTGCAGGGCATGGTCTTCGAGCATGAAGAGATTGTAAATGAGTTCCCGGATCTTCTTCGCCGTCGTCGGCGGCTCGACCTTGTACAGATCGTCCAGCGCTTTGGTCGCCGCCATGTGATGCGCCGTCGGACAGACCCCGCAGATGCGGCTCGTGATCTGCGGCATGTCCTCCGCAGGACGTCCGCGCGAAAACACCTCAAATCCCCGCAACTCGGGGATCTGATAGTACGCCCGGTCAACATCTCCCCGATCGTTCAGAAAGATCTCGATCTTCCCGTGCCCTTCCAGACGCGTGATGGGGTCGATCGTGATGCGCTTTCGGATTTCCTGCGCTTGCTCCATGTGAAAATACTCCGACGGTATGTGCCCGTTCAGACGGGCAAGGTGTGAGTCACTTTCTTTATCCACCGATGGAGCCGGTGCGGAAATCCGAGCGGCTCCAGAAACATCAGAACGCATTCCCCTGCAACCACCTCGATCCCGTTCGCGGCGCAAAACTCGAGCGCCTTCGAAGATTCCGTTCCTTGCTGAAACCAGACGCGCTTGATGCCGGCTTCGACGATCTCCGGAAGCACTGTTGCCGCTACCGGTGGAGGAAGGAATATCAGCGCGGCGTCGATCGTCCCGGGGATCGCAGTGACCGATTTGAAGCTCTGATCTCCTTCGATGACGGTCGCATGAGGATTCACGGGAACGACCGTGTATCCCCGTTGTTTCAAGGCATGGTACACGCTGTTCGCAAAGCTCCGTGAATCCCGCGACACACCGATCATTGCCAGCCGCTTCGATCCCAGGACCGCTTCGATCACCTCACGTGTTCTCATACTCTTCCTCTTCAATGATCGATCCGTTTGCGCAGCAACGATGCAGGAACGGAATAGCGGTAAAACGACCCCGCAGGATCGGGAATGCCCTCCAGCGCTACCTTGATGGCATCGGATTCCCTCGCCGCCATGCCGGACGCGACCGCCGACAGGATCTTTGCTCCCTGATCGCGTACGTGCGAGGTCGGACCGAAGCAGCCTGTACAAGCCATGTTCCCGTCGACACAAAGCGCACCGCAGCCGCTGCGCGTCGCGGGCCCGAGACAAACGATCCCTTGCGCAAGCAAGCATAGATCGCGATCGACCTCTTTCTGATGCGGACGATGGAACGCCTCGAGCACCAGGTCGTTTGGCTTCGATTCCTTCCGCGGGCATTCGTCGCACAATGCGGTATCGGGTGCAAGAACGCTTCCCTTCGGAGGCAATGTCCCGCTCAACAATGCGGTCACCGCATCGGCGAGCAATTTGGGCGTTGGAGGACAGCCCGGCAGGTAGTAATCAACCGAGATCACCTGATCCAACGTGCGGACGGTCTCATGGAAAGCAGGAAGATGAACCGCCGCGCCATTCGTTCCGATGGTGCGCTGGGGTTGAATGTGTTCGGCGTTCTGGTTGGAGGGCGCGTCGCCATAGACGAACGAAAGGATCTCCTGTCGCGTCACCAAATTCGCCAATCCCGGAATGCCGCCAAGATGTGCGCAGGAACCGTATGCAACGACCACCGCGCTCTTCTTTCGGAGAAGGCGCGCCATCTCTTCCTGCTCGGTCGTCCGTATGGCGCCATTGATGAAGACCGCCGCCATCGCATTGTCCGGCATCGCCTCGACGTCGGATTTCTTGAAGTCCATCGCGACCGGCCAGAAGACAATATCGACCGCTGCGACGACATCAAGTATCTGTTCGGCGAGGTCGACGACCGATTCCTCACAGCCACCACACGACGCACACCAGTAGAATCCAACCTTGGGCTTCTCAGGCATGGGCAGCCTCCTCCGTTGACGCGAGCGCGTGTGCCAAGGGCTCAAGTTCCTTATCCCAATCCGCGAATCGCCGGGGCAGTGCCAGAGGCCCGAGCGTGCGCAATTGCTCGGTCATCTCGTTGATCACGGTCTTCACCCTCTCTCCTTCGGAGGCGGAGATCCATTCGAGCCGAAACCGCTGCTCTTCGATGCCGAACTGCGCCAGCATGCGCTTCAGCAGCTCCATCCGTCGAAGGGTCTTGTAGTTCCCTTCCATGTAATGGCAATCGCCCGGATGGCATCCGCCGAGCAGAACTCCGTCGGCGCCGCGCGCGAATGCTTCAAGAATGAATTGCGGATCCACGCGGCCAGAACACATGACACGGATGATGCGCGCGTTGGGAGCGTGGCGCAGACGGGAAACGCCGGCCAGGTCCGCCGCCGTGTACGTGCACCAGTTGCAGAAGAACGCGACGATGCGCGGTTCCCAGGAAGGTGCGGGTTGGGGTTGTTGTTCGTTCATGCAGTCATTCCTCCGCGTCAGCAGCAGTCCGCCGGTTGCGGTTCCAGCAGCCCGGACAGTTCGCTGAAGATCATGTCGTCTTCAAATAGATGTTGATGGATGGCGCCGGAGGGGCAGCCGGCCACGCATGTGCCGCACCCCTTGCACAGCGCCTCGTTGATCTCCGCTTTCTTCAGTTCCTCGTTTCGCGTGATGGCGTGATACGGGCAGAGTCCAAGACATGTCTTGCATCCCGAACAGAGCTCCGCTTCCACATACGCGGTGTTCGGCTCGAGTTCGATCTCTCCCCTGTCGATCAGCGCCAACGCCTGCGCCGCTGCCGCCCCCGCCTGCGCGACACTATCTGGAATGTCCTTCGGTCCCTGACACGCGCCCGCGATGAAGATCCCGTCGGTGAACGTATCCACGGGTGCGAGCTTGGGATGCCGCTCGAGGAAAAACCCTTCCGTGGAGCAAGAAATGTTGAACAGCCGGCGCACGTCGCCCGCATCTGTCTGAGGTTCCATTCCCACGGCAAGAACGACCATGTCGACCGGAACACGCCGCACAATGCCGATCATGGTGTCCTCCGCACGGATGACGAGCCTCCCCTCTTCCGACGGCCGAACGGCCCAGTCCGTGACTTCCGCGACGCGTCCGCGGATGAAATGGATGTTCTCTTCAAGAAGCTTGTCGTAGAACTCCTCGTACGTCTTTCCCGCCGCACGGATGTCGATGTAGAAATTGTACACCTCGGCGTCCGTGTGCTCCTTCAGCAAATGCGCAAGCTTCAACGAATACATGCAGCAGGTCCGCGAGCACCAGCGGTTCGTGTTCTTGTCCCGCGATCCAACGCAATGGATGATCCCGACCGTCTTCGGCCTTCGCCCGTCGCGGAGGATGAGTTCGCCGCCGGTCGGACCGGATGCGTTGACGAGCCGTTCCACTTCGAGCGACGTGTAGACGTTCGGGTACTTTCCGTATCCGTACACCGGCACGCGCCGCGCATCGAATGTCTTGAACCCGGTCGCCAGGATGATCGTCCCGACGCGGATCTCCTCCACCGTTTCCTTCTGCTTGAAGTCGATGGCGTCGCGGTCGCACGCCTCAACGCAGGTCTTCTTGCACTTTCCCGACTTGAATTCGATGCAGACCTCGGGATCGATGAGAACCACCTGTGGCGTCGCCTGGGGGAACGGAATGTACACCGGCTTCCGCTTGCTCAACCCGACATTGAACTCATCGGAGGTCTTCCCTTCCTTGTACACGCATTTCTCGATGCACTCCATGCAGCCAACGCAGAGTTCCTCGTTAATGTAGCGTGGCTTGCGCCGGACGCGTACCGTGTAGTTGCCGACGAATCCTTCCACGCTCGCGACTTCGGAGTAGGTCCAGAGCGTGATATTGGGATGATTCTTCACCTGCGACATCTTCGGCGTGAGAATGCAGGCCGCGCAATCCAGCGTCGGGAAGGTCTTGTCGAACTTCGCCATGTGGCCGCCGATGGTCGCTTCACGCTCGACCAGCGTCACCTTCTTTCCCGCGTTCGCCAGCGTCAATGCCGCGTGGATACCGGCGATCCCTCCGCCAACGACGAGCACGGCGGGATCGATCGCGACATGCTTCTTCTCGAGCGGGACGTGGTGCGCAACGCGATGAACGGCCGCGCGGACGAGATCGTTCGCCTTCTGCGTCGCCGCCGCAGTATCCGTGTGCACCCAGGAGACGTTCTCCCGGATGTTCACCATCTGGAAAAAGAATGGATTGAGACCGGCCTTCTCGACCGCGGTGCGAAAGGTGTGTTCATGCAGCAGTGGCGAACAGGAAGCGACGATGATCCGGTTGAGCTTGCTGGCGCGAACATCCTCGCCGATCAATTCCTGTCCCGGATCGGAGCACATGTATTTGTATTCGCGGGCGACCACGACGTGCGGAAGCTTCTCCGCGTACGCCGCGACGGCCTTGACGTCCACGGTCTGCCCGATGTTGTGTCCGCAATGACACACGTAGAAACCGATGCGAATCTCGCCGTTCGTTTGCTTACCAGGCATTTGCCGACGCTCCTTTCGGATGCATGATGTGCTTCAACGACGGCTTCTTCATCAGGCGGTGCATCCCCAGTTCCCGCTCGTCGCACCCCAACGCAATACCCATCAACTGGGTGAAATAGGCGACCGGAATGTCAATATCCTCATCGTACATTCGGTTGATCCGTGGCTGATAGCACTCAAGATTATGCTGACACAGCGGACAGCACGTCGCCACCAAGTCGGCATCGCGCCCTTTCGCCTCCTTCAGCAGGGCACGGTTCAGTCGGAGCCCCGCTTCCTGGATCGTCCCAGTGAGACTCCCGCCGCAGCAGCGCGTCTTCAGGGGCCAGTCGATCGGTTCCGCGCCCAAAACCTTGACGATCTTGTCCATCGTCTCGGGATACTGGGGATGATCGTACGTCGCAAAGGGCCGCACGGTTTGGCAGCCGTAATAGCAGGCAACTTCCAGTCCCGTCAGCGGATGCTTGATACGCTTGGCGATCTTCTCCAGACCAAAATCGTTCACCAGGACGTCGAGCGGATGGCGGACATCGACCTTGCCGTGATAGCGCAGCCCCGCACGATCAAGCGCCGCATTGATCTTTGCATTCACGTCGGGATAATCCTCGAGGTATCGCTCGGTCTTCGAGAGGACCAGATAGCAGGCACTGCAGGGAGCGATCAACTGGACCGACCCATCGGAGGACTGTGCTTCCGCGAGCGCGAGGTTGCGCGCTGCCAACGCGAACGCATCCGTTTCGTCGATCGAAACGTACGATGTCGCGCCGCAACAATTCCAATCGTCCAATTCCTTCAGCGGGATCTCTAGGGCGCGGAAGACGGTAAGCAGCGATTCCTCGTATGCGCGTCCGGTACTCCGCAAGGAACAACCCGGATAATAGAGATAGGTCATTTCACCAGCCCTCCGTTCTTCGGTCGACCCGGTGTCAGGATCGCTCGCAACTGATCACGCCGCCGCACACGCTCACGGCCCACCGTCAGACGTCCCCGCACGAACAGCCTCAAACCAAGCATCGCTTCTTTGAGCATCCGGAAGGGATTCGTACGCAGATACAGGCTGATGAGGAGCCAGCTTTCGGTGTTCCGTCCATCCTTCAACACACGTTTGAAGAACTCACGGGCAAGAACGGGGATCGGGAGACGACGGGGGTAGAATCCGAGCGAGATGGCCTCGCGTTTGAGCGCATACATCACGTCGGTGATGTGGATCTGACGCGGACACTGGACCTGGCAGGCATAGCAGGAGGAGCACAACCAGATGGTGAGGCTGTTGAGAACTTCTTCGCGGAATCCTTCGCGCGTCATCGCGATGATCTTCCGCGGCGTGTAATCCATGTAATGGCTCAGCGGACAGGTGGCGCTGCACGTGCCGCATTGGATGCAGCTGAGGAGCTTCTGTCCGTAGGCTTTGGCGGCGACTCGCTCTCCGAACTCAAGGTCGAGTTCCGACTCGAATTTGATGCGCCGGACGACTTGCTTCATCGATTCGATCGAAGCCCCATCGTCTGACTGCACAGCGGGGGGAGTAGGCAATGACATGCGACGGTCTCCTGCGAACGACCGCGCGCAACCGGTCACACCGACCGAAGTTCCTCGCTAATACGCTTCACCACGACTTCTGCGGAGCGGCGGACCGGCTCTGACATCGTTGCGCCGGTCTCGAATGTCCGCCCTTCAATCCCGTACACGATCAATCGGGAGGGCAGTTGACCCAATGATCGCGAAAGCTCGATTGCTTCCTGGACCCCAAACGCATGCGATGAAAGTCTCGCAAACACGCCCGGGAGCTCTTCTGCGTGCGCGTCGAACCGAAATATCGTTCCCGCGTCCGCTCCTGAAACAACAGCATCAACAACAAACACACGCTCTCTCCCGCTCCACAATCCGATCAGGGTCGCCCCTTCACCGGATTCCTCAACGATGTCTGCCTCCAGCACTATCGCTCGCAACTGCCGAGCGACCGTCGGTCCTGCGCCGTCGTCGCCACGGAACACATTCCCCACGCCGATGACCAACGGCTTCACCGACGGGCCGACGGGCATTCCTACTCCAACTCCTCAAGGTGCGTGGCATGAACGACCGACACTACGAACGGGCGGACCAGTCGAAGATAGTCTGCGGTCTTCAGTCGGACGGCATGCGTGTGCGTGCATGCGTTGAAGATGATCTCGTCATCGCCCGTCAGCGACGAATCCACGACCACCTGCAATCCGTACAAATTGCCGAACGGCGGCATCGCACCGACCTCGCAATCCGGAAAGATCTGGCTGAGGTCATCCTCATGGGCAAGCGAGACATGTCGCACACCGAGGAACGAACGGATGGCATGATCGTCGATCCGGTGATCGGCCGGGAGCACCACCATTACGAACCGTCCGTCCGCCTTCACGACCAGCGTTTTGGCGATGAGCCGGTCGGGAGCATGGACGACGGTCGCCACGCTGTGTGCCGTGTATGCCGGCGAATGGGCGATCACTTCGAAACGGATGTTGTTCTTCTCCAGATAGGCCAGCAGATCCTGGATCTTCGCCATTCCTCAGCCTCCTATTGAATATCCAGCTGGACAAAGTGGGTTGCGCAGGAAATGCACGGATCGTAATTGCGGACCGCCTGTTCACATTGCCACGTGAGCCGTTGCGTCGACATCTTGAGCCGGGGAGGAACGAATTCTCGAAGATCCTGCTCCATCGTCCGAAGATTCTGGGCGGTCGGGGGAACGATCCTCGCGTCCACGACCAGTCCCCGTTCATCCAGCCGGTATCGATGGTAGAGCATGCCCCGCGGTGCCTCGGTCGCACCGTATCCGATGGACGGACGCGGCTGGACATCGACGGCCGGTTGCGACGGGGGTTCATACTCCTTGACGATGCGGAGCGCTTCTTCGCATGCGTAGAGGGTCTCGATGGCGCGGACGATGATGCTCTTGAAGGGATTGCGCGTGCCTTTTGCGATCCCGGCGATCTTCGCCGCATCCTGGCACATCGGCGAGAGACGATCGAAGTTGAGATTGAACCGCGCGAGCGGGCCCACGTGGAACGGACCGCGTTCCTTGATGACCGAGTGGAGCGCATTCGAATGTTCGACGTGATCCTCGATGAAGAACTGCTCGTATTCCTGAACCGAGATGTTCAATCCCTTGTTCGATACGATGCGACCGTCGGCCATGGGATATTCTTGTTCATGCCGTAACGACACGAACTCGTAGTCGCGTTCAAAGTCCGGGAATGGAAGTTTCGCAGTGAATTTCACGCTCTGCATTGACGCGTCGATCGCCCATTTCAATTCTTCGACGAGCGATTGCAGTTCCGCCTTCGTCGGCACCTTATAGAAACCGCCGACGCGGACATTGATCGGGTGAATTTCCCGTCCGCCCACGACGCGGACGATCTCGTTCCCCAGTTTCTTCAGACGCAGTGCCAGCTGGACGGTAGGACCATGATCCTTCGCCATCCGGATGGCATCTTCGTAGCCCAGAAAATCGGGGGCGTGAAGGAAGAAGACGTGCAGCGCGTGGCTCTCGATCCACTCGCCGCAGTAGAGCAACCGGCGGAGTGCCCGGAGCGAACCGAAGACGCGCGTTCCGAACGCATCTTCCATCGCATTGACGGAGCTCATCTGGTACGCGACGGGGCAGATCCCGCAGATGCGTGCGGTGATATCGGGGACTTCCGAATACATACGGCCACGCAGGAACGCCTCGAAAAACCGGGGCGGCTCATAGATGCGCACCAACACATCCTGCACCTTGCCGCCAACGACCTTGATGGTGAGTCCTCCCTCGCCTTCCACACGCGCGAGCGCATCGACCTTGAGCGTTCTACTTTTCATTGGCTTCGCTCTCCTTGCGGAACGCCTCCGCATATGCATTGTATCCACGGAACAACCGGACCAATTCATCGCTCTGCACGCCGAGCTCATTCCAATATTCGCTCAGCGAGGAGGTGTTCGGCGTTTCCTTGGGTCCGAAACACCCGAAGCATCCGCGATGGTAGGATGGACAGAGCGCATTACAGCCGGCCTGCGTGACCGGACCGAGACAGGTGGGGCCGTGTGCGACAAGACCGCAGGTGATCCCCCGCCGTTTGCATTCGACACACACGGCATAGGACGGGATATTCGGCTTCCGGCCGTTCAGGAACGCACTAATGACCTCCACAAGCTGGCCCTTGTTGATCGGACACCCGCGCAACTCAAAATCAACATACACGTGATCCGCGATCGGGGTTGACTTGTTGAGCGTCTCAATGTATCGCGGGTGCGCATACACCGCACTGATGAATTGCTTGACGTCCTTGAAGTTCCGCAGCGCCTGGATGCCGCCAGCGGTCGCGCACGCGCCGATCGTGATGAGCACTTTCGATTGGCGCCGGACCGCGTGGATGCGCTCCGCGTCATGCGGCGTCGTAATGGAACCCTCGACGAGAGAGACGTCATACGGTCCCTTCATGACCGCGCGGGAGGCTTCGAGAAAGTTCGCGATCTCAATATGCCGGACGATCTCGAGCAGTTCATCTTCGCAATCCAGCAGGCTCAATTGGCATCCATCGCAAGAGGCGAACTTCCAGACGGCAAGTTTCGGCTTTCGTTTCGCAGCCATGTCAGATCTCCCACTTGAGAAGCATGTCTTTGATCTGCGGATACGGGAAGACCGGACCGTCCTTACAGACGAACACGGGGCCGAATTGACAGTGTCCGCACAGTCCGATCCCGCACTTCATGTTGCGTTCCATTGAGACGTAGATGCTGTTCTGATCCACGCCCCGCTTCAGCAGTTCCGATGCCGTGAAGCGCATCATGACCTCCGGTCCGCAAACCATGGCGACGGCGTTTCGCGGATCGAACGGCGCCTTGGGGATCATATTGGTCACCACGCCGACATTCCCCTTCCACCCGCTCATGGCACGGTCGACCGTGACATAGACGTCGAGATCGAAGCGGGCGCGCCAATTCTCCAGTTCCTCGCGGAAGAGGATGTCCGCCGGCGATCGAGTGCCATAGAGGAGAACCACCTTCCCAAACCGCTCACGATGGGTGACGACGTGAT
>Ga0105099_10001411_pt1 | contig 15120 bp, 13 predicted proteins | sample PPLLak3cmMay2015_2_FD_79138 | JGI IMG/M metagenome (GOLD analysis project Ga0105099, IMG submission 79138) | Freshwater sediment microbial communities from Prairie Pothole Lake near Jamestown, North Dakota, USA - PPLs Lake P8 Core (1) Depth... | ecosystem: Environmental > Aquatic > Freshwater >... | reverse complement strand
TTTTTGTATATTTAAACTTTAAACTCTGCCAGTATACCCAAGAACAGAAACGCCTACTTCAGGTGGAGAATCCATCGCGATAAAAAGAACGGCAAAATTAACTGGAAGTTTACTAATAAGGAGGCAGAAATTAAATTAAGAAGGTTTTATCCATCACTTCATAATCAACATAGCACTAGCTTATTCGCAAACAGAAACTAATACCATTTATGTAAGAATCTCAAAAGGCTAGAATCACCTTGAAATCTCTTTTGAAAACTAGGGAAAATGAACAGTATTGAGGTTGTTGCTGCAATAATTTTTCATGATGATAAAATACTGTGTACTCAACGAGGAGAAAACAGATATAAGTATTTATCTAAAAAATTTGAATTTCCAGGCGGAAAAATTGAAAATGGGGAGAGTAAAGTGATCGCACTAAAAAGAGAAATATTTGAGGAATTGAAATTGGAGATCGATATATCCGATGAATTTATTGCTGTAACTCATGAATATCCTGACTTTAATATTACAATGTATAGTTTCCTTTGTACTTGCAAAAATATTTCAGTAGAACTATCAGAGCATATCGAATTTAAATGGTTAAACAAATCAGAATTAAAGACGCTTGACTGGGCAGCGGCAGATATTCTTATTGTAGAATCACTTTTAAAATATTGATAATTTAGAGGCAATATTTACGAGGGGCCTTTCACTTCCTAAGCTTTTAAAGTGGTCGATTTGGAAATAATTGATGATTCTTGACTTGAATTTTAATTATGAAAAGAGCTTATTATTCGGAAACAATAAAAGATTTTATATCTGTTAGTAATGAGACAATTATTGGCACTATGGCTTTAGCCAGTAATTTTCCGGATGAAACACATCAAAAGAATGCTTGGATTGAAGAAATAAGAATTCTTAAAGATATTTTAGCAAATTATGATGGAAAAATATACTTTGAATACTCAATCCCGAGAATGGGAAAGAGAATTGATGTTGTTTTAGTTATAGGTCCAATAATCTTTGTACTGGAATTTAAAATAGGTGAAAAAGAGTTTCCTGCTAATGCTATTGACCAGGTGTGGGATTATGCGCTTGACTTAAAGAACTTTCATGAGACTAGTCATGACAAATTCATAATCCCCATTTTAATCGCAACAAAAGCTGAAGTTCCTTTAGCTAAAATCATTGTTTCTCACCAGTATGATAAAGTATTTGAGCCCATAAAATGCAATGAATGTATTTTACAGGATGTTATTAAAGAAGTATTAAGGTTTGTTGACGGTACACCAATAAATATAACAAATTGGGAAGAAGGTAGATATAGTCCAACCCCAACAATAATTGAGGCTGCAATGGCTCTTTATAATGGCCATTCAGTCTCCGAAATTACCAGAAGTGATGCAAGTGCTATTAACTTAAGTTTAACTTCAACTACAGTATCCCAGATAATTAATTCTTCTAAAGAAAAATCTCAAAAGTCGATTTGCTTTGTCACTGGTGTTCCAGGTGCTGGGAAAACGCTGGTTGGATTGAACATTGCAACAACCAATATCGATAAAAATAATGATACATATAGTGTTTTCTTATCTGGCAATGGCCCTTTAGTTGCAATACTTCGAGAAGCATTGGCCAGAGATAAAGTACAACGTTATTTTGCAAAAGGACAAAAAATTAGAAAAGGTGAAGCTATGAGTGAAGTCAAATCCTTTATACAGAACGTTCATCATTTCCGTGATGAGTGTCTTGTGGATGAGGACAAAGCTCCTATTGAACATGTAGCTTTATTTGATGAAGCACAAAGAGCATGGAATCAAGAACAAACTGCGAATTTTATGCATCGCAAAAAGAATAAACCTAACTTCAAGATATCTGAACCTGAGTTTTTAATTTCATGTCTTGATCGACACTCAGACTGGGCTTTAATAGTATGTCTTGTTGGAGGAGGGCAGGAAATTAATACTGGAGAAGCAGGCATTTCTGAATGGATAGAATCACTGAATCGTTCATTCCCTAATTGGGTCATTTACATTTCTCCAAAACTAACTGATAGCGAATATGGAGCTGGAGAGGTTCTAAAAAGCTTAGAATTGAGAAAAAATGTCTTTTATGATGAAAATCTACACCTTGCTACATCAGTTCGTTCTTTCCGAACTGAATATGTTTCACTTTTAGTTAAACAACTTCTTGATCTAAGCCTTATTGAGGCTAGTGCCACATTAAATCTGGTAAGACCAAAATATCCAATTGTAATTACGCGAGATCTTAATTTAGCAAAACAATGGCTAAGAAAAAAAGCAAGAGGCACAGAACGTTATGGCATCATTGTATCATCTCAAGCAGAACGATTGAAACCACATGCAATTGATGTAAGATCTCCGATGGATCCAATACACTGGTTTCTTGATGGCAAAGAGGATGTGCGTTCGTCATATTACCTGGAATCCGTGGCAACAGAATTTGATATCCAGGGATTAGAGCTAGACTGGGCATGCGTGACCTGGGATGCAGATTTTAGATATACAAATGATGGATGGGAACACAAATCGTTTTTAGGTGATCGTTGGAATAATATCAATAAACCTGAGCGAAAACTATACCTTAAAAATGCATATCGCGTTTTACTAACTCGAGCAAGGCAAGGAATGGTTATTGTTGTTCCCCCTGGTGATATTAAAGATCCAACACGAAATCCTATTTTTTATGATCCAACTTATAAATATCTCAAATTAATTGGATTTGATGAGTTAAAATAGAAACCACTATTCTGCATAGTTGAAATGGAAAATTTCTTAAAATATTTCAATCAAGTTATTTCGATCCCGTTGTAAAAAAAAATCGTGCGATCATGAAATCATTGAGATCTTGAGATCAAGTTGTCGGGCGTCGTATACCGTGCGTACCACATTCGTCCCGAGGACCCGGGACTTCGGTAGGCAAAGCGTGCGCCGCCTCAGCAGCTATTCGTGGTGTTTTTTGATTCGAGCAGATCGCTGTACGACCTGTCAACAAGCTGCTCCTTAGCCAGTCCGAAAAAATGAAGATAGCGGTCACACTGCGCTTTGAGCTGCTCCGTTGTGAATTCATCCCTGGCGTCTATGGCTTCTGCTTCAATGAAGGTGCCAAGACCTTCAACCGTATCAAAATGAAACTTTACGTTACCAATAAAATATATCCTGCGGATCTTGCTCACAATGACCCTGATACTGAACTGCCTCACCAGGATCTCCTTCAGCGAGGCATCGGGAGCATGCCTGTACAGGATGACATCTGATCTCTTTGATCCTGCGATATCGTCGCGGTCGTAATCTATCAGGGCATTCTCAATGTTCCCTTCCCGGAGCTTGAGACGCCCGTGCTTCACATTGAAATATGTATCAGTCTGGTGATCTGTGCCTATGAATTCCGGATTCAGTGTCAGAAGCTTGTTCTCATACTCACGGAGATCATCCACACGGGCTTTGAATTCATAGTTCCTGATTTTCATTGATGCTGTATTATTCAATCGTTTCACATTTATAAAAGGCGTCAGGCGTCAGGCGTCGGGTGTCAGGCGTCAGGCGTCGGGCGTAGGGCATGTATTTGGCATGCTGACCTCTTTTTAAGGTAACATTTTGTGACCTTATACGAGCGTATTCTTCCTTTGTTAGCTGAAACATATATGATTCAGGAAATTTCCCTTTATTCCTTTTAACCTGCCGATTAAGTGCCTTTGTATCAACCTGGTATAAATCAGCCAGGTCCTGAGATAACATGACCTGTTTACCCCTGACTGTAAATATCTTACCGATAATTATCTCTTCGGAAATAAGAATATTGGTTTTTACTCTATTCATAAAATTCAGCAAGACAACATAAAAATACCGGATTTTTATTTATTGTCACAATTTGTTACAATAAATTTTTAATATTGTTTATGCCTTATTCTGTTATTTTAGAGGAGTTGCATTTCATTACTTTTTACCTCTTAATTAATAAATTAAACTGGCAATAGTTACTTTTCTCAGGGTAGGTAACTTACCCATTATTTAATGGTATCACAATCTGTGAGTGCTGCGCGCGTCATACAATTGTCATTGGCGCTGCGCGCTTCGCAAGCCGCAGCTTTAGCGAAGGCTTGACAACTTACCCATATTGTCCGTGCTATAACCAGTGTTATTTTTTCTCAATTCTTTATTTAGATCTAAGTTTCAGATAATAAGTTGAATAAATCGAGATTCAAAAATATTATTTCCTTACCTATTTTTTGAGATGTCATGATCCCGAGTTCTTCCATCTGCCTTAAATATTTCTTTGCTGTATTCAGGCTTTTAATATCATGACTAAGTATTTTCTTTGGGCTGATATATGGCTGTTCAAAGATTTTTTCTACTGTTTCCTTACGAATATGGGGTAATTTTTGATTGATAAGGTCATTGGTCCTATAAAACAGATTGTCTATTTCGGTTATTTTCTTAACAGTATAAAGTGAGGTTTCTTCTATTGCTTTAAGCATGTAAAGAATCCATTCTCTCCAATTTCTTAATGTTGTCACGTTATTAAGCAGGTAGTAATAATCATCCTTATTCTCAATAATATAGGCACTTAAATAAAGAATAGGCACATCCAAAAGTTTTTTTTGGGTCATTATCAACAGACTCAGAATCCTTCCTGCTCTGCCATTCCCATCTCTAAATGGATGAATTGCCTCAAATTGATAATGTGAAATGGCAAGTTTTATTAATGCATCATGTGAATATTGGTTATCATCATTTAGGTACGATACAAGATTTTCTAATTTTTGTTGGATCACTTTTTCACCACGAGGCGGTGTATAAACCACTGTCCCCCCTAAATTACCACTCCCTCTTTTTTTGATTACGGCTTCTGTTTGCGGAGGTCGTATACCATCATTCACCTGTTTGATCTCCTGATAGATTTTAATCATTAAATCTATACTGAAACTTCCTTTAGTCTGTATGTTATTAAATCCCGACCAAAGTGCTTGACGATATCTCAATACCTCTTTTGCATTGCCCTTTAATCCATCATCCTCACCCGAAAGGGCTTTATAGAGTTCATCATCGGTAGTAAATATATTCTCGATCTCTGTACTTGCTTTTGCTTCCCGAAGGGAGATTGTGTTTACCAGCATTGACTGGTTCGGGAGTGTTTTAGCTAACCCTTTTAATTCTGCTAAAGCCTTGTTTGCACCAATTGCTGCTTGCAGGATCTCTACAGTTATTACCTTTTCATCAGGAGGAGGAAGCAAAGGTAGTTCATTGTATGGTTGATTCCGATCGTATGGAAATTGTTTTGACATTTAAAATTCTTTTTGTCAAATATAGCTATAATTTGACAGATATATTAATTTTATGTCATTTTATTAATCATTATGATATTTACATAATGAGTTCATCACATTTGACAGATAAAGCGTCAATTGTCAATTTTGAGTGTTTTTTGACAGGTCGAAGGCTCCAAGGTTAGTAGTACATTGGTTATAACTCGTTAACAGGAATATAACTTACTCTTTAAAATCTGTTATAAATATATTAGAATTACAGTTTCACCTGTTAGCCTCTGTACTATTTACAGCACTGCCCCGTCAGTTGCAGAAAATGGACAGCCTGGAAACCAATAACCTCTGAAAATAATTCTTGTTTCTGCCTGACAATTATTCTAGAAATATCCCCTGCAGGCACTGACTCTTTCAAAGTCAGGAGATTAGTTTGTTCGAGTCAAATTTATTTTCAGTCTTCCCGGAATATTCTCAAACCGTTATGTCAGGAATAGAGTGCAAAAACCAATGACATAGACCACTTTTCGTCAGAGTACTTTGATCATCTCTGGCCGAAGTTAAATCATCGATGTATAAAACACTGTGGTTATCTTAATCTGATCCGCTAAAAGTGGTCAACACTTCCGGCTTTTGCACCATACCAGGTTGCCTTTCTTCCCCGCCACGCTTCCCAGCCAGCTGCTGCCTGACAGCCGGGACAGAGGACGATTCAGGCCCCGGGAAGGTTTGCCTCTCACACCAATGGCAAGCTCCTCCTCAACCAGGTCATAATCTTTACCCTCGCTGAAGCCATTCGGAATGAAGACATTATCAACCAGGTAATCAAGCAACTCGCCCGGATACGACATGCTGTAGATCACCAGCAGCTCTCCATTGGTGACTCCGGTGATATTATGTTTCTCACCGAAATCATCAACACTCCCAAAGACCTCGTTGATCTTTGAAACCCTGATAATGAGGGAGTAAAAGATCACTCTCAACCTTTTACTCCTTCTATGCTCTATTGCCATGATCAGGCAGATTTCGCCTTATCAGGAGGTGTGACATGAGTCCATCCCTTACCTTCAGCCCTGATCGGTCCCGTGAATTCGATCAGCACATTGTCGGTTATTGTTATCGGACTCTCTTTGAACCTCTCAATAAATACGACCCTCTTCGCAATAGTTTCAAGAGCCTGTCCGTGAGACCCGAAGAATCCCCTGAGAGGGAAACGGGATGATGGGGCAAAGTGTTTCTTGATTTTTCCATAATGCAAAAAGTTTTGGTTAAACAATAAGTAACTTTTCACATCAGTTACAATCTGGAAATTCGCTGTTGATTTAACATTTTTGACGAACCGTCCACATCGCTTTACCACCGTGGTGTTAAACTCGGTTGGTATCCATTTAAGGATTCCTGATGTATAATACAAAGATAAGGAATATCCGAATAAAAACAAAAAAATCGCAGGATAAAGGCGAAAGGCGCAGGGAGTAAGGTCGTGCGTCCCGCCATCGTTTCGGAGGGCAAAGCGTGTGTCTTTAGTCGTGCGCCGTGTACCGTGCATCGAGCTTCGGCAGCACTTAATCGAAAAAATCTATAATTAGTTTGTTTACTGACAATATTTAGCTTAATTTGGTCATTCATTTGACTCAATTATGATCACTATCAGAAGAGAACTTAAAGATTCCATCAGGATGCGGCTCAGGCCCGGAAAGGTTGTTATTATAAATGGCGCCCGGCGCACCGGAAAGACTTTCCTGCTCAGGGAGATACTAAAGGATATGAAAACTCCATATATCCTGATGAATGGAGAAGATATCAATACACATACATTGCTGGTCAACAGATCTGCCGAAAACTACAGGCAGCTGATCGGTTCAAACAAGCTTATTGCCATTGACGAAGCCCAGAAGATCCCTGATATCGGGTTGATCCTCAAACTTATAATCGATGAGATCCCCGGGATCAGCATAATCGCAACCGGTTCTTCAGCTTTTGATATCATGAATAAGACAGGAGAACCACTTACCGGCAGGAAATATTCATTCACCCTCTATCCCTTTTCAGAAAAGGAGTATTCCCAGGTTGAGTCACAAACTGAAAGAAACAACAAACTCAGACAGAGGCTCATATATGGAAATTACCCGGAATTGCTGAACATCCCTGATGAATCAGAAAAAAGAGATTACCTGAATGAACTGGTAAGTTCGTACCTGCTCAGGGATATACTCCTTTTTGAAAATATTAAATACTCTTCAAAGATTTTCAACCTTCTCAGGCTCGTCGCCCATCAGGTCGGGAATCCATTGTCATATAATGAACTTGGAATGCAGCTCTCAATGAGCAAGAATACAGTCGAAAAATACCTTGATCTTCTCTCAAAAGTCTATATCCTGAGAAGATTAGAAGGTTTTAGCCGGAATCTAAGAAAGGAGATCACCAAAAATTCAAAATGGTATTTCCTTGATAACGGCATCAGGAATTCGGTGATAGCAAGCTTCAACAATCTTGAATTAAGGAATGATACAGGACAGCTTTGGGAAAATTATATAATTGCTGAACGCATTAAATATCAGAATAACAGCCGTATCATAACCAATAACTTCTTCTGGCGCACATACGACCAGCAGGAAATAGACCTGATTGAAGAAAGAGAAGGAAAACTTTCCGGATTTGAGTTCAAATGGACAGAGACGCGGACGAAACCTCCGAAAGCCTGGAAAGCCAATTATCCATCAGCAGGCTACGAAGTAATAAACAGGACGAATTATTTTGACTGGCTCACATAATAGGTGGTAAGGCATCCCCCTTCGCTTCGATCAGGCGGGCAAAGCGTGAGTCGCTTCAGCAGTCTGTTTTCATACTCCAGATGATCCTCCACGCGGGCTTTGAATTCGTAGTTCCTTATCACCATTTCCCTGAGCTGATGGAGTGCATGATTATTTTTGACCAGGGTTTGGGATGATACAGATGAACTCGAACTCCTCACTGAAAGGATTCCTGAACTGGTGTTTTTCACCCGGTCTGACAAAGAGGCTCTGACCCTTCTTTACCTCATGTTCATTACCATTCTCATCAACAGCAATCCCGCGGTTCTTTTCAACTTTAATAACATGCTCATAATTATGCTGATGATAAGGTGTATTCCCGCCGGGAGCAATGATGAAATGCCTCATGAAAATATTTTCCGATCCGTCACTAAGGCCAATTAGCATTTTCATTTTCACCTCACTCGCTCCTTCCATTTTTACGTCTCCTGCAGAGATCTCTTCATTGTTCCTGATTTTCATGGCGATGGTATTTGATTATGAGTCAAAGTTATAAAAGAATCCTTACCAGCAGAGATCATCTCAATATGATTATTGGCCTGGTCAGCGGGGAAGAGGATGGGATGACGGTACGATGGTGCGATAACATGATTGTGTAAAAAGGAGGACAAGATTAAAACTCCGTGTTTCTCTGTGCCCTCCGTGTCTCCGTGGTTGTTTATAAAACCCTCAATAATCTCGCCTGAGTTGCCTCAGACAGGGCCGCGTAGCTTTTACTGACCGATTGCCTGACCCTTGCTGTCACTCTCTACCTGTACCTTGTGGTCGAGTTTCTTGATATTCCTTCCTTTATTGAATCTGTATGAATACTGGAACTGGAACCAGCCTCCGAAATCAATACCTGTTGTATTTGTTGAGGTAAAAGCAGGAGTCTCGGTTTCTGTTTTCTGGTAGTCTATTTTTTTAGTGAATGGAAGAAGCCAGAAAAGCCCCATGGTGTGGTCTTTCAGCTGGTATTGTCCGCCGAAACCATACAGCGGCAGGGTGTACGTCTTCGTCTGCGCGTTGATATTCACCCCGTTATACTGAAGATATGCAAATAGTGTTATTTTTTTCTTTTTATCAAGATTCCCAAAGGCAGTACTTGTGACAGTATATGAGAAATAATCCCGTGAAGGTATTGTAAATGAACCGTCGGTGTATTCCGAATAATGGCCATTATATAACCTTGCGCTTATGTTGACATACCACAGCATGGCATTTACTCCCCCTCCATATTCATAGCCGCTGAGCAGGTTGTAAGGCTTTGAGATCGTTGTGATTGCTCCGGTAATCGGCGATCTGGTCAGACTGTACCGGCTGCTTACCCTGTCGTCGAAAAACTCATTATAAATATAAGGTGAGAAATAATTACTGCCGAAATTCCATGTATATGTCAGTTGCAGACGATCGCGGTAATCAGGCCTCAGGTCAGGATTGCCCTGGGTGATGTCGTACGACTGGCCGACTCTCCAATAGGGATTCATATTATAGATCCCGGGACGGTTGATCCTCCGGTTATAAGTAAGCTTCAGGTTGTGCGAGGCCGAGAACTTATACTGGATATTTGCCGCAGGAAGGAAACAGGAATAATCGGGGTTTGTTACCGAATCAGCCATGATATGACTGTTCTCAACCCTCAGCGAAGCCTGGAGGCCGAATTTTTTCAGATTCATGGCAAACCCTGCATAGGCCGAATTCCTGAATTCACCATACTCAAACAGGTTGCTCTCCGGTTGATTGTCGATATTAAAATCATACCCCAGAAACTGGTAATAGAGATGATACCCTGCTTCAATTTTTGCATCCATTCCAAGAGGATAGACATAATCGAGCTTGGTTGTGAAGTAATTCCTGTCATTCAGGTCGTCCTCCATCCTTGAATATGAGTCGATCATCACATCGCTGCCGTAAGGGTAACGGATATTGGAAAAATCGTTCTCAGAGACAGATCTGAAGATGTAGTAGCTTGCCTCAGCTGTGAACTCCTCGACAGGTTTTTTGTACGTTTTTTTATAGAACAGTGTAAAAGCAGTCTCATTGCTGTTTACCTTATTGGTAGTGACAGATGAAATGGTATTCAGGGGGTTTCCGCTTTTGTAAAGGGTTGTTGTATTAGGAATATCCACATTCTGCTGTATCGGTTTATAACTGACATTGAAGCTTATATTGTTCCTGTCGTTCATATAATAATCCATGCCTGCATTTACTGATCCCAGCCATACACCTATTTTTCCGTCGCCATAAGTATAATTTGTTGAATCAATGGACGGGAACCGGCTGTCGGTTGTGTTGCTTATGTTAAGGCCCTGTGTTATTAATGATCCGGTTGCATAGAATGTTATTTTACCCATTGAATAATCAACGCTGCCCTGGGTTACACTGGTGATCTTGCCAAATGGTTTTATGGCTTCAAAAATGTTGCCGCTCACCCCGTACCTGGCCTCTTTTTTCAGTATGATGTTCAGAACTCCGTCTATATTGCCTTCATATTTGCCCGACGGGTTGGAGATGATCTCAATACTCTGGATATCAGTCGGAAGAATTCTTGCCAGGTATTCCCTGTCGCGCTGTCTTCCATCTACCTGTATAATGAAATTACTGCTCCCGTTCAGGGTAATGTTATTCTGGAAGTCGACATTCACCTGCGGGATCTTTTTCAGGAGTTCGTAACCGTTGCTTGCAGTTTTGGCTGCAACCTCGGGGATGGCATAGACAGTGCGGTCAACCATCTCCTTGCCCTTCAGCCTTTCCCCTACTACCATAACCTCATCCAGGGCTGTTGTTATTTCGGCCAGAAAGATGGTATCGACAACAATCTCCTGCCCGTCTTCGCTGACTGTTACAGCCTTCCCTGCAGATCTGTATCCTACAAAGCTTGCTCTTACAAAATAGCTCCCCGTTTTTATGTTTTCAAGAGTGTATCCTCCGTCAGTAAGGGTAATGATTCCGTTAACCATTACCGAATCAGGCATCTGAAGCAGTGCAACAGATGCAAACTGCACAGGTGTCCGGTCTTTTTCGTAACTGATATATCCTTTTATGGTCTGCGCCCTGCCGGCAGCAGAAACAAACAGCAATAATATTGCAATAAAGATTTTTCCCCTTTTCATGTCTCAGGCTGAATTATTATTGTACTGAAGTGACCTTTGTCTCCCCGTTGATATCCATCGGCATCTGCATGCTGAATCCCGGTGCACTGATTCCCAGGGTTCCGGAAATTCGTGTTTTTGCGATATCTTCAATCACCAGTCCCGTCCGGATATCTATCACCAGGTTTGATTTGCTCATTCCTGCCAGGTTATCATAGGTCACTGTTGCTCCACCCGATTTGATCGGGGGTGCATTTTCCGCTGCCCTGATGTCCGATTCGACAGTTATGTTTGCATTACTGCCGTTTATCCTGTCAAGATGATATGCAGTTGTTACCATCAGAAGCATTCCGCCGGAGTTCATCTGGTCAGCCAGCTTCCACTCCTCTCCTGCTGATATTTCTTTCGCGGGCAGGTGCCATGTAAAGCCGCCTATCATTGTCTTCAGTGTGTTATCGCTGATTGTAGCAGCTACCTGGGTTTTTATTGCAGAAGCCATTGGTTCTGTCAGCGTTATTGATGCGGTATCTTTCAGGATCATGTCGGAAAGCATTTTTGCATTCACGATCTCAAGCGGTTTCCCGGTGAAGTCCATCTTAACATAAAGGGCATTCCTGCTCAGCCTGTTCATTACACAGGACATTATATCAGAGGTTTCGGTGGATTTCATATCACCCTCAACGGTTGAGCTGATGCTTGAGACCTTACCCATCGTATTGGTATTTGTAATAAGCGTGTCGAAGTGTACTTCTGTGACCATCAGATCAGGTGTCATGTCAAGCATTTTCAGGGAAATTGAATAATCCACTTTCGATTCGACGGTCTGCGTAGCGCCGTTAACCGTCTGTGTGATAGTCTGTTCGGAAACTGATTTTAACCTGTATATTTTGTTTTTCTCCAGGTTTAACCGAAGGTTGGCTGTCTCCTGTGCTGTTAACGAAATAACAATCAGGAGAGCAGCAGCTGATAATAAAATTCTTTTCATTGTCCGGGTTTTAAAGATTAATGCAAAATTATAGTTTAATATGTTTTTGAATAAGATTATTCGACGAACTGCAGGTTTCTGCCGGTGAACTGGTTGTTTGCCTGAACGGGCAGATATTAACAGGAAGGGTTGAGGGGGGGATGGGGTGAGGGGGGAATTCGGTATTCGTTGCATTGAGATATTTTTATCTTTAGATGTCTCACTGCTCAAATTGTTACAGTGAAAATCAACAAATCTCCGTTTCCCCTACTCTCCCCCTCTCCCACTCCATCGAGAAATCTGGCAGCGATTATCAAATAAAGTTGCCGTCGTAATCCTCTGACGGATCTGAGCTGGAGAGATCCATTACCCTCTGAAATCCCTTATCCCCGTTTTTATGGGTTGATGAGCCGGCGTTATAGCATCGCGGGATCCCCCAGGTGCCATTATTTGCTTTGCCGGCAACTTCAGGGTCACGATGATAATGCCCGAACAGAAGCGCATCAACTTTGTTACTGATCATCATTTTTAATTCTCCGCTGTCCTTCAGCTGCATTCCGGGTTTATAATCAAACGGGTGATGGTGCAGGTAAATAACCTTCTTACGGTTTGTTACCTGAGGATCCTTCAGCATTTCACCAAGGCGCTTCAGCTGCTCTTTCCCCAGTTCTCCTTCGGCAAAAAAGCGATCATTCCAGTGGAGTTCTTCAACGGTCGAATCGAGCCCTATAAAAGCTGTTTTGCCGATAATATCGAGCTTCGGATAAGAAACATCCCGTGATTTGTAATACCGTTCCTTGAAGATCTCTACAAATTTCCTTTTACCCATGCCGCCATTCCCGTAGTCGTGATTACCGGGAATGACCAGCACCCTGAATCCTCTTTTCTCCAGCAGCCTTATCCCTTCAACAGCTTCATCAATCTGCTTACCGCGGTTGGCATTGTTGACGATATCGCCGGTTATCACAATGATATACTCCTTTGCCGGCTGCTTAAGCTGTGAAATATTATCTATTATGGCACGGAACTTTTCGCCGCAATCCTTATGGCCGACGTGAAGATCGGAGAGATGGATAATTTTTTTCATTGCACTAAGTTAGAAAAAAAAGAGGGCGGGAAATACGCCCGGGGCAAGCTGTTGCGCCGCTAAATTAGGTTTATCAATTAATATGACTACCTTTGCCCGATTTTAATAACGGAATAATCCCCGCCTTTGCACGGCAGTTTTTATTTCCCCAAACTATAGAAATATTTATGCATTTTGAATCATTGAACCTTATTGACCCTGTTCTTAAATCATTGAAAGAAGAGGGGTACACGATACCTACACCCATACAGAAAGAAGCGATACCGGTAATTCTGCAGGGACTCGACCTGATAGGATGCGCGCAAACAGGCACCGGAAAAACAGCCGCTTTTGCAGTACCGATCCTTCAGATCCTCAGCAAAACAAGATCATCTGACAGGAAAAGAAAAATAAGAAGCCTTATTGTTACACCCACCAGGGAACTGGCAATACAGATCAGGGACAGTTTTACCGCCTACGGCCGCTATACAGGATTGACAAACACCGTTGTCTTCGGAGGTGTGCATCAGAATCCTCAGACAGCCTCCCTTAGAAACGGAGTTGACATCCTTGTTGCAACACCGGGCCGGCTGCTGGATCTGATGAACCAGGGATATATCTCCCTGAAAGATGTTGAAATTTTTGTCCTTGATGAAGCCGACAGGATGCTTGACATGGGATTCATTCATGATGTAAAGAAGATCATAGCATCACTCCCGCATAAAAGGCAATCGCTTTTCTTTTCAGCTACCATGCCTCCGGAAATTGTGAAGCTGGCAGGTTCGATAGTGAACAAACCGGTTAAAGTTGAAGTAACTCCTTCAGCAACAACCGTTGATATTGTCAGACAGTTAGTCTACTTCACCGACAAAGGAAATAAAAATGCTCTCCTGCTGGAATTGTTAAAGGATAAGAAGATCAGGACTGCCCTGGTTTTTACACGCACAAAATTCGGAGCCGATAAAGTTGCAAAGGTCCTGAAAAATAAGAACATAAGTGCCGAATCGATCCACGGTAACAAGGCGCAAACCACCCGTCAGAAGGCACTGGCAAATTTCAAGGCTCAGACAACCCGTGTGCTTGTGGCTACAGATATTGCAGCCCGCGGCATCGATGTGGATGATCTTGAGTATGTTATTAACTATGAGATCCCGAATATCTCCGAGACCTATGTTCACAGGATAGGCAGGACAGGAAGAGCCGGAGCCGGCGGAACAGCTATCTCATTCTGTGATGCTGAAGAAAAAACATATCTCAGAGACATTGAAAAGCTTATTACAAAGAAGATCGAGATCGTTGATGATCATCCTTATCCTCTGACGGAGATAACCCCGGTAAAACTACCCTCGCAGCAGCGAAGGAATCATCCCCGGCCTCATTTTGCGGCACAGAGAAGGTTCAATTCCCGAAGCCGGTGGAGGAGGTAAGGGCAAATAGTTTGGAAGTACCAGTTTTTAACCACTGAGTTCCACAGAGTTCAGACGGAGTATCACTGTTTTTTATCCGTGTAACTCCCTGAGATTCTGATCAGGAACCTTGTTACTCCGTGGTTAAGTTTTTATGATTTTTTGATGCCGAACCAGGCATAGGCGGCGCCGACCAGGATGCCGAGCCAGGTCTTGCCGATCTCATTAAGCGTTACCGAGACATCAGGACTCCTGATAACACCTACATAAAATGAGCTGAACCCGATCAGGAGCCACACAATAATATATGTCCACACAATGCCCTTCATCAGCCTCCTGCCATAGTCATGCGTCAGAACCTTCACCTGAGACAGAGGCGTTGAACCACTGTCGGCCAGCGCCAGGTTGCCGATGACCACACCTGAGACCAGTCCGCCCAGCAGGTTGATCACCCATACAGCGTTAATCCCCGGAACATAGCCTCCTCCCTCAGGATCCCACCTGAGCACAGCCCATATAAGGCTTCCGAGCGAGACCAGG
>Ga0105099_10001410_pt1 | contig 15133 bp, 13 predicted proteins | sample PPLLak3cmMay2015_2_FD_79138 | JGI IMG/M metagenome (GOLD analysis project Ga0105099, IMG submission 79138) | Freshwater sediment microbial communities from Prairie Pothole Lake near Jamestown, North Dakota, USA - PPLs Lake P8 Core (1) Depth... | ecosystem: Environmental > Aquatic > Freshwater >... | reverse complement strand
AGCTTCAGTGAATTCAACTTTTATTTTATCCTGATCAGTTATATTCAGCAACCAGCGGTTACCCCTGCCTACCGCAGGGCTGTTAAGGATCTCATTCTCCCTTCTTTCCTTAAGCATATATACTGTCTCCTGCATATCGTCTACCAGGAAGCAGGGATGATTTGTGGACGCGCCTCCAGAACTGAGAAGCTCAATGTTTTCGATGCACTCCGGCATAGCGAGATATAAAAGAGACGGTTCAACTGACTGATCATCGGGATATCTCCATATCACCCTGAAATTCAACGCTCCGACATAGAAAGGATCGTTTACCAGGACTTTCTCAGCATAAAGTCCTGCGTGATGTATCCGTCTGGATATCCTGGTATCTGATACAAACTTCCCTGCTGACTTTTTATGGAGTGAGCTGGCCTTAAACTCAACAAATTCAATCTTATTCCCGGAGGGATCAGATACTGTAAAAACATCATTTTCTGCTCCATCTGTGGTCACTGACGAGGGAACAACAATACCGTTCGATCCGAGATACATCCTCATCTGATCTGCATTGTCAGTTTCGAAGGATACTATAACCATTCGTGGTTTATCACCGGCACTCCTGTTCTGAAAAAACTCCAGGAACTGCCTGTCATTCACCTTGAATGATATTACCTTACCGTAATCAGACTGATAACTAAAACACTCCTGAAAACCCAGGAACTTCCCGTAATAGCTTCTGGCAGCTTCTAAATCTGATACTGAAAATGTGATCTTTGCGATCCCCCAGATTGGAGGTCTCTTCATTTCCTGGGCACTCAGATTTAATGAAAGAAGAAAAATTAACAGAATAATTGCAGATCTTAAGTATTTCATTTTACCCGGTGTTAAATGTCAGAGTACCAATATACATAATTTCGAATACATGTGTTGTTTTGGCTTTTATTGCTCGGCTTAAATGACTACATTTGATCAGCTATTTTTCTCTTAATTCTGACAGAAATGAAACGAAAATCTTTAAGCCGAAGGAAATTCATGACCATACTTGGTGCGGGAGGAGCAATGGTTGCAATGAATCCTTCAATCGGGAAAGCTGCAGATATCCAGCCGAAACCCAAACCTGCAACCAACATTGCGGATGCTTCAAAAACACCCAGGAAAGATGGATCAATGCCGGGGATCTACCCGGGCAAAGTTATACAGGTCAAACACCCGGGATCGGTGGTTGACAATGAGGCGGTCGAAGCTGTTGCCTATGTGATGCTTCAAAAGGCAATGCTGGAGCTGACAGGCCAGAAGAAACTCAAAAACGCATGGCGGCAGTTTGTAAATCCCGGTGAAAAGATCGGGCTGAAAGTGAATCCGGTCGCCGGCAAGGAACTCTATACAAGCCATGCCGTGGTAAAATCTGTAGTTAAACAACTGACAGAGAGCGGAATTAAGAAAGAGGATATTATCATCTGGGACAGGAGGGATATGGAACTCAGTGATGTCGGGTTCACTCCGGGAAATTACCCTGGAATAAAGATCAGAGGAACCGAGTGCAAGGATGAAAATGATTCGTTCTACGACAGTGAAGGAAAGCTCTACGGTGAAAGGAACATAGATAAGGATTGGTACTACTGGGCTGACGTGGAGGGTGAGTATGATGCCGAAACAATGCCCTATATGGTTAACACAGGTAAATATTCGTATTTTTCAAAGATAATTACACAGGAGGTGGATAAGATCATAAACATCCCCATCCTGAAAAATGCAGGAAGCTCCATTACCAACGCAATGAAAAACCTGGCTTTTGGTGCAGTCTCGAACACAGGACGACTGCATGCTCAGCTCTGGAATGAGACCTGCGCGGAGGTGTGTGCATTTGCACCGTTGCGCGATAAGGTCGTGCTTAACATCACCGACGGACTGAAAGGGTGCTTCAACGGGGGTCCCGGCGCAAACCCGCAGTTCATCTGCAACTATAATGTCCTGCTTGCAGGATCAGATCCGGTGGCAATGGACAGGATAGCCTATGATATCATTGCGGAGAAGAGAATAGCGGAAGGACTCCTGAAAACGCCTAATCCTGAGGTGCTTACATTCTTAAAGATGGCCAATGACCTGGGACTGGGGATATGGGAGAAGGATAAAATTGAGGTGAAGAGTTTTGAATTGGCATAACCGGCGACGAAGACGCACGACACACGACGCACGACGCACGATACACGACACAAGCAACCAGCAACCAGCAACCCACCTTCGCCAAGGCTACGGTGGGCAAAGCCAGCAACAATGTATCGCATACTATACCTGATATTATTACTGATCTCATTAGCCGGCAGTTCCCAGGTCCCTGAGGGCTTTCCTGTTATTAACAAATCCGATCTTCCTGAAGCAAAATTTAAGCCTGCCCGGCACTTTACCGCAGAATCGCTCTTTGGTTATATGAACGGAGGAGCTGAACTATACCGGGAATACGGCATCATTGATGCTGTAATAACGGAATTTGAAGTTGATAACAGGTACTATAAATGCGAGGTATTCAGAATGAATGGTCCCGAAGAGGCATTCGGAATCTATTCAGTATCAAAATTCAAATGCCCGGGTTCTTCCGATGCTGCCCCATATACCTGCCTTAATAAGTACCAGCTCCAGATATGCAAGGGGAATTATTATATAAGTATCATAAACAGAAACGGTACATCTGCGGATTCCCTGGTTGCAGTGAAAACGGCAAAGATACTTTCAGGGAAAATCAATGATCCTTCATTCGACCTGAAAACCTTCCTGCCGGATATGGATACTGAGGCCATCCGGGGCAGTGCCGTACTGGCAAAAGGGAAGCTCGGACTTGCAAATGGCGCAACGGATTGGGAGGATTATTTCAGGGATCAGGAAGGCTGCACCACATTGATTTATGAGGACGATGGTCTGACTATCCTTTCAGTCAGGTTTAAAGGGGACGAGGAATTCAAAAAAATTCTGGATCTGCGCGGATGGGGAGAATACGAACTTAGCTTATCTGATGTTACTGCAGGCAGCGGTGAAATACTGAGGCTTCTCGGAAATAATCATATACTCATAAGAATTCCGGCGGCTGCAAAGTAGGACGCACGACACACGGCGCAAGACGCACGGCGCACGACGCACGACTCACGACAAACGACACAAGGAACAAGCAACCAGCAACCAGCAACAGATTATTTCTTCTGGTTTTTGTTATTTTTGCACAAATAAATTGATTTGGAGTTATGGTTGTTTTTAAGAATCTTGATGTTCAGCCCGCGGTTGAAACGGGCGATCATAAAGCGGTTGAGAAAGTCAGGTGCCTGATAATAGGCTCAGGACCCGCAGGTTATACTGCAGCTATCTATGCTGCAAGGGCAAACCTGAAACCTGTCCTTTATACCGGCATGCAGATGGGAGGGCAGCTTACCACAACAACTGAGGTTGATAATTTCCCCGGTTACCCCGACGGCATTACAGGTCCGGTGATGATGGAAGACCTGAAGAGACAGGCTGAAAGATTCGGTGCAGAAATTAGATTTGGCGTGGCCACAGATGCTGACTTTACCGGAGAGAGGCGCCATGTTACAATAGACGGCAATACCCTGGTGGATGCCGACTTAATAATAATAGCAACGGGAGCAACAGCAAAATACCTGGGAATTGAGGCAGAAAAGAAATATGCAGGCATGGGTGTCTCTGCATGTGCCACCTGCGACGGATTTTTCTATAAACAGAAAGATGTTGCAGTGGTGGGTGGTGGTGATACGGCTGCTGAAGAAGCTACATACCTAGCAGGACTTTGCAACAAGGTGTACATGATAGTAAGGAGAAATGTCCTCCGGGCATCAAAAGCCATGCAGGAGAAGGTGATGAATACAAGGAATATTGAGATACTGTGGGAACACCAGACAGTTGATCTTTTTGGTGATAATGGTGTGGAGGGAGCTGTTCTGGTAAAGAAAAAAGGCACTCCGCAGGAAGCGATAGTCAAAATACCGATTGACGGATTCTTCCTTGCAATCGGTCATACTCCTAATTCGGAAGTTTTTAAACGGTTTGTAGATACGGATGAGGTGGGTTATATAAAAACCATTCCGGGGACAACAAAAACTAATGTACCGGGTGTATTTGCGGCAGGCGATGTTCAGGATCCGCATTACCGGCAGGCTGTGACAGCTGCAGGCACCGGATGCATGGCAGCAATTGACGCAGAGAGGTATTTATCGGAACATAATATATAAAACTCTGTGTCTCTCTGTGCCTCCTCAGTGGATCTCTGTGTAAGTTCTTGAAAAAATCAGTTACACAGAGTTACACAGAGAAGCACAGAGTTCCACAGAGAAAATGAGGAGAAATGAAAACATTCCAGAAGACTTTTAAGATTAATGCAGAACCGTCTGATGTGTATTCAGCGCTGACAAACCCGTATACTATTGAACTATGGTCGGGTTACCCGGCAGTGATGAGGGAAGAACCGGGAAGCGATTTCTCGCTGTGGGAGGGCGACATTACGGGGAAGAACCTGGAATTTGTTAAGAATAAGAAAGTTGTTCAGGAGTGGCATTTCGGTGAGCAGAAAGATAAGTCGGTTGTAACGATCTCAATAAAGCCTGAGGGTGAAAACTCGGAGGTGACTGTTGAACATACAAATATTCCCGATTCTGATTTCGCGGATATTTCAGAAGGCTGGAGGGAGTATTATTTCGGAGCGATAATCAATTTCTTCAATCCCAATTTTTAAAACTGGTACCGGGTTCTGCTCCCGGATTTAAAAATCCCGTATAGATCTTCCACTGCGGCGTGTATCAACGTCCCTATCCCCTTGTAACAGAATGTGTGGGCATATTCCTGGATATCCTCGTTCCACCTGGGTACCCATGATAGAAGGTGCAGGTCGATGAACCTGATGATCTCCTGTTTCATCTCACGGCAGCAGGGATCGTCGTCGAGATGGAGGTATTTATCGATCATCTTTGTAAGGAAAAGCAGCTCTATACCCAGGTGGTCGTCGGGTGATTCGCCGCGCGGCTTAAGGTGCCATCCGTAGGAATTGTAAAATTCACCGATCTCCTTAGTTGTATTTATGCTGTTGTTTTTGCTTGTTTTATAAACAGATGCTCTTGGCGGCGCCAGCGGCAATCCTGATATCGCAAAGAGCCTGAAGAAATCATCCGCAAGAGTTACCCTGCATGTCTCTTTATCTACGCACGATTCCCTCAGGATGGCTGCAGCCCTGATGAACCTTGGATTTGAACTCGATACCGGAAGCTTCCTGAGTGTCCCGCTGGCCCAGAAATCGATCACACACTCTTCAGTGGGCTCGCTCATAAGCATGCTTCCTGCAAAGTAAAGAAGCATGTTATAGCCTTTGAGAAGGTTTATCTGGTCAGATGACAGTTTATATGATTCCATAGGTTGGGAACGGGATACTCCAGAAGTATATAACGGATAACGGAAAACATTGTTCAAAAAGAACCCCTTTCCTGGATCGCATATACCCACCCCCCGTCCCCCTCGCCTCAAGCTGGCTCTTCGCTAAAATAGCCCACCGGGCTATTTTTTCACGCTCAGCCCTCTACTTCGTAAGGTGGGGGTGTAATACATTGAATATCAACAATATCCCCCTCCTTGCTTCAGCAGGGAGGGGGACATAGGGGGTGGGTACGTGACAATACTTATTTCGAAAAATCCGCTATCTCATTGGGGTAGAGGTTGTTGTCGAGCTTTCTCTTTATTTCCTTAAATGCATTTACGGTGTATTCAACATCCTCTAGTGAATGGTCAGCTGTTGGTATAAGCCTCAGCATAACTACATCCTTGGGCACTACAGGGTAGATCACTACCGAGCAGAAAATCCCGAAATTCTCCCTCAGGTCGTGGATAAGCTGCGTTACCTGGAACAGCGGGCACTTGAAGAATACCGGTGTAACGGGAGATTCAGTCCTGCCGAGATCCATACCTGCATCCCTGAGTCCTTTCTGCAGAGAATTTACAATTTTCCAGAGCTTCTCCTTGTATTCCGGATGTGACTTTATCAGCTCAAGCCTCCTGACAGCCCCGAGAGTCATCGCCATCGGAAGTGCTTTAGCATAGATCTGAGACCTGAGATTGAAGCGCAGGTATGTTATAACTTCTTTCGTACTGGCTACGAATCCTCCTATTCCTGCCATTGACTTTGCAAAGGTTGCAAAATAAACATCGATCTGGTCCTGTACGCCAAAATGCTCTCCCGTGCCAGCGCCGGTAGCCCCCATTGTGCCAAAGCCATGAGCATCATCAACAAGGAACCTGAAATTATATTTCTTCTTAAGTGCGGCTATTTTATCAACTTTACCCAGGTCTCCTGCCATGCCGAACACTCCCTCTGTGATCACAAGGATTCCTCCGCCGGTCTCTTCAGTCAGCTTTGTTGCACGCTGAAGCTGCTTTTCGCAGCTTTCAATATCATTGTGCCCGAATACAAATCTTTTTCCGAAATGAAGTCTGAGTCCGTCCATGATGCAGGCATGTGATTCGGAATCATATACAATAACATCATGCCGGTCGACCAGTGCATTGATTATTGAGACCATGCCCTGGTATCCGTAATTGAGCAGGTATGCCGATTCTTTTCCTACGAATTCAGCTGCCATTTTTTCAAACTTCTCATGATTAGTCGTATGTCCCGACATCATTCTTGCACCCATTGGATAGGCCAGTCCGTATTGTAAAGCATACTCGGCATCAGCTTTCCTGACTTCAGGATTATTGGCCAGTCCGAGGTAATTATTAAGGCTCCATGTCAGAACCTTTTTGCCTCTGAACATCATGTGTGGTGAAATTTCTCCCTCAAGCTTCGGGAACATGAAATAGCCATCGCCTTCTGCGGAATACTGACCCAGGGCGCCTTTTGTTGATGTGATCTTGTCGAAAATATCCATGATTTCTGTTTCTGATAAAATTTTCACAAAAGTATGGATAAGAGTCAATCCATTCATACCTATTTATACCTATATTTTTATAGAATAATTTCTGAATTCTCACGTTTATATCAGTAATATCAAATTTTTGTGTAATTTTGCGCAACAATTTTTATGAGGTCAGTTTCCTATATATTATTGATACTATTAGTGTTGGCCAGCTCCTGCGGTGAGTATGAAAAGCTCCTCAAGAGTGAGGATTATGATCTTAAGAAGGCCAAAGCAAAAGAATACTATGAAGCTGAGAAGTATGTAAAGGCTACAGAGCTGTTCTCACAGTTGCTTCCACGATACAGGGCGACAGAAGAGGCCGAAGAGCTTAACTGGCTGAATGCCCAGAGCTTCTACAAAATGAAGGACTATTATTCTGCAGGATCATATTTCAAGTCATTTGTTGACCAGTACCCGTACGGCAAGTATACCGAGGAGTCTGCATTTATGGGAGCCCTCTGCGATTACCATATCTCCGCACGTCCTGAACTCGACCAGGAAAACACCACCAATGCAATTGAGGGATTCAATGTTTTTATGCGAAGATATCCTTACAGCCAGAAAATAGGGGAGTGCCAGACATATGTTAAGGAACTCCAGGAAAAGCTTGTTGAGAAGTCCTATCTGAGCGCCAGGCTCTATTACGATATGAAACAATACAGGTCAGCGATCACAGCCCTGACAAACAGCCTTAAGGAGTATTCCGACACAAAGTTCAGGGAAGAGATGATGTTCCTCAAGCTCAGTTCACTTTTCCTGTATGCGGAAAACAGCCTCGCCTCGAGGCAGAAGGAGAGATACCAGACAACCATGGATGACTACTATTCATTCATGGAAGAGTTTCCGGAGAGCAAATACTCCAGGGATGTTAAAAGAATATACCAGAAGACAAGCGAATACCTTAAAATAGGAACAACGGAACCAGTAGCAGAAAATCAGTAAAAAATATGGATTACAGAAAATCAAATGCCCCCGTCACAACTATCACACGCGACATTGACAAAATTACCCGGAGCACCGGCAATATTTATGAAACGGTGATCATTGTGTCCAGAAGGTCAAACCAGATAGCTGTTGAGATGAAGCAGGAGCTTAACAAAAAACTCGAGGAATTTGCTTCGTACAGCGATAACCTGGAAGAAGTATTTGAGAACCGCGAGCAGATAGAGATATCAAAATTCTATGAACGACTTCCGAAACCTACCCTGATCGCACTTCAGGAACTTGAGGAAGGTAAGATCTTTCACAGGAATCCCGACAAAGCTGCAAAGCAGAAATAAAAACCTGCCTTAAATGCTTAAAGGCAAAAAAATACTCATCGGCGTAACCGGAGGCATCGCAGCCTATAAGACCGCTTCCGTGATCCGCCTTCTTGTAAGAGAGGGAGCCGGGGTAAAGGTCATCATGACCAGCCATGCCAAAGAATTCGTTACACCGCTCACTCTGGCGACACTGTCAAAAAATCCGGTTCTCACCGAATTCCATGACCCCGAAAACGGCGACTGGAACAGCCACATTGACCTTGGCATCTGGGCAGACCTTTTCCTCATTGCACCGGCAACAGCCAATTCAATTGCAAAGATGGCGAACGGGATCGCCGACAACCTGCTCCTGACAACATACTTATCGGCTCGCTGCCCGGTGTTCGTCGCTCCCTCAATGGATAGCGACATGCTGAACCATCCGGCAACGATAATCAACATAGAAACACTGAAGGCATTCGGCAACATCATCCTTGAACCTGAAACCGGAGAACTGGCCAGCGGGCTGACAGGAAAGGGCAGGATGGCTGAACCGGAAGAGATAGTAAAGGAGATAAAGAGCTTCTTTACAAAAAAAAAAATAAATAAACCGCTCAGCGGAAAGCGGATACTCATAAATGCAGGCCCCACCCGCGAATCAATAGACCCCGTTCGCTTTATCAGCAATCATTCGTCAGGTAAAATGGGTATTGCCCTTGCTGACGCAGCCGCTGATTACGGCGCCGCCGTTGACCTGGTACTCGGTCCTGTAAATGTCAGTCCGTCAAACAGTAACATAAGAATAACCAGGGTTGTGACAACCGGCGAAATGGCATCGGAATGCATCTCGAGATTTCCCGGTTGTGATATAGCTATCCTGTCGGCTGCTGTAGCTGACTTTACTCCCCTGAGAACTGAAAAGGAAAAAATCAAAAAGAACGGCAGGGATCTCGTATTAAAGCTTAAACCCACCACTGACATCGCCGACGCCCTGGGAAAGATGAAGAAACCATCGCAGCTGCTGGCAGGGTTTGCTCTTGAAACAGGAAGCGGGATCAGCAATGCAAAGGACAAAATGAGACGTAAAAACCTTGATCTCATCGTTCTTAATTCACTGACCGACAGGGGCGCAGGATTTGGTTATGATACCAACAGGATAACCATCATCGACAGGAACAATAATATTGATAAATTTGGGTTAAAATCCAAGAAAGAAACTGCAAGGGATATCCTTGATAAGGTTGTAGCAATGATCAAAAAAATAAAGTGATGTTCCGTCCCGGAAAATATGTTCTGACTCTGCTTCTTTTTCTGGTTCCCGCGCTGGCCATGCCGCAGGAGCTTAACTGCAATGTGCAGGTTTCGGCCCAGAAGATCCAGGGTTCAAACCGGCAGATGTTCGAGAACATGCAGCGCGACATATACGAGTTCATGAATAATACGGTATGGACTAACCATCTCTTCAGCTATTCGGAAAGGATCGACTGCAATATCCTGATAAACATTACCAACCAGCTCTCAGCCGACGAATTCAGCGGAACGGTACAGATACAGCTCAGAAGACCTGTCTTCAATACAACATATAATTCCACAGTACTTAATTTCATCGACAATAACTTCAGATTCAGGTATGTTGAGTTCCAGCCACTTGAATTTGACCCGACCACACACAGATCAAACCTGGTCTCTGTGCTTGCCTATTATGCTTACATGATCCTCGGATTTGATTACGACACTTTTGCCCCTATGGGAGGCACCGAGTTATTCCAGATGGCAGAGAAAGTAGTTATAAATGCCCAGAATGCCCCTGAAACAGGATGGAAGCCATACGACGGCTCCAGAAACAGGAACAGGTACTGGCTTGTGAAAAACGTTCTTGACAAGGAGTATGAGGAGGTCCGCCAGTTTATATACGACTACTATATAAACGGAATGGACAAGATGGAGTCAAAGATCGCTGAAGCCAGGAACAGCATGGTCGAAAGCCTGAGACTGCTGCAGACGGTCTACAGGAAAAGACCGGATCCGTTCATGTACATAATACAGGTGGTCCTTGAAGCAAAGTCGGACGAGATAATTAATGTGTTTTCCGAAGCATTTCCTGAAGAAAAAAGCAGGGTTGTGCAGATCCTGGCTGAGATAGATCCAGCCAACAAATCGAAGTACGAAAAGATCGCTGCATCCAATTAATTCCATTTCCCGGCATGCTCAGCAAACTCTATGTTCAAAACTATGCACTGATCAAAGACCTGGATGTCGGACTTGATGAAGGACTGACCATCATTACCGGCGAGACGGGAGCCGGTAAGACGATACTCCTTGGAGCACTCTCCCTGATACTCGGCAACAGGGCCGACAGCTCAGTGCTGCTCGATAAGAATGAAAAATGCATTGTGGAGGGAACATTCAGGATTGACGAGTACGACCTGAATGATTTTTTTACTGCAAATGAGCTGGATTATGAACCTGTTACTATACTAAGGAGGGAAATCAATCCTGCCGGGAAATCACGGGCATTCATAAACGATACGCCTGTGACCGTAAACCTGCTGAAGGAGCTGGGTGAGCGCCTTATCGACATCCATTCACAGCATCAGACCCTTATGCTGAATGACAATTCCTTCCAGCTGAATGTAATTGACTCCTTTGCAGGCACTATTAAAATAAAGGAGGAGTACCGGCGCGCTTACAGGAAGTTCAGGAGCGTTCAGAAAGAATATAATGAACTGAAAGAGAAAACCGAAAGGAACAAGGCCGACCTGGAGTATTACCAGTTCCAGCTGAAACAGCTTGAAGATGCGAAACTTGTTGAGGGTGAGCAGGAAGAACTTGAAAAGGAGCAGGAGCTGCTGAGTCATGCCGGGGAAATAAAGCTTGCCCTTGGAACCGCATCAGGGCTCTTTTCGTCAGAGGGCACCTCAATACTTGCTTCGCTGAGGGAGGCCAGGGTAAACCTGGAAAAAATAAAGGAGTACCTTCCTCAGGGGGATGAGCTACTTAACCGCCTGCAATCTTCATATGTTGAGCTTGATGATATTGCTGCAGAGCTCGATAAACTCCTGGCTTCGATAGATGCTGATCCGGCCAGGCTTGCACACGTGAACGACAGGCTTGACACGATATATGCTCTCATTCAGAAGCACAGGGCAGTCTCACTGGGCGGGCTCATACTGAAGAGGGAGGAGATAAGGAAACTAATTGCCTCCATTATTACGAGCGACGACAGGATCATTGATCTTGAGGCTCTTCTCGCAAAAGAAACCGATAATCTGAAAAGGCTTGCTGGAGAGATGTCGGCTAAGAGAAAAGCTGTTATTCCCGATGTGGAGAAAAAGATCACCGATATCCTGAAGCAGCTTGGAATGCCCAACGCCCGTTTCAGGATAATGCTTGCAGATGAACCAGGTTTTACTCCTGCAGGGACCGACCATGCTGATTTCCTCTTTTCGGCAAACAAGCAGGTTGAACCGGAGAATCTTGCAAGGACAGCCTCAGGCGGAGAGCTCTCCAGAGTAATGCTCAGCCTTAAGTCGCTCCTTACAAGGAACACCAGCCTTCCGACGATCATTTTTGATGAGATCGATTCAGGGGTATCGGGAGAGGTGGCGGATAAGGTCGGACAGATACTTGCAGGCATGGGGAAATACATGCAGGTGATAAATATTACACACCTTCCTCAGGTGGCTGCCAGGGGGAAGAGGCACTATCATGTGTATAAAGATGAAAGCGGAGACGAAACAATTACCCGGATCAGATTGTTATCTGCTGATGAACGCGTTACTGAGGTTGCAAGGCTGCTAAGCGGCAGTGAAATAACGGAAACTGCAATAAAGAACGCGAAGGAATTGATTAAGGCAGCAAGAACCTGAAATGCATTATGGAAGGAAAACTATTACAGGGGAAAAAAGGCATCATCTTCGGTGCACTGAACGATAAGTCGATAGCATGGCAGGTGGCACTGAAATGTCATGAGCAGGGAGCACAGCTGGTTCTGACAAATTCACCTGTTGCAGTAAGGATGGGAACCATCAATGATCTGGCTGAAAATACCGGCAGCAAAGTCATCACTGCCGACGCCACAAAGATGGAAGATATTGATAAACTGGTTACTGAAAGCATGAAGTTCTTCGACGGCAGGTTCGATTTCATACTACATTCAATAGGCATGTCTCCCAATGTCAGAAAAGAAATTCCCTATGAACAGACCAGCTACGAGAACATGCTGAAAACATTTGACATTTCAGCTCTGAGCTTTCACAGGATATTGCAGACGGCCTATAAGCTTGATGCGATAAAGGAGTGGGGGTCAGTTGTCGCGCTTTCATACGTTGCAGCCCAGCGTACGCTTACAGGCTACAACGACATGGGTGATGCTAAAGCTCTTCTTGAGTCGATCGCCAGGAGCTTCGGATATATCTATGGTCGCGACAGGAGGGTGAGGATCAATACTATTTCACAGTCACCCACTCCGACAACTGCCGGAACAAGCATTCACGGATTTGATTCACTCGTCGACTTTTCAGAGAGAATGTCGCCGCTGGGAAACGCTACAGCCGAAGAGTGTGCAGATTACTGCGTTGCCCTTTTTTCAGATCTGACAAGAAAGGTAACAATGCAGAATTTATATCACGACGGCGGATTCTCGAGCATGGGAATGAGCCTTAAAGCCATCGAACAGTACAAGAAGAGCTTTGAGGAGTGTGACTGCGACGAAAAGGAGTAAATAAGTATAAATACCTATTTTTCAGGCGATTTGCTCATTGGTAAATCGCTTTTTTTATATTTGGTTATACCAAAACCTGACGTCATGGTAAATCTCATAATGCTGATAGTTTTCTATATTGTCTTTCCCATATTCCTTATATGGCTTACAAAAAGGTGGGCTCTTGCCAAAAAGCTGGGCGCAATAGTTCTGGCTTATGCCACAGGGATCATTATTGGCAACATCGGTATATTTCCGAAGCCAAGCGACGGATTCCTTTCAGAGACTGTCGGTAAAGACAGGGCATTTGTTCCGAAAACCGAGATTACTGAGCTTATTTCTGCAGGCACACTTACTGAAAGTGATCTCAGGGCTAACAATATAGCCTCAATTCAGGATGGCGTCCAGTCTGCGATGATACCTCTTGCATTGCCATTGATCCTTTTCTCACTTAATGTAAGGAGATGGTTGAAATTCTCAGGTAAAGGGTTTCTTTCGATGGTGCTTGCCATGATTTCCGTAATGGTAATAGTTGCAACAGGCTACCTGATTTTCAGGAATAAGATCCCCGAAGGCGATAAAGTTGCCGGCATGCTTATAGGTTGTTACACAGGTGGTACTGTAAATATGGCATCACTGGCAGTTGCTCTCGGTGTGGAGCCCAACACCTTTGTGATGACGAACACCTACGATATGATAGTTGGCGCTGTCACGATTCTCTTTTTTATTACGGCAGGTCCGGCATTTTTCAGATTGTTTTTGCCTCCCTACAAGACCCACACAGCTACGTCCGGTGAAAAGGATGAAATTGACAGGCTTGGAAAGGAGCTGTCGGAAGATTTCGATGATTTTTCCGGTATGTTTAAGAAAGAAACTATTTTTCCCCTTCTCGGGGCACTGGGGCTTGCTATGCTGATCTTTGCAGCAGGTTTTGCTATGAGTCTCATTTTCCCAAACATCCCGCAGCTCATTTCAGTAATATTATCCATTACTACTTTTGGTGTAGCAGCATCGTTCATCCCTAAAATAAGGCAGATAAGAAAGACCTTTCAGCTTGGGATGTATTTTATCATCGCATTTTCGCTGGTAATAGCATCCCGGTGCGACCTCAGCGTATTTTTCCAGGTCAAATACCTGAACCTGATGCTGTTTGTAACTTATGCTTATTTCGGGTCACTCTTTCTGCATCTTTTACTTTCATGGATATTCAAAGTTGATGCTGATGATTACCTGATCACAACTACAGGTTTTGTATACTCACCGCCTTTTGTGCCGATGGTAGCTGCTGCCCTGAAAAACAAGGATGTCATTCTTACCGGGCTGGCAACCGGAATAATCGGCTGGATGATCGGGAACTATGTAGGAATCCTTTTTGGTACGATGCTGGGCAAGATCTAAAACAGGTAGTTGAGTCCCATCGAAAATCCTATATTTCCGTCCTGTTCATTCAACGCCTTGCCAATATCTATTGCTACAACAAAATTCTTGTTTATTACAGGCATTATGCTTAAGCCGACACACTGATGCAGTTTTTCAGAGTCGGGATTAAAATAATTGTTGAAATCTTCAGCTGGGTATGTGGCAGCAAAGGTAGTGCTCAGATCAGCCGGAAGGTCAATCGGACTTAATATCAGGCCTGCATCATAAAACAGATTTAATCCTATATATATATCCAGGCCGGCAAGGTTAAAATTAAGCGGTTTCCAGCGCAGTTCAAAGTTGCCTAGCAGGTATGCATTCCCTATCACCCTGTTTTTCAGGACTCCTCTCATTGTGCTCGAACCTCCCAGTCCTTCGTTGAAAGCTCCGGTTAGCATTGAAGTAATAGCCTGTGACTGATAAAAGAATGGTACATCCCCTGAGAGTTTTGTCTGATAATTCAGCCGGTATGCGAAAGAAAGGTCTTCTTTAATTAATGTAAAATACTGACGGTGGATTACATAGAACCTTGAAAATCCCCAGTCGTTTCCGATAAACCCGGGAGCTGCCTCTACACCTAGTTCGCTCCATATTCCCTTCATCGGATTTGGCCTGTTATCGCGGTTATCCCATTCCAGCCCTGCCTTGACGGTATTGACCCATCCTCCATCAGCTTCATTGGGTGAGATAAGCCCGAGAGCAATATATCTTTCAAATAGTCCCGGCATATCAGTAACCGACGGAAGCAGAACATCCTTCCCTTTATTGAGTCTGTCAATGTCGACCGAGCTGTTTTTGAAATTCTGGAAAGCAAACCCGGCGCTCCACTTGATATGTTCCCCGGCCAGTTT
>Ga0105099_10001409_pt1 | contig 15139 bp, 6 predicted proteins | sample PPLLak3cmMay2015_2_FD_79138 | JGI IMG/M metagenome (GOLD analysis project Ga0105099, IMG submission 79138) | Freshwater sediment microbial communities from Prairie Pothole Lake near Jamestown, North Dakota, USA - PPLs Lake P8 Core (1) Depth... | ecosystem: Environmental > Aquatic > Freshwater >... | reverse complement strand
GCTCTTGGCCCTCCTGGAGAGTTGATCCCTCCATTTGTTTGTGCTGGTGGCGATCTATGAGCCTGTTACATCATGATTTCGGTGGCGGGTCGTTGCCGACAGAAGGTGGTTGTGTGGTGCCATCTTCGCTTCTGACAGAGACAGGATAACCGTTACTTAACAAGACTACTGAACGATCTGAAACCGTAGCTGAGATCAGTATGAAATGCCCCTGCTGCCAGATGGGAATGAATAATGTGTCAGATGCCTTACCCTCTGCGGCTGCTGCCGGCAGGGCAAAAACGATCATGGTCAGCAATGCCAAAAGAAACAACAGGAAAAGGCGTTTCATGTCGGCCTCCTTTCATCGAATCCCGAAAGGTGTTTCAGGACCGATATTCTTCTCCTACAGGATGCCTGCAAACAGAGGGTACACGCCACCAGAGGCGTTCCAAAATCTTACACCTACGTTTCAACAAGGCGACAACCGATATGCCCATTATGCCAATTGTTGTTGCTATGACAGCATTTTCACAAAAATAAAGAATCCACGGGCTTTAACTCTACATATTTCTTGCCTCACTTAATATGCGCACTTCATTATAGATTGTGCAAGCCATGGAAACCACCAGAGATGTTCTGAATATTTACAGATATGTTCCAAAACGACTATTCGCTTCCTGTTGTTTTTTTATCAGTCAGGAATTGAGATGGATTCACTCCGAATTTCTGTTTAAAACATTCGCTGAAATAAGCCGGGTTGGTGAAGCCCACGGCCATAGACACTTCTGTAACGTTGCCGTGACCCTTTTCCAGCAGCCGGGCGGCTCTGGCCAAACGAAAAGAACGCAGGAATTGTGACGGTGGTTCACCGGTCAGAGCCAGCAGCTTGCGGTAGAGGGTGGTGCGCCCCATGAAGAGCTTTTGCTGCAGGGCTTCCACATGGAAGAGCGGGTCGCCATAATTCTTTTCCAGCAGCTCGGCCACTTCCCGCAGAAACAGTTCGTCTGTCGAGTTGATGGTGATGTCCTGGGGCTCGGTGAGCAGGTGACGGCGCAGCACCTTTTGCAGATCCCGCCGCTGCCGGATCAGATTACTGATCCGTGCCAGCAGCAGGGCTGGCTTGAAAGGCTTGGTAATGTAATCGTCTGCGCCCATTTCATACCCTTTGACCTGGCTGTCATCACCACCACGGGCGGTCAGCAGGATGACCGGGATGTGGCTGGTGGCTACGTTACTTTTTATACTTTGACATAGTTGCCAGCCATCCATCACGGGCATCATGACGTCACTGATGATGAGGTCGGGCAAGTGGGCCCGGGCTTTCTTGAGACCCTGTTCACCATTGCCGGCGCTTAGCAGACGGTATTCGCTGTGTAAAATGCCCTGGATGTAGAGGCGAACATCGCTATTGTCTTCCACCAGCAGAATCAGGGGCCGCGTGGGTGACATCTCTGAACTGTCGGGGACCTGATCGCATGATGGCGGGCATGACAGTACTGTCTGCTGACTCAGAACAGGAGGAAGGATCAGTTCTGAGCCGTCCGGTTTGATCCAGGGCAGGCGGACGATGAAGCGGCTGCCACCTTGAGGGATATTTTCGGCCCAGATTTGCCCCTGGTGAACATGGACGATCTCCCGGGCCAGGGCCAGACCGATGCCAGTGCCTGGGGCTTCGCTTTGATCGGCGATACGGGTAAAGCGATCGAAGATGTCCTCGAGTCTGTCTTCAGGGATGCCTTTGCCGGTATCACTGATGATGATCTCTATTTCTTTTTGATTTAAGAGCAGCTGCAAGGAGATTGCCCCCCCTTGTGGGGTGAATTTAATGGCATTGCCGATCAGGTTGATCATCAATCGTTCCGTTTTCTCCTGATCCAGTGAGGCGGGCAGAGTGTCCAGACTGGTGTCAAAGTGAAGCTGAATCTGTTTTTGATCGGCCAGTGATTCAAATGAGGAGAACAGGCCTTTGAGCAGGCAGAGAAGGTCAATGGGTCTGCGTTTCAGCTCCATCTGGCCGCTTTCAAAACGGGCCAGTTCCAAGAGCTGGTTCACCAGGTCCAGCAAGCGGTCCGCCTGGTGCTGGACATTGCGCAGGGTGCGGGCCGTTGCCGGGTCCTCCATTTTGGCGGCCAGGGTATCCACCGGGCCGGAGATGAGGGTCAGGGGCGTGCGGAATTCATGGGAGATATTGGCGAAAAAACGGGATTTCAGCTGATCCAGCTCCTGCAGTTTTTCGGCCTGCTCTGCCAGCTGATCTTTCTGCTGGCTGATTTCCCGGGTCCGGGCATTGACGATGGCCTCTAGTTGTCTCTTTTCTGTTTGCAGCCGGGTTGTGCGCCAGCGGATGATTCCCCATATGAGCAGGCTGAGCAATAGGAGGTAGGCCAGATAGGCGGCCGGTGTCTGATACCACGGGGCCGCGATGGTAAAGACCACGCTGGCTTGACTGCTGAGATGCTCAAATACGTTTCTGGGCCGGGCGTGCAGGGTGAAGCGGCCACTGGGCAGATTGGTGAAACGGGTGACCGGACTCTGCTGCCAGGGGCTCCAGTCGCCATCCAGACCATCCAGTTTAAACTGGAAGCGGGTGGCCTGTTCATGTTGAAAGAAGGGGGCGCTGAGGGTCAGCTCCAGATCCCGCTGCTTGTAGGGAATTTTGTGATTAATGGTTCCCCTTTGGTAGACCAGGTCCGACCCGAAACGGAGCTGGCTGATATGGCAGGGGAAATCCCAGGATTCTTCGTTCATCTGTCCTGCATACTGAACCAGGCCGTCAATGGTGGCCAGAAGCAGCGTCTGGTTAATGTAATTGATCTGGTTGATTTGGCGTCTGGGCAGCCGTAAAAAAGGCCTGTAATGACGGGCATAGGTACCATTCCCCCCATTGACAAAGCGTTCAAGACGGTCGTTGACACAGGCCCACAGCTCCCTGTCCGGACTTTCAACGAGCAAAAACAGCGCTGCCTCGCCAGTGTCGAAGGGCGGCCCCAATTGTGTGTTGGCGATAAACCGATCCTGATCACCTTGGTAGCACAGCAGCTTCCCGTCAGAGACCAGCCAAAGGGATTGGTTGATAGAGAAAACGCGCATCTGATTGCCAATGCCTTCATAGGCTGAGTAGTCTTTCTGCTGCCAGTTTCCATCCTGATCCGGGCTCAATCTCCACAGACCAGCGCTTTCACTGCCGCACCACAGTGAACCCTCTTTCTGGGATGAGAGGGTGCGGACCTGCTCAATGTTTTTAAGGGATATTTTCTTAACCTGCCATTGCCTGGCGATGTATGAAATCTGGTAAATGGCCTCTTCTGAAGCCGAAAACCAGACATGATCCTTCAACGCACTGCCTGCCAGCACCAAAGAGGGGGCATCGGATATGGTTGTCATCCCATGGCTTGGGTCGATGATGTGAATCCCGTTACTGCTGCCGCAGATTAAGCCATGCGCTGTTGATAACAGCCCCCACACGCTGGCGGTCATATTGGCCACTCTTTCAAAAGGCCTGCTATTTGAGCCGACAAACAGACCGCTGGTGGCCCCCACCCAGATCAGGTCATCGTGGACGGTCACGCAGAGGGCCATTTCCGGGACAGCGCTGCTTTTGGCAAAAAAGCGAAAGGGAGAAGACAGCTCCAGTTTGGCGATGCCATAGCTCAGACCCAGCCAAAGATTGCCTTCGCGGTCTTCGAAGAGGCAGTAGAGTGTATTGCTTCTCAGGCCACTCTCTTTGCTGATCAGCCAGTGTTTATGACCTGTTTCATCTATGATGACCAGTCCCCCTAGCCGGGTGGCCAGGGCAATCTGGCCGTTTTTCAATCTCAGACCATCAACGACAATGTTTTTAGCGAGATAGTCATTTAATTCACAGGGAAAGGGGCTGGGCTGCCCGTTGTCGAGCCGTATCAATCCATTCTTATAGGTGGCCAGCAGCAGTGTCTGTGGCCCCAGTCTGCCCAGCCAGGTGATGAGATGGCTTTGAGGATCCAGTTGGGCGATCAATTGACTGCTGTGCTCCTGATAAAGAAACAGTTTGCCATCGAGGGCCTGGAAGTAAAGGCTGTCAGCGCATTTAAAAGCCCGCCTGATGTTGAATTCCTGCAGCCAGGGCAGAAGCTGTTTGTCTTTAAGGATGTAAAACCCTTGCTGGCTTTGAACGATGGTGTACCCATCAAATGGGAGAAGGCGATATATTTTTCCAAAGGGGGGGAGTGCGGGCAATGCCTGGAATTCAAGGGTATTCTGCGCTGAATTTCCCACCAGGCCAATGGTGTTGTGACCGGCGGCGATTATTTTATCTCCCTGACGTGCAACGGCATAGGCCGATGCATTGGGCAAAGGGGCATGCTCCCAGTTCAAGCCATCAAAGCGCAATATCCCCCCCTGATTGGCAACAATCATCTGGCCTTGCTGGTCCTGGGTGATGGACCAATTCTGTGGCTGCAGACTGTAATCTTCCAGGGTGTAATTTCTTAAGGGGGGCGGGGCGAGATCGGGTCTGTGAGTTTCTGAACTGCCGGCCAGGAGCAGGGATAACGACAGAAGCAGCAGGCTCAGGGCAAATGGACTTTGCATTTTCATTGAATTGATCATGGCGCTATATGCTTATGCTTTAAGTCTACACGCTTGAGATTTTGAACACAATAAGCCAAACGCATCTTACACGTGCCTTTCCCCCCATTTCCCCCCTTTCCTACAAGGAAAGGGGGGCACAAGAAACGATCTCTTATCTCAGGCGTTATTCCCCCTTTCCTTTGGGAGAGGGACTAATTCGTGAGGCCAAAAACTGGATGAAATAATTAAGATGCGCTTGCCTTGGGGTGGGCAACCATGTGGAACGGGGGCGGCTTTTTTAAAGCCGCCCCCGCGTGGGTTTAAGGAGGGGTAAGAAATACTAACAGTTCAGACGAAGAAAAAGTGAAAATGGTTTCAATAATTTTAAAAAAAAAATCAGAAAACAGCTGCACCAATTCACAGCCGCCCAACGCCAGTGTTTCAAAGGTTTTGAAAATGGATGATGCCAAGGCCTTTTCTATGGAATCTGCTTTCAGAATCGGTGTATAATTTTACCATGGAAACGAGACCAAAGAGGAGATGATTGGTGAATAAACTACGTGAAACCGCTAAGCGTTTTATTGAACGAGGGATAGAATGTCGCTGTTTCAACACTGGCAAAGACGCCCTTGACGCCCTGATGGAAGACCTCAAAGGCAGTGAGCGGATTGCCATGGGCGGGTCAGTGACCCTGCAGGAACTGGGGATTTATGAGGCTCTCAAAGAAAGGGGGCAAGAGCTGCTCTGGCACTGGAAAGTTCCGGCGGATGAAATGAGCCGGGTGCGCAGAGAGGCCATGGCTGCGGATGTATACCTCACCAGCAGCAATGCGGTGATTGAGGACGGGAGACTTCTCAATATTGACGGGATAGGGAATCGTGTGGCGGCCATGTTTTTCGGACCGCCCAGAGTGATCGTTATCGCCGGACGCAACAAATTGGCCCCGGACTATACACAGGCTTTGGATCGGATAAAAAATGTGGCTGCTCCCAGGAATGCCGTCAGGTTAAAGCGAGACACCCCCTGCCGCTACAGTGGCCGTTGTCAGGATTGTCGCTCGCCACAGCGGATGTGTCAGGTGACTGTTTGCATTGAAAATCGTTTGGAAGGACGAAAACTGGAAGTCTGGCTGGTGGATCAGGAGCTGGGATATTGACAGGGCGCCTTTGGAGCAGAAATTCCGCTTTTGCCGGTGATTTTACCAGTCACAAGTCACAAGTCCCTAAACACCCAGCCCCCTGATGGCTTTAAGCAAGACGTCGGGCTTGATGGGCTTTTTTACATAGGCATCAATTCTTTGCTGTTCTGCCAGCGCACGTTGTGATTGCTCCGATTCGGTAGTCACCATGATAATGGGCATCTTTCGGGTGGACTCCTCACTGCGAACTTTTTCAGCCAGTTCTATGCCATCCATATTGGGCATGTTGAGGTCGGTGATCAGGAGGTCGAAGGGGTCGAACTGGAGTTTGGTGTAGGCATTCAGGCCATCTTCAGCAGTAAATACCTGGTAACCGGCATCCGAGAGGACACTCTCATAAAACTTGCGGATGGCCATGGAATCGTCGGCTGCCAGGATGCGGGGGCCCTGGGCTTTATGTTCAGCATGTTTTTGTTTTGGTGCCAGATCAGTGATTAATTCTGAACAGAGGGAATTGATTGTGTCTGATTCCCGGTTCCTTCGGGCCTGGAGCAGGGTTTCCTTGATGGCTTTTGTCAGTTGAGGGGCTGAGAAAAGTTTGCGGATGATGACTTCGGCTTCACTATCAACCATGGCTTTGATGATGGCTTTGCCATGTTCACTTTCCGGGTCGATGCGTTCCATAATCTTGTCGGCCACAAAAGGATATTCATACTGATTCAGTGCTGCCAGAACACTGATCAGAATCAGGGGGTCAGTTTCCTGCAATGCCTCAATCAGGCAAACAAAGGTTTTCATTGATGGGAAGGCCCCCAACGCTTCGTACACAGCAAAGCGGACATTGGGGTCATCGGCCATCCCCTGATCCAAAACTGAAAGCAAAAGGTCTTCTCCCAGTTTCCCTTTTGTTGATGAGATCACGTTGGCGGCCAGGATCTTTTGGTCTGTATCTCCTTGTGTGAAGAGGGGAGACAAGTATTGAATAATCGGGTCACCGATTTGTGAAAGCTGCTCCTGAATAAAACGTCGTGCGGTGGGGTTTTTATGGTGCAGGTTTTGGCAGAGAAAGCGGAGATTGTCCTCTCCCCCCAAAGTGGCCAGTGTTTCAATAGATTGGGCGCAGGTGATGGCGCAGATATGGTAGTGATCGGGGTGCTCGTTGTCACGTATCATCTGTTGGAGTTGCCTGCTTTGGCTTTGATCCCCACAGAGGCCAATGGCTTTGATAGACGTGGCTGCCAGCAAACAATCCGGGTTATGGATTTCGGAATTAAAGAGGTCGGTAAACGCCTTGGGATCGAGATCCATCATCGTTTGCAGGATTTCATTTTTAAAAAGAGAATCGTTTTGGGTGGTATAGAGTGACCGAAGCCCTGCCATGGCGGATTGATATTTCTGACGGGAGATAATGCCCAATGCCAGCTGAATATGCTCTTTTTGTTGACTGCCAAGGAGTTTGACGGTGGCGCTTTCATTTTTCAGTAACAGGTCGCGCAAGGTGTGGGTCACCATTACATCAATGGTGGCATCATTGCTGGAAGAGGAGCTGAGGGCGATTAGTTCTTCGATTTCATGCTCAGTTCCATCTGTTGCAATCTGGTTAAGAGTGGCTATCTTGTCAATGAAGCTTTTCCCCTTAAAGTTACTCAAACGACTCATAGTCAATACCTCCGACAATCAGGCGGTGTCCAATGAAAGGCAGATTTGCTCACTTTCATTAAACGATATTGTTATAGTGGTACTTTCTAAAAAAAACCACTTGGATTATTGCTTGGTGAAATAAAACTGGTGTCAGGTAAGCAGAGTGAGTGCTTGAGTTCACTGAGCCCACTTTGGGGCGTGCCTGGTGGGGAAAACACCAGCTTTTATCGTTTCTTCACTTAATCCCGATCCAGTATCTCCCGAACCTTGCTATTCAAGTCGCCCTTCGAGAACGGTTTCTGAATGAAGTTGACACCGTCGTCCAGGACGCCATGGTGGGCGATTACGTTGGCCGTATAACCCGACATGAACAGGCACTTTATGTGGGGGTAAATGGATAATATGTCTCTGGCCAGGTCGCGGCCGTTCATTTCGGGCATCACCACGTCGGACATGAGGAGGTGTATATCGCCTGCATGTTCATTCGCCAGGCGAATGGCTTCGCCCGGTGTGTCGGCCGCCAAGACGGCGTATCCTCCCGCCTCAAGCATCATGGCAGTCATCCTCAGGATGGCCGGTTCGTCTTCAACCAACAAAACAGTCTCGAAGCCTTGTTCGCTTTGCTTATCCGCTTCCTTATCCGGCAAGGTAACCATCTTGGATAGGTAGCGCGGCAGGTAGATATTGATGGTCGTCCCTTGGCCAGGCTTGCTGTAAACATTGATGAAACTGTTGTTTTGCTTGACTATGCCGTAGACTGTGGCCAGACCCAGACCAGTGCCTTTACCCAATTCCTTTGTGGTAAAAAAGGGTTCGAACAGGTGCGATATCGTCTCATAATCCATGCCGCAACCGTTGTCGCTCACGGCCAGGATCACATATGAACCGGGTACAAAGCCCGCATGGCCCTTACAGTACGCTTCGTCTAATACAGTGTTGCTCGTTTCGATGGTGATTTTACCGACACCGGCGATGGCATCCCGGGCATTGACGCACAGATTGGCCAGAATCTGGTCGATCTGGGCAGGGTCAATCTTTACCGGCCAGACTCCATTTCCAGGCCGCCAAGCCAAGTCGATGCCTTCGCCGATGAGTCGCCGAAGCAGTTTGAGCATGCCTTCCAAGGTGTCATTTAAGTTGATCACCTTGGGGGCCACGGTCTGTTTGCGGGCGAATGCCAGTAGTTGCCGGGTCAGGTCGGCGGAGCGTACACCCGCTTTTCTGATTTCCATAAGATCATCATGGAAAGGTTGATCGGGGGCCATTTGTTCCAGAATGATATCCGCATGCCCGATAATAATCCCCAACATGTTGTTGAAATCGTGGGCCACACCGCCGGCCAAACGGCCCACAGATTCCATCTTTTGCGCTTGGCGGAGTTGGGCCTGCAGGTTCTCACGCTCTGCTTCCGCACGCTTGCGCTCGCCAATATCGCGGTGACAGATGAAGATGCCATCGTGTACTTTTACCACCTGGTGGTAATACCAGGCAGCTGGCACATGGGTTTCAGGCAGGAAAAACTCTTCCTCCAGGGGGACGCCAGTGTCCACGACGCACTTGTACTTTTCGTAAAAGCCGGCCTCGCGGTTGATGGGCAGCATTTCACACAAGCGCTTGCCCAACAACTGATCGCGGTTCATGTGCAACATTTCTTCGGTACGTCGGTTTACCTCCACGAAGAGGAAATCTTGAACTTCTCCGGTTTCGTCCCGTTCACTGCGCAACAACATCAGTGCATCCAGGCTGGCGTCATTTGCCGCACGGAACCGCTCCTCACTCTCGCGCAGTGCTTGTTCCACTCGTTTACGTTCGGATACATCCCTTGAAACGCCTACGAAGTTCATGAACGATCCATCTCGGGCATAAACCGGTGTCATGCCAGCTTCGTGCCATCGCCAGGTTCCGTCGGCATGCCTGACCCGGTATTGAGGTCCTGGCAAGGCGCTTTGGGCCTCAAGAACTTTCGACATATACTCTTCACATGTCCTGACATCATCGGGATGCACAAATGGCTGAAATGCCTTGCCCAATAAAAATGATGATTCATAGCCGAGCCTTGCTTTCCACGAGGGAGAAATATAAGAGAAAACACCATCGGCATTCAATTTCCATATCAGGTCATAGGAATGATCGACGAGAAATCTAAAACGCATCTCGCTTTCCCGCAGTGATTCCTCCGCTTGCTTGCGCTTGGTGATGTTTTCGTGAGCAACAACCACCCGACCAGGTCCTTCGCTCTGGATTGGTGTGACCCGCCCGGCGAACCACCGTTTTTCATCTGGAGAGTGGCATGGGTACTCCAACTCGAAGTACAGGCGCTTACCGGAGAGCACCTCCCGGATGCCCTCAGCGAAGGGAGCCGCCTCCTCGGAATATCTTGCCGATGCGGTATCGCAGACTGCCAGGTAATTGGTCCCCTCTGAAATGGCGTCGGAAGCGAGACCGTTCAGCTCCCCGAAATTGCGGTAAGCCTTATTGGTGAGAATGATTTCACCGTGGTCATTGAGCACTGCGATGTGGGCCGATAACCCGTCCAACGTTGAACGAAGACGGTCTTTTGATTCTTTCAGCGCTTCCTCGGCCCGTTTTCGTTCGCTGATATTTCGCAAAATAGCACTGATCCTCAACGGCCGGCCTTGGTCATCTGTGTTCAGATTCAGAGTGATTTCCACTGGCACACGCTGGCCATCGGCACTCAGCTGTTCTGTCTCGTAGCGAGGCACTGCCCCTGTATCCAGGACGCGTCGTCTCATTTCGGCCTGCTGCTCAATGCGATCCTCTGGGCAGAAGCGTGTTATGGACGAACCCAGGACTTCTTCTGCCATGCAGCCAAACATCTTTTCTGCGCCGGGGTTGAACACGGTGATACGGCCGTCCAGATCACTGGCTACCACTGCGTCGCTGGTGGCGGTCAGCACGGAGGCGTACTTGCGGGCGAGGGTTTCTCCCCGGGCTTCGGTTTCGATGGCCCAGAGGGCGAAGGCGATATCCCCGGCCACCTCCTTAAGCAAATCATGTTCTTCGGTGCTGCTGAAAAATTTATCGGGGCAGGACAGGCTTATCCAGCCGAAGATGCGCCCCGCATGTTCGAGGCGCAGGCTAACCCCCGCACGGTCAGAGTAGGTGGAGGCCAGTGGGCACTCAGAGCACTTGGTGTGCGGCTTGTCGTTGACTTGCACGCTGTCAGATGACAGGGCCGCTTGGGCACAGAATGGCAAATCACCAGCCAACAGCCTCTCGGCCATGGGCGCAAAGCTGCCGTTAAAACCTGCGTGGAAAAATGGTTCCTTGGGGCGGCCCCCTGCTGTCAGAATGATCCAGGCATTGTAGTACCCATGGGTCTCAACTAGCAGTCGGCAGACCTCATCCAAAAGTCGGTGAGGGTCCTTTTCTCTGACGATGAGCTGGTTGATGTTGCGAATGGCCGCCAGGATACGGTTTCGGTGGTCCAGGAGCTCCTGCAATCCCACGCGGTGGCGATTTAACCGGGCCAGTACGGCACCCACGAGCATGGCTGCCGCCACATATACGAAGCGCATGAATACTTCATGCGCACTTGCCCCATGCACCGCAAAACCCCAAAAGCTTTGACCTTCGTTCGGAAAGCCAAAGTAATGCACCAGGACGTCCAGCAGCCACAGGAGCATTCCGAAAAGTGCGGCGCCGGCATAGATGACCGATGTGTCGCGTTGGGCGGATCGGGGGGGCAGACCAAAGAAGCGTCGGACCGGGCCCAGGCTGAGTGCTACATAAGCTGCCAACAGCAGAACGTAAGCCTCCACAAAATGCTTGACCGCCACCGTTTGCAGCCAAACCGAGCTGACGTGATCCCATGATATTGCAGAATTCCAAGGCGGTGGATTTAGTGATACCAACCAGCGAAACACCACCAGGAAGCCCAACTCAATGACGATACGAATCGGAAATTCCACTGCGAACAAGGAAACATACCATGGATGGTCTTCGGGCCGGTGCTCGGCCCACCAACCGTGCCAGACGATCCATAAGGTAAAGACCGGTACTGAATAAAAGACCCCCCAGCCGTCACCGTGCCACAGGAACCACATTGCCTGACACCCACCCGCCAGGGACGAAAGGAGGCCGTAACGCCAGCCCCAGGCCAATGCAACCACCAGTGGAAAAAACAGTCCCACCAGGATGCTTATTTTGAAGGTTGCACCTTCCATGAGTTCGATGTCCAGAAAATTGACGCCGAATCCGATCAAACCGAAAGCGATCGCTACGGCCACCCGATAGGCACGCCGCTTTGGGTTGCTCATGACCGGTTTTCTGTTTCCCGGAATCATCTTCCCGCCCATTGAGCGACTATTGGGGAGGGGTGATTCCATTTTTTTACTCCTTGTTAGAGTTCAGATACAGTGATTATATAACGTTTTATTCCACTCTTGTCCAAAATATGCTTTCAGAACCAGTTTATTATTCTGATTTACAGCGATCTCTCGGTGTAGGGGCGCTGCTTGCCTGCGTCCTGTTGCCAATCATCAGCCACCGGGTTACTGTATCTCTTTTTGGATATATCTGAGGGATTATGGAAGGAAATATCAGTTGACAAACTCCTGGGCATGGGGTAGAATTCAGCTTCGTGGTGAGTGTAGCTCAAGGGTAGAGTATCGGTCTGTGGAACCGAGTGTTGGGGGTTCAAATCCCCTCACTCACCCGTCATTTATTTTTTAACGCTTGTAACCTATTTGACACACATGAAATTTACGTCCTATTACGTCACATTTGATCATCATGAAGCCAGCTTTCAGGGACGCATTTTTCTTGATCCGGACGATTTCTCAGCCACCTTTAATCGCATAGACGATAACCTTTACCTTCTTCATTTTGCTGGCCAGGTGTCTCTGCGGCAGGGGCGCTCATTCATATTTAAAAAAAGTGGTCAGATGGGCACTATTCTTTGTCCACAACACACCAAGTTTAATCAGCGCAAACAGCAGAAGCTGGTCACTTTTCTGAAAAACTGGGACCAAAGTGACCCCTATGCTCTGTTGACGGCTCTGCTGGATATTGAAAACTTTTTGGAGATTGAGACGATTCGCCATTTTCTGGGATTGACTCATCCTGTGGCACTCAAATGGGTAGTCGCTGAAGCGGTTGCCGACCGTCTGTTTCTGATGGACAGCCTGTCGTTGTTGGTTTGTTCCCGGGAAACGGTTATTCACTTTCGGGAACGGATAGAAGAGCAAATCAAATCAGCCCGCTCTGGCGTTGTCAGTACCATTCGTTTTGCCGATCTGGAAGAGGCCGCCAAATTACCCGTTGATTCAAGACTTTTTCGTTATCTCTTGTCCAGATTGCGGGATGTGTATAATTATTCTCTGTTGAAGGATTCTCTAGTTTTTGGCAATAATGAACTGTCAGATAATGACCGATCCACCTTCAAAGATCTGCATGTGCTGCTCAAAAAGCATAAACTACTGATTTTTTCCCTGGATGATCTGCTGGCCACCAAGACCTTACCCCACAAACGTCTCAATGACATGCTTTGGGCACTGGTGGAGCAAGGGGATGTGACCCAACTCAATGACCGGTTTTTTATTTTTTTTGAAGACTTAACCAAGATAATCAATCGCTTAAAAAAGCACAAAAGAAATGTCAGTGATGAAATTGATATCAAAGCCTTTCGGGAAATGACCCAGCTGACCCGCAAATATATCATTACCCTTTTTGAATATTTCGATGCCAACGGGATCACCCAGCGAGTTGAAAATCATCGTCAGATTCTGCTGACTGTTTGAAATTTATAAAAAATCATGGGCTACGAAACAAAGCCGTGAGCATTGTTTGTGGTCATTGCCGGTAATTTTTTTATAACAACAGTTGTGACAAAATTTCTCTGGTAATGCGATAATAGGAAAAGGGAGCGATCAAGCTGTGGGGTTTCAGGTCTTTGTAGGGCAGGATGTCGGCTGCTTTGTTTAGGAAAAGGTAGGTTTGTCTGGGTATCAGCTGACCCAACAGCATGCGTTCTTTCAAACTTTCAGTGTCGCAGAGAAGCGTGTCCTCCTCTCTCAACTCTATGGTATCACTGGTGATGGTCATCAGGGGCATGGCAAACATCAGGGATTCCATGATGATGGCCCGATGGTTTGGGGATTTGGTCAGTACATTGACCACCGGGGCTGAATCGGGCAATCCGTCATAAAGTCTTCTTAAGGTACTAAAGGATAGCTCCGGATGATGGGAAAGCAGTTTGAAAATTTCTTCGCGCATAAAGACAGCCAAAGGCTGATGCTGTAAGAACAGCTGTGTCCACTCATCCGGATTATTTTCCACTTTTTCTGCAAATAAGGTGCGAAGGTGATCGAATATTTCCTCAATATTGATCAGTGCTGATATATGTGCGCTTTTCCAAACTTCTGAAAAGGACAGCGGCGAAAACGGGTCCTGATTCAGTGTTCGTAGCAGTTTGATCTTTCCTTCTTCGATTTGTCGCAAATCCAGGAGATTGTCTTTCCAATATTCACGGCATCGGTGCACTTCACTCTTTTCCTGAGGAGATGCCTTACTATCCTTCATGGTGTAAATCCGATTCAGAGCATCCAGGCAACTTTGCACCGTCTCGATGTTGAAACAACGCAATGAGCGTAAAAAATCAAGAAACTGAAGCGAAAGATCCTTGTTGTTCATGGCCATGATCTTTGACAGCAGTGCCCCAAGGAGGCTGGGAGGGTCAAAATCGACAAACAGTTCCAGTCCCTGAAGTGGTTGAAGCCCTTTCAGAATTCGCCTGATCTGACTGATGGAGTATTCTTCGGAATACAGATTGCAGACAGTCCGGCGTATAGTCTGAATCGGAAACAGGGTGCGAATGGTTTCCAGATAGACTTCACCCATGAATGTGAACTCTTTTTCACGTTCGGAGTCGAACAGGATGGCTGCGACACTGGGGTCGAAATTGCTGCGAACACGCTGCATGAGAATTTCTTTTAGCCGGAAGGCTCCTTTCTGGAAGACATGCTGGATAAACAGGTTCAACTCTTTACTCTTTTGCTTGGGTAAGTGGTTGATAACCTGTTCCTGATCAGTAAAATCCAAATCATCAAAAGCATGGAAAAAAAAGTCACACCCTTCACGGCTGAAAAGCAATGCAGCGATAACTTCTTCACGATTTGTTTTGCTCTGTCGGTAGAGATCAAAAAGAAAAGAAGTAAACACGGGATTACCCTGCAGGGATTCCAGCATGATTCCCTGAAATGCCAGATGGCTTTCGTAGTAATCGGCAATAAATGTCAGATCTTGGTTTGTTGCTCCTTTGCCCAATATATTTATGGCAATTTTATGTACTCGTGCATCATCTGCCTTCGTAAGAATGGCTTGAAGTATTGGTGTGAATGACGGGATTTTTTCGGGATTGCGTAACAGAAATATGTTGAGATGATAGAGGAGAAAATAGAGGCCCTCACATTCCGGTGATTCAAGGCAGGGAAGTATTGGCCATTTTTTGTTTAGATAATCATGGATGAAATGGGAATGATCAGCACTCCCCCCGGCGCAAATAATTTCATATGAACCGTTTTCCAGGTCAGTCCGGCCACAGTTGAGATATGTAAGGAAGGTGGATGCTTCATTTGGAGAGAGGATGCGTTTTAAAATGCTGAGGGTGACTTTAAAGTTTTTGAGATTCTTGTCTCCCTGAAGAAATCTGGGTAGAAGTGCGAGAAGCGGATTATTCTGCTTGATCTTGGAAATCTCAGCGTTGACTGTCTGTAAAAGCAAAGGATTTTTTATGGAAGTAATGGCATGGTTGAGGATATTGAGGGCCTTTTGATTACTGAACTTGGCAACCGAAATGACCGCTTCCTT
>Ga0105099_10001407_pt1 | contig 15158 bp, 16 predicted proteins | sample PPLLak3cmMay2015_2_FD_79138 | JGI IMG/M metagenome (GOLD analysis project Ga0105099, IMG submission 79138) | Freshwater sediment microbial communities from Prairie Pothole Lake near Jamestown, North Dakota, USA - PPLs Lake P8 Core (1) Depth... | ecosystem: Environmental > Aquatic > Freshwater >... | reverse complement strand
CAGGGTGTCGGTAGCCGTCCAGCGCAAGGCGCCCAATTCCGGCATCTGCACAAAGCGGCGCTCCATACTGGACAAAATATTTGCGGTGGTGAGTGCTATAACGGCTTGAGCATCCGTCACAATGGCCTGCAAACGGGAGTCCGGCCGATTTAGACGCGGAGGATAGGAAGGAACTGCGATCGCGCCCGCATATAAACAACCGAAAAAGGCGCAGACATATTCGAGGCCGGCCGGATACAGCAATAATACCCGCTCGCCGGCTGCGCCCTGACTCTGCAACCAAGCGCCGATGGCCTTTGCGCGACGATCCAATTCCCCATAAGTCAAATACGCTTCTTCATTTTCCCCATTTGCCAAAAAGGCGTAAGCACGTTTGTTGGGGTGCTGCAGAGCCCGCAGGCTGAGCAACTCGACTAAACTCGAACAGGAAAAGATCGCGTCAGGCGAATCGGAAACCTGCGGTATATCTTGCAAAATTTTTTTCTTCATGAACGGATACCCTTATTTTTTATATTCCGGGCAATGGCCGACTTCAGTTCTTCAGCCATTTATAGCGTTGCATCATGATGAGGTAATCGCCTTTTGATCGTCTTTGCGCTCATTCGTCCAGATCCGTTAACGACCTGATGACTTTTATTTCTTTTCCGTCCGGTCCTTTTTGTTTCTCTTTGCGCGCATTTTCCGGCTTTTCGCGCCCCCCCCTTGAATTCGCGTAATTTTTGAATCGCATACGCTTTACAATAGCGGCCCATGTTCGCCATATGGCTCACCCCTTTTTGGCCTCTTTTTGCCGCGCCGGATCCGGATAACCTCTTGTGCTTCCGGCCGCCGCTTAATCGAGAAACCGGCTTATTCGAGCTGGAGTGGACACTTCGCGAAATTCCGGTTTATACCTAAAAAAAAAGCGCGAACCGCTCTGGATGCTGAATGGGGCGGAAAAAACCACTGAAAGGCGAAAAGCAGACATGAGAGACTCGATTCAAACGGGCCGCTTTTCCAACTTTATAATGGAAAGAGTCAATCGTTTTCATATCTCAAACCTGAACAGCGGCAGCTTGTTCTCTACCGTGTAAAGTCACACCCGCAACAGACGCAACCCGGTTTTTTATCGATTCCTTGCCTCCCGGTTCTTTTATGGTTTCCTCGATGCGCCTGCCCCCTCAACTATTGACCCCTTGGCTCCGGAATTTTTGATCCTTTTTGTCTGACATTTGATATATCAGGCGGAAATGAAAATATCCTGAAAATATTGCCGTCGATTGCTATTTGTATAAAAGAATAGGCTTGCCTATGGGAATATCCTTACCCCTCCTTTCGATTCACACCCTGGCGCGTCGCTTCTTCCATATGTTTACGCAGACTCAAGGGCCGCATGTCTGTCCAAACTTCCTTGATGAAAGCCAAGCATTCCTCTTTGAGGCCCTTTTTGCCCGCGTCCCGCCAACCCAAGGCATTTTCTCGGTATTCCGGCCAAATCGAATATTGTTCTTCGTGATTTAATACAACCTTATAAACCGTTAAATCCTCTTTTTCGTCCATACTCATGGTGCGCTCCTGTTCTTTTTAAGTTGTTTAAACCCGCCATTTTCCGCAACGGCCGTCAGCCGCTCCGGCTTCATTGAAAAACCAATGACGGACAAAATGAGAAAATCCGCTTGTTGATTTGCTCTCGCCAAAACCGATCATAACCTCGCTTGATCCGGCCTAACGTGACCGGTTTTATTCAGACCAGAACCGCCAACCCGTTTAAGTACGCTTTCTTTAAAAGGAGGCATTGCCGAACAACCTTGGGTGTTGGATCAGGTAAGTAGCTCGAATGAAGGGGAAAAAAGCGGACGAGGCATGTTTGATTCGAAAAAACCAGGTTTTCAGCATCTATCAGGAACTGGGACATCATTCTTTGCACTGAACGATCAAGCCGTAACAGGTTGAACATGAAAGCTGACAAAAAACCATCTCAATACTTAACACATGTAGATACTGCCTAATCAAGGTGCGTAACATAACAATAAAGCCATCAAGATGTCAAAAGAATACTTTAAACTCTATACAATATTTCTATTTAACTTGATTTCATATGTATTTCAAACGAGTCAAAATCAGATTTTTTCATTCTGCTTAACTAAAAAATTAAGCATAGATGATTTAAAATAGCGTATAAATTGCATAATATGGATTTGCATTTACGAGAGCTTACGCTTCAAATCGATATGTCTGACAATTAGGGACAGATCGTCGAATCGTCACAAAGACCGTCAACGTCTATAAATTTAAGTTTTCTTGGAAGGATATGGCCGCGATTCAATTCATTTTATAGGCTGAGCAAATTCTTGAGCGGCAAATAAAAAATCGCGACGGTCAGGCTCGCGCCGGTCAGGGACCCGAGCATAATCCACAAGGCGGATTGCCGGCGGTTAAACTTGAAAAAGACGGACAAAATAGAAGCGGATAAAACGCCGAAGCCTTTCAGGGGAATTCCGGAAACCGCCATGACCGCCAAAGGCTTGTATTTGGTCCAGCGGGTCCAAAAATCGCCTTGAAAACGAGCCGTCGCCTTTTCATGAGCTTTCTGGAACCATCGGCGTACGCGCGCCGGAATCGGAAGATACCGGGACGAAGTCTCTATCAAAAACCAATAAAGCGGTAATTGAAAGAGATCGATCAGCAAAGCAATGGTCAGGGTTTCCCACCAGGAATATTTAACCAGCAAACAAGCCAGGATGGCCCCGGTTCGCCCGGCCGTCAGATAAGCAGCGGTCACAATACTGAAAATAGCGAGAAGAGACATACCGACCTTACGACACCTTGTATAAAAAATCCCGGACAAGTTCTGTTTGTTTATTCGGACAACCGCGACCCTTCTGTTTTTCTTTGCCGCCAGATGCGGTGCCGTAATCGGCGCAGATCCTTGCGGCCCTCGCGGGTAAAATTTCGACGGTAAAATTCTTTGGTATAAAGCCAGAAGATAATCAGCGTGTCCCCGCAAGCCCGGTAATAGCTTTGATGCGTTTTGCTTTTCGGATAAACGACCCGGATCGGCGCAAACCCGGTGCGCAGACCGGCCAGGGAAATTTTGAGAATGACTTCGGTCTCCACCGCAAAACGATTGTAGGCCACGGCGCGCAGCACCGGCACACAAGCCGGCAGCCGGAAAAGGCGGAATCCGCATTGGGAATCCTGTATCTTTTGCCGGCAAAAATTACTGGCGATCCAACTGCTGAAACGGTTGCCGGTGCGCCTGAAAAACGGTATTTTCCATTTTTCTTTGAACCGTGAACCGATCATAAAATCGAGTTGATCTCTTTGTAGAATCGCCACCATGCCGGGCAAGTCATCCGGCAAATGTTGCAAATCGCTGTCCATGGTGACCAGCAGATCGAAATCATGCTTCAGAACCCAGGCATAGCCGGTCTGCAGGGCCGCGCCCTTGCCGCGATTCTGTCTGTGCGCGATAACCGCGACCCCTTGATCGCAAAAAGTTCGGGCGATCTTAACCGTCTCGTCGCTCGAACCGTCATCGACCACCAGGATCTGCGTCGTTAAAGGAAGCAAATCCCGGATTAACTGCTCCAAAGTCACGGCCGCGTTATAAGCCGGTATAAGGACACAAATTTTAAAAACCGGGTTGGATAACCGCAAATCTGCGGGCATGGGGTCCTGCCTTAAGCCTTCTATCAAAGAATAATCCGGCTCCTCGGAATAGGGCTGCATGGATTGGGATCTCTGCATCGATTAAATAATAAGGGTGGTTTGTTCAGGCCGCAGAAGTGTTTTTTTTGGCCGCGATAAAATCAGCCAAAACCGCTATGGAAGCCAGGGCCTCGCGGCCGACTTCCTCATCCGCGATAATGACCCCGTATTTTTTTTCCAAGGCCACTACAATCTCCAGGGCATCGACCGAGTCCAGCCCCAGACCTTCGTTACCGAAAAGGGGGGCCTGATCTGAAATTTCTTCCGCCTTAATATCTTCCAACCGTAAGGTATCGATAATAAGCTGTTTTAATTCGTTTTTTAAAGCTTGCTTATCCAAATTCCGTATCACTCCCTTATTTATTCCAGATTTGATCTCTGGTTAAAAATCTTATGCCCAAAGGCTTCTATTATTATCGGGTTTTGTATAATATGCGTTGACCCCGGTAATTGTCAAGAACCATGAGCACCGAGTTGCGCCCGGGTTAAAAAAATCATCAGCGCGATAAAATGGATAAAAATCGCACAAAAACAATAAGTTACAAGACATTGCCGCATAAAGGAAAAAATATGCATGAACATCGTTATCATGGCGCCCTGGAACGTCTGCGCTCTCCGCAGCGGATTGCCTTACTTGAAATGGACCGCGTCCTTGAACTGAGCCTGGTTGATTTGGCTGTGACAACCACTTTGGATGTGGGGATGGGGACTGGACTTTTTGCCCAGGTTTTTGCCGAACAAGGCATTCAGGTGACCGGCATTGACCCGAACCCGCAGATGATTGAAGCTGCCCGTAAATTCATTCCCCAAGGTTCTTTTCAACAAGCCTCAGCCGAGGAACTCCCCTTCCCGGCCGGCGCTTTTGATCTGGTTTTTTTCGGCCACGTCCTGCATGAAACCGACGACCCCCTCCGCGCCCTCCAGGAAGCCCGGCGCGTGACCCGCCAACGAGCCGTGATCCTGGAATGGCCCTATCGCGAAGACAGCGAAGGCCCGCCCCTGCGGGAACGCCTGCAACCCGAAACCATTCAAACCCTGGCCCAAGACGCCGGTTTTCAAAGTTTTCAGCGCACGACCCTAAAGCACATGGAATTCTATCGTTTGGATATTTGAATAAAACATGGATGCAGTATCCTACAATATACGAAGCAGTAGCAATAAGGCCAGAATAATGAAAAATCCGTAGGGTTCGAGGCGCGCAAAATAATATTGATAACGCGCCGGTAAAAATCCCATCAGGATTTTCGAGCCGTCCAAAGGAGGAATCGGAATCAGGTTGAAGACCGCCAAGACAATATTGATCCGGATCAACCAAAAAAAGACCGTGGCCAACACCTTGTTGGAATAGACAGGTTCCAAGTGCGAAATGAAAATCGCCGCAACAGCTAACAGGATATTGGTTAAAATTCCGGCGGATGAAACCAGGATCAGGCCGGCGCGCCTCGGCCGCAGGTTTTGAAAATTCACCGGCACCGGCTTGGCCCAGCCGAAGCCGACAAAAAACAGCATGAGCGTGCCGATGGGATCGAGGTGTTTCAGCGGATTCAAGCTCAGCCGTCCCATCAGCTTGGCGGTCGGATCGCCCATCCGATACGCGACCCAGCCGTGCGCCAATTCATGAAAAATAATAGAATACAAAAGCGGAATAGCCATCAATATAAAAGCCTTAGGATCTCGCAATAAATCGGTAATCAGTCCCATTTTTGATATTAACCGTCTTTCTTAATAATTTGATTCTCAACCAGGCCTAAAATTAACACTAGACCCCGGGATGTCAATACCGAGAGAGAGAACAGGGGTGGATAACCTATCCGATAATGGGCTGAATTTTAAGCAAAAGCAAGATGGCCATATATAAAATTTTCTAAAATCCGTTCAAAAGGATTTGGAAACCATTCCCAAAAAGGATTTACAAAAAATTCAGGAGAGTATCGAAGGCCTGACCGACAACCCGTGTCCCCCTCGGATCTGAAAAATGGATGGGAACAGGAACATTAACTTTCAGGATCTAAAATCAATTCTTCCGGTTAATAAGATTAACGGTAATACCGATAACAGCGGCTTTCTCCGCCGGATCGCTCTCCGCGATCATAAGCGTCATGGCCACAAGAGCATTATCCGCGACCCGCTTTCCGCCGTCTTTACGATAAAGGAGGTTATTCTTTTCCATGAACCATAGAAATAAAGCCGCGGCAATACGCTTATTGCCGTCGACAAAGCTATGATTTTTGACCAAAAAATACAGCAAATGCGCTGCTTTCTCCTCCAAGCTTGGATACACGTCCCGGCTGTCGAACGTTTGCATAATTGCCGAGAGCGAACTGTGAAGGTTATCATCTTTCTCTTTACCGAATAAATCCGATCCTCCAAATCGAACCTTTAAGCGGTCAATCACTTTCCGAGCCTCATTGTAAGAGATGCCTTTTGCTTTGGTCTTTTTAACGTATCCCGGTACAACACGCTGATGATCATAATCGTCCAGCAACTCAAGGGCGTAGGCGTAATCCGTCACGACTTTAAGCAAAGCCTTGGCTTCATCCGAACCGACCTCATGTCGGTCCAGAACATGCTCAACAAGACGAAGAGACTGGCGCAATTCCTTAAGCCGCCGTTCATTGAGGGTATAACCTTTTAAAATATGCTCGCGTAATACGCGGGTGGCCCAGATACGAAATTGGGTACCACGCTTGGATTTTACGCGGTAACCTACTGAAATAATTACATCTAAATTATAAAACTTAATTACACGTTTGACCTTACGTGCCCCCTCCCATTGAACTACCGAGGAATCCTCGGTAGTTGCTTCCTCTCCTAATTCATCTTCTTTATAGATATTACGGAGATGAAGGCCAACCGTATCCGTATCTTTATCGAAAAGACTGGCCATTTGCCGCTGGCTCAACCAAACGGTTTCCTTATCAACCTTAACTTCCAGCGCCGGACTCCCATCATTCGCTTGATATATAACCACTTCGCCTTTGTTGCCGATTTTGAGCGATTTGTTTTCCGTCTTATCTATCTTTTTCCGCGGCATATAACACCTCGCTGATGAAAATGAGTCCGTCTCTTGAACTCTACCAGCCCGATAAGAGCTCGGCGTTCTCCACCCACATGGCAAAGTAAGGCTCTTTTGCATTTCTTTTTTTCATATAGATTAAAAATGGGCGATCAAAAACGAAATAGGTCGGGATAGGGGCGCAAACCATCTTTGCCTCGGATTGGAGTTCGGCCCCGCCTCGATCCAAGCGAAATGAAATATCCTGTTGAGCGATCATTAACGGTTGCCCCTTCAACTTGGCATTTGCAAACCGTTTGCCTTCCAATTCCGAAAAACGGTGGGAAACTTTCCAGAAAAGATCCGGGACGAGCAACACATCATTGGGCCCGATCCTCTCAAACAAGTCACTACGGCCGGGGGATTTCTTTTTAAGCGCCTCATATTGGGCGCATTCCTTTTCCACCCGCCGGATGGCTGCTGCCAGTGTTGCTTCGCGCTTGATCCGCGCAACTACGATTTGGCTGGGAGATGAACCGGCGCAGAGATCGATGGCAAATTCCAGATTCTCCTCTCCATCCGGCCACGGTTTCCGGAATAGAATGCGGGGTTGCGCGCGGAGTTTGTAATAAGCATAATCGTCCTCGGGCCGGATTCCAAAAGAACGTACTTTTGTCTTTTGGCCCTGGAAATCGCTGAACTCAAGCGGCTTATTGTTTTGAAAATAGGGCAGAGTGAATTTAATGCTCGATTCGAGATAGGAATATACGATCAGAGCGTCGGCCGCGCCTGAAAACATGGGCGCCGGCTTGGCCGGGAACAGCTTCTTAAGATCGGCTTTGATTTTCAGTTCAATACCGTCCTGCTTTCGGCCGATTGCCAAATATTGTGATTGATCCGGCAAATCCGGCCGCGGGTCCCGGGCTTTATTCAAAAGGCTCACGGTTTCTTGCGACCCATTCAACAGAATAGGGCCATCGGCGCTATCCTGCTCCAGCAATTTCCAGGCGGACAAAAAAGAGGCACACCAAACAATATTAGCCCCCTCCTGAACCGCGGATTCCATCACCGGCACAACTTGCGTATGCTTAAGCTTCTGCGACGAACCGTTGAAAGTCGGGGATGCAACCGGGCCATTGTTTTCAGCAAACAAAGAGAGCGCTATCACAACCATCAATAATAACAATATTATGACCAATCTGTGCATCGTACAGATCTTTTCGCTCCAAAAGAAGTAGTTTTAGTCCCCAAAATCGTCATGGCTTTTCTTTCAAATGGTCTCGATCGGTTCGGTGTTTGAAGTCCGTTCCGGAGAATTTTCCGTTTTCTGTGGACGGAGTGGACTTGATGGACCTTGTGGAAGGAGCTATAAATTTGGATTTGCGGCTTTCCGAGCGAATGCGGTAGAGCCTTTCGGTAAAACCGCCTTCATTTTTAAAGGCTTCTGCCTGGGAGGCGAGTTGGCGGTCAAGCAGGCTACAGGCAACCGTCAAGAGCACCAGCGCGACATTGCCAGCGAGTTCGGGGTAAGCCGATCGATCGGTTTGTTTAGGAGTTGTTGAACGACTTTGTCCGCCCGGTCCACTTTGTCCACGATCATGCTCTTTCTTCACCCAGGCTGCCACTTCATCGGCCGTGGTGCACCGGCGGTCGATCAGGTTCTGGCGCCGCGGATCGTCGCGTTTCCAGATCGACAAACGACGTTGACGCAAAAAATCCTCATAATCAAGCCGCAACTCCTCCAGGCTGGCCCGAGCGACATTGGTGAGTTTGAGTTCGGTTTTTTTTGAGGTCCCCGACGCCTGACTTCCTTCGGCGATATTTTGCACGCCGGACCGCGCGGCCTGCACCATTTGGTCGCAAGTGCGGCTGCGTTTATCGATGTAACGGTCGACAAAACGAACGGTCACATCATAAATCAACTGCGCCACCTGAAAACTTTTTAATTTTCGGTAGCCGCCGTGTTTCGGAATCAGGCATTGATCGTCTGACATATAAGGCTGCTTTCCAAAAAAATAATTAAAATTTTTATGCGGCTTAAATAAAACAATATCGATTCTTTATAATTATCAAAAAAACCGGGGAAATCAATATTATACGCCATTATTGGCTACAGCTACCCCTTTAACGAAATAAAACCTAAAACAACGAGTAGGCCGAAAACTATAAAACAGGCGCCTCCAATAATGAATGGAAGGCGGTAATGATGTTCGGAAACCTTAAACCCTAATCGCGAATTCCATTTTACGGCAGAACGACTGGCTGGCTTATTCACTAAAATAAAGAATATCCCAAACATAATCGCTATTATGCCCTGTAATTGTGAGCTCATAATTTAGCCTCCAATAAAATTTATATGGTTTCCCAATATTTTTTAAACATAATTGATAAAATCTGAATGATCAATAGATCATGACACTCTATGATTTCTTGTCCTACTTCACCCAAAACGGCACTTCCGGGGTTTGAAACACCTTTCTCTGCTGTTGCAAAAGCACTTTGGCATAAGCCGTATGTCGGCCGCGTTGGGGTTGCCAGAGATAGCGGTTGGTGTTTGCGCCCGTGATGCCCAGCAATTGCCCGTCCAAAAACCACTCCACTCGGGTCACGGGCCGGCTGGTCTCGACGATCAGGGGAAAGCGTTCCAGGTGATCCGGGATGCGGGGATCCAAAATATTGTATGGGGACAGACAAACAACTATACCATCCCGGTTTTTTATTGGTTTTGGCCATTTTCTGAGTCTCCAAATTGATATACAAAAAATCAATAAGTCGAGAACTATTACTTTACAAATCTCATGTGATTATCTATTATTTACATATCTCATGTGCCAATGGCATAAGGAGTTTAGCCAACGCTCTGCGTTGGCTTTTTTAACCATTGTTTACCGCCTTCCTCCAATCAATCCCATTTTGTTTTGGCATCTGGTCCCATGTCCTTCCCTCCAGCTCTCTTCCGGCCTTTTTCTTCTGAACGCCACCCCATTGTTTGAAGAAAAACGGAGTTTTAGTTCGTTTGCACTGATTACGGATATCGATAACCCATTCCGGGCTCATAGGCCTTGCGCCCGGACCGGACTCTCCGCCGACAATGACCCAATCGATTTTATCTAAATTAAGAGTCGAGAGCGGGCCAATAAGGGGCTCGATCGAAAGGAATTTGAGATGCGCTTCGGTTTTTCGAAGATGATCGATCCGAAACGTATAATCGTCATTTTCAACCGTGACGCCCATCCAGATATTCGGTGCCCAAGATAATTCCGAACTGAGCTGTAAAAGTCGTTCGGACCGTTTAGTCAGCACCTGGAATGTATGCCAATGGGCTTGATGCATAATTTCAAAAACATTTTTAATAAAAGAAACGGGCACTTCTTGCATAAAAAGATCGCTCATGGAATTGACGAAGATGGTTTGCGGTTTTTTCCATTTGAGCGGTAATTCCAAGGCATGCTCATGCAAGCTGAGCTTAAAACCATTGGCGTAGTTGGGTTGTCCCATGGCCTGAAGCCGCTTGGCCATGCGTTCGGCATAACAATGCTTACAGCCCGGGCTTATTTTTACGCAACCGGTCACCGGGTTCCAGGTTGAGCCGGTCCATTCAATTGCGGAATTTTGACCCATTCAACTACTCCAGTATTACAGCCGGCGGTTGTAAAAAAAAGCGCTTCGACCCTTCACAGTGGCTCCGCTTGCTCTTTCAGACGATAATCTCTTGGATCGATGCATGTATCATAGATCTTGCGGTCGATCTTGATCCAGTCCGTCTTATTGATACCCCGATTATCGGTGATCGCCGGGCTGACCGGGAAAGCCGAGGCCAGTTTGATCCATCGGTCTTGTTGAGCCGCGATCAACCGGACTTCTTCGGCTGCTTCGGACAAATCCTGATCTTGACTGAAAATCAACGCAACATCATATTGCTTTTCACGGGCCAGGCGTACGATATCAAGCGCAATACGCACGTCCACGCCTTTTTCCTGACCTACCAGAATTGTCCGGGTTGTGCCGTCAGCAAGTGCTATGGTTTGATTTCGATACCGAAGGGGTCGGGAGAAGACATAGATTCCTTGTCGACCTCCCATCATTGCAAGTTTGGCGGACCAAAAATGATTCCAGAAAGGTTTATCGTCAGCGCTTGGAATGCCTGTGTAAAATCGGGTCTGGTCAAGTTGCCAGTTCCTATTCTTGCAAATTGTTGAGGAAAGGCAGGCGATATCGTAATTCGGATAGGGATAGCCGAATGCCTTTTTAAGGGCATAAAAAAGATTTTGGCCATCAACAAAAACGACGGTGCGCTTTATCCCCGGCTCAATAGGCATCGTGATCTCCTAAAAAAAATAACCCCGCCCGAGGCCTTTCGGCACATCGAACGGGGGGAAGATAAATCGTATGAAATTAGACGATTTGTAAGTGAAAAATTTTTTAGGTGATTTAATAGTATGAAATTTAACATGCTTTGTCAATGTCTCTAATATCAGTTAATTAGCCTTTTAATTGGGAATATAAAATTTCTTTAAATTTCAATACATTATAAAGCGCTATCTGATATTATTCCGTCCTATTTTTGAAATATTTCCGTATCTCTTTCTTAGCATTCCAGGGATCCGTGATTTCCAAAAAGACCCATCGCCCAAAACCGCCATGATTGTTGATGGCCGGAACCCAAAGGGTCTTGGCGGTTGAAACCTTGGCGGCTTTGTCTTTTTTGTGCTCACCCGTGACTTCGATGATAAGATTCAGAATTGCATCCTCTTTGCTTGGGCCTCTACTGCCGGAGCGGAAGAAGCGAGCGCGGGAGATTTTATCCGGACCAGGAAATCGGGATAATAATTACGCTCTTCATTGTTGAGCGTGTAAAGTATGGCAAAGCCTAAATGCTGATTTTTAGCACAAACAATGACCTCATCCATTTCCTCCCGCACATGGGCCATTTTCTATTGGTGATTCCTTCATCGGAAAAACGAAAATGCCTTTTGGGTTCCTGAAAAGGGGAATTAATGACGGGATTTTCAATGATAACCTGTTTCATGGCGATAATTTTTCGATTCGGATAAGTAATTGAATGATAAGAGGAAAATCTATTTTTCGTTGATCGGAGTATATATAACCTGCTCTATAATGTCAACGAAATCATTGCAGATCAAAGAATTCATAAAATCACAAAGTTGCTAACGCTAAACCCTACTTCACCCAAAAAGGCACTTCCGGAGTTTGAAAAATCTTTTTCTGCTGTTGCAAAAGCACTTTGGCATAAGCCGTATGCCGGCCGCGTTGGGGTTGCCAGAGATAGCGGTTGGTGTTTGCGCCCGTGATGCCCAGCAATTGCCCGTCCAGGAACCACTCAACTTGGGCCACGGGCCGGCTGGTCTCGACGATCAGGGGAAAGCGTTCCAGGTGATCCGGGATGCGGGGGTCCAGGGCAATATCCAAATCCGCCACAGGCTGGGTCATGCGCACCTTAAGGCCGAACGACTCTTTACGGTCGCTATGCGCTGACGGCTGCTGGGCTGCTTTCTCTTCCGCCAAAGCATAAACTTCATCTTCGACTTGGGCTGTATTTTGCGACTTGAGCCAATCCCGGTATTCGAACGGCAGCCGGGTCACCGGGACTCCACCCTTTTTTTGATGCCAGGCACAGACTTCCCGGGGAACTTGTTTGACATTAAAAAACTCGGTCACAAAATGCGGGCAGGCTGCCGAAGGTCTGCGGCCCGAAAGCGCGCAGATCTTAACGCTTACCAGCGATCGATCCAGATAAAGCGGCTTGGTTTCCTGCTCCCGGGTCAGCTCGTGCATGACCGAGCGCAGCACCAGGGCCGGGCCGCGCGAACCCGTAATATCGACCATGGGCGTATAATCCAGATTGCCCATCCAGACCCCGACCACGTATTGGTAATTAAAACCCACGATCCAGGCGTCGCGGTAATCCGTGGAAGTCCCGGTCTTGATCGCGGTCTGCACCGGCAGATCGAACAAACCTGATTCACCGAACTCGAGCATGCGCGCCGACGGGTCCGAAAGGATCGCACCGATCAAAGAAGCCGCTTCGCTTGAAAATACTCTTTTTTCAATCCGGGCCCGGTTTAGGTTTAAAAAGAGCTTGGGTTCCCGATAAACCCCGGCCCGGGCCAGCACTGCATAAGCCCGCACCAATTCGTACAAGCTGACCTCGGCATTGCCCAAAGCCAGGCCTTCGCCGTAATGCTCCGCATTCTGCGTTAGGCTTTGAAACCCGAGTTCGCGCAACGTGTCCCGGAAAAGAGTTACGCCCAGGGCTTCAGCCGTGCGCACCGCCGGTATATTCAGGGAATTTCCCAAAGCACAACGCAGCCGCATGGGCCCGTAATATTCCGAGCTGTAATTCTTGAAGTTGTGCAAGCCGCGGCCGACCGGCTGGGCCAGAGGCAAATCCGGGATAATACTCGCGGCCGTGTAGCCGCGGTCCAGGGCCAGGCTGTACAGAAAGGGCTTGAGCGCCGAACCGGGTTGCCGCAGGCACAGAACCGCGTCGATCTGGCTGCCCGGCTCCTGGGAGAAGAAATCGTTGCTGTTGACCCAGGCCAAAATTTCATCGGTTTGGTGATCCAGCACCAGAATGGCGGCATGCTGTACTTTTTTGTTTTTTAGGCTTTTAAGCGCCTCTTTCAAAATTCCGTTCAGCTTGTTTTGCAGGTTGCGGTCCAGGGTGGTGCGCAACTGCGGGTTGGATCGATATTCTTCGTTAAAAGCGGTTTTAATATGCCGTACAAAATGGGCCGCTTCGACCGGCACCCGGGTCGGGTTCAAACCCAGCGGCGCCAATTCGGTCAACTCATCCGGCTGCAGCAGGCCTTTGCTTTTCATGGTCGCGACCAAAGCCTTTACGCGCCTGGCGAGCGGATCGCCAGTCCGGGCTTTTTGATTCAGCGGGCTCAGAAAAGAAGGCGCCCGCACCATGACCGCCAAGGTCAGCATCTCCTGCATATTCAAGGTGTCCAAAGTCCGGTCAAAGTAGAATTGGGCCGCCTCGTTGACCCCCCGGCACTGGTTTGAAAAGGGCACCTGATTCAGATAAAACTCCAGGATTTCTTCTTTGGAAAAACGGTGTTCGAGTTGATAGGCCTCCAGGGTCTCGACCAGACGGTTGAACCCGGTACGCGGTCGCGGATGCAGGATACGGATACTCTGCTCCGTAATGGTGCTGGCGCCCCGTACGATTTTTAGGGCCCGCAGATTTTCCGCGCAAGCATGGCCGCGCGCCAGCCAATCCACGCCGCTGTGTTTGTAAAACCGCTTGTCCTCGGCCCAAACAAAAGCCGCGACCAGGGGCTCCGGGATTTTCCAAAGCGGCAGCGTATTGGCGCTGAAACGGTTTTGGCGCGACAAGGCCAATAGATAACCGTTGCGATCCAGGATATCGGCATAGATTTCACCGGAAACACGGGTCAACGAATCCGGCAGGGGTTGCAGGGCGGAGAAAACGGCCCAGGCCAAGGCCAATCCTGCCGGAACGACCGCCAGGACAAAGGATAAAAGCAGTTTTTTAATTTTACTGCGCATTGTTTCTATACGGATGGCTGTCAATTGATCCAACCCAAAATAACGAATATTGAACACCGAATGTCGAAGGTCGAAGGATCGAACCTTCATAATTCAGAATTCGGTGTTCGATATTCGTTATTCCCTGTTTGTATCTTCCTCTGTTTTTTGGGGCAACCACGGTGGGTTGCCCCTACACAAAAAAATCGTAATTACTCCGGTACTTACAAAAAGCTCATAAATAGGGCCGTTCATACTGAGCCTGTCACCAAAATGATTTTGTTGAACAAAATCATGTGCTCAGGAGAGATCGGGTTAAGTATGAACTCATTTAAGTTGCCCGTTCACTCTTCGACAAGCTCAGGGCGAACGTGTGGAGCATCATTGAACCTGAGTAGTTACAATGGAATATTTGAATGCGACATGAAGACGGGATCAAATCTCCCTTGTTCCCCCTTTTTCCAAGGGGGAAACTTCGCTTCGTTGCCGGAGCCCGAAAACATCGTGCATCTCTTTTCAAAGGGGGCGAACGATCCTTTCTGCCTGGAAAGGACTGTTTGAGGGGATCTGCCATGCAAAGTCGCAAGCCACCGTTGAGGCAAGATTTCGTCTCTGCGTGTATGATCCTACGCCTTTCTTTTAATTTCACGTTTCACCTTCTTCAAAAACTCGTAACCCGCTCAACCCGCAACCAAATAACCCGACAACAATCGTTTCACTCTTCACGTTTCACTTTTCACGTTAAAGGCTATTCCGCTTTCTTGACCCGCAACTCCGTCGGCACTCCCTGCCCGAACGTATCCGGATCGTACATCTCCTCCACATGCAGCGGCATGACGTAAAATTCGCCCGGCGCAATGGCCTGGGCCGTATAAGAGAGATGATAATTACCGGCCGGCAGATAATCCGAGTAAAAACGCACCGAATGATGCAGCACTTCGCGATGGTAAAAACT
>Ga0105099_10001406_pt1 | contig 15166 bp, 12 predicted proteins | sample PPLLak3cmMay2015_2_FD_79138 | JGI IMG/M metagenome (GOLD analysis project Ga0105099, IMG submission 79138) | Freshwater sediment microbial communities from Prairie Pothole Lake near Jamestown, North Dakota, USA - PPLs Lake P8 Core (1) Depth... | ecosystem: Environmental > Aquatic > Freshwater >... | reverse complement strand
GGTCGCGGCCGAAGAATTGGGATTAGAGCCCGCCGATATCACGGTGCATGCGGCCGACACCGGGACCACGCCCTATGATATCGGGACTTTCGCCAGCAGCCAGATGTATATCAGCGGCAATGCCGTGCAAAAAGCAGCCGCGGATTTAATTGAAAGACTTAAAGCGGCCATAGCCGCGGTTTTCCGGATCGATCCTGCCGGCATCACCTGGTCCCAGGGGCGCCTGACCTTTAAATTAACCAATGAAACAAAAATCCTGAACTTCAAACAAGCGGTTAAAGAAATCATTTTTCATGCCCAGGGGACGGTTCTGCTGGGCAGCGCCGGTTACAAGGCTCAGGAAAGCCCGCCGCCGTTTGCGGTCTGCTGGGCCAAAGTGGCTTGGGATCGGGCCATGAACACCCTGGAAGTCAAGCATATAATCGAAGCCGTGGATGTGGGCACGGCCGTCAATCCGGAAATAGTGATCGGTCAGGTGCAGGGCGGCATTGTCATGGGCTTCGGGTATGCCATGATGGAGCAGATCGAGATCGATCCGCGTGCCGCAAAACCGGTTTGCACGGACCTTCTGCATTACAAGATACCTTTGGCGCTGGATGCGCCCCAATCCCATGTTTACATCGCCCAGAGCTATGAGCCGACCGGTCCTTTCGGCGCCAAGAGCGTCGGCGAACTGGCCACCGTTCCGGTGGCAGCCGCCATTGCCAATGCCGTTGCCCGAGTCACAGGTGAAGAAATCAAGACTTTGCCTTTGGCGCGGTTGTTTGTGCCGGCTAAGCTGCGGATGACATGAAGAAAAATCTCGCGCCAAGACGCAAAGGCGCAAAGGAAGAAAGAATTATATGATGGATAAAAAAAACTGCGAAAGACTGCGATATAAATTTATAATGTCTTATAACCGTGAACTGTGAACCTTGAACTATGAACACTTTCGACTATCTCACTCCTGAAACCCTTGAACAAGCCTGGGCGCTTTTTCAAAATACCGATGCTGTGTTTCTGGCCGGCGGCACCGATTACATGCCTTTGCATAAAAAAGGCCTGAAAACAGCGAGTCAAGTTATCGGGCTTCACAAAATTCCTTACTTGAAAAAAATCGAGAACCGTCCGAATGGCCTGTTTATCGGTGCCATGCTCTCCCTCGCGGATCTAATAAAGTCTCCTCTGGTCAATGCGGCCTACCCTGCGCTCTGTGGCGCCGCCCGGTTTGTGGCGTCACCCCAGATCCGCAATATGGGCACGATCGGCGGCAATATACTCCAGGACCGGCGTTGTATGTATTTTAATCAAAGCGCGGATTGGCGTCAAAGTATTGATCCTTGTTTTAAAACCAACGGTAAAGTCTGCCACCAGGCGCCGCGTTCGCCGACTTGCCGGGCCATTTATCACTCCGACCTGGCGCCTGTGCTGCTGGCCCTTGGGGTCCAAGTGGAATGTTTTGAACCCAAAGGCTTGTATCAAAAAACATTAAGCGAACTGATCCGCGAACATATCGATTGTAACGGCCGCATGCAAAAAACAAAAACCTTGCTCACCGGTTTTATCGTTCCGGCTCTGCCCGCAAACACCCGGCTGAAATTTGTGAAACAAAGCGCCAGAGCTTCGCTTGATTTTGCCATCATGAATGCGGCCTTGTGCTATAAGCCCGAAAACGCGGGTCAGACTGTCGACAATTTAAAACTGATAGTCGGCGCCGTAGGGCCCGAACCCATTGAATTGACCGATACTGAAAATTTCATCCGGGAACAACCCTCATCCCTGGTCTCTTTAAAAGAAACGATCATTGAAAAGGCCTTGGCGGAAATCAATGTCAAATCTGCCTTGATCCGCGACACCGGTGTCTCCGTCAAAGCCGGAAAAAAAGCATTCGGTGCTGTCGGACGATTAATTGAGGAATGGTATGCTGAGAATATTGCTTAAACCGCGGATGATTTATTATTTTATATTATTTATGATGCCCATCGATATTTCAATATCGAGCTTGCGTTTAAAAGCGACTCTTTCGCCTCGTGCAACGATGATAACTTTTGTTCCGCCGTGTCGGCGGAACAAAAATATTCTTATCCGTCTGTGGCTATCTGCCCGAGGTCTGCGGTGAAAATTCTCTTTTCTTATCTTATAATAATTTTTCGTTAATAAACGAAAAGCACTTAAATGAATGAAAGGAATTCCATCATGTCAAAAATTGTTCTGAACGGAAACGACCTCACCATCGATCAGGTTGTCAGTGTTGCCCGTGAGTTTGCTCAAGTGGAAATCGCCCCGGAAAGCCGCGCCGAGATCGGCCGGGTCCGTCAATATATTGAGGAAAACTGGATGAAAGCTTCCAGCCCGCCGACTTATGGTTTCAACACCGGTGTGGGCAAACTGAAATATTTCAATATCAACATGGATGAAAACGACCTGTTTCAAAACAACCTGATCCTCTCCCATTGCGGCGGAGTCGGTGAACCCACGAGCGAAGAAGTCGTGCGCGCCGCCATGGCAGTCCGGCTCAATGCTTTTTGCCAGGGTGTGTCCGGCCTGCGCCTGGAAGTGATCGATCGTTTGGTGCTCATGCTGAACCGCGGCGTGCACCCCGTTATTCCCGTCCAGGGCTCGGTCGGCGCCAGTGGCGATCTGGCGCCCTTGGCCCATATGGTGTCGGTTTTGATCGGCCTTCCGGCGGCCGAAGCCTTTTATCAGGGCCGGCGTATGTCCGCCCCCGAAGCCCTAGGAAAAGCCGGCATCACACCGATCGACTTTCAACTCAAGGCCAAGGACTGCCTGGCCTTAATCAACGGCACGACCCTGTTTGCCGGCATGGCGGTTTTAAATTATTATGATGCGCTGCGCTTGATCCGGGATGGCGAAATATCCGCGGCCCTGAGTCTGGAAGCTGTGCGCGGCGAGACCGCCGCCTTTGATGAACGAATCCACAAAGTCCGCAAACAAAAAGGCCAGATAGATTGCGCCCAAAATATCCGCCGGCTCATCCGGGGCAGCACCCGCACGACCGAAGAGAGCCGCAAGGTCATGCTCAAGCATGATGTGATTCATACGGAGTATAAACCGCGCGTACAGGATGTCTATTCTTTGCGTTGCGCGCCCCAGGTTCAGGGCGCTATTCGGGACAACCTGGATTACATCCGACAAATCCTGGAAAGGGAGATCAATGCCGCCACCGACAACCCCCTGGTGTTCTGGAACGATAAAAACGAATTGGAATTCCTAAGCGGCGGCAATTTTCACGGTGAACCCATTGCTTTTGCTATGGATATACTGGCCATGTCCCTATCCGAGTTGGGCAACATCTCGGAACGCCGCATTTTCAATCTGCTCGATCCCACCCTGAGCTATGGTCTGCCGCCCAATCTGGCCGGCGAACCGGCCGGACTGAATTACGGCTACGGCATCATTGCCTGCTCCGCCTCTGCTCTGGCATCGGAGAACAAAACCCTCTGCTTTCCGGCCAGCGTGGACAACGTGCCCACCAAAAGCAATCAGGAAGACCATGTCAGCATGGCGCCTTGGGCGGGTCGAAAAGCCGGCATGGTCCTGGATAATGTCCGTAAGATCGTGGGTATCGAGTATATGCTGGCAGCGGAAGCGATTTCCTTGACGGAACCGCAATTGGGACAATTTAAATTAGGCCAAGGCACTCAAGCCGCTTTTGACCGCATCCGCCAAGATGTGGCGGCCGCCTATCGCGACACCTACATGCCGCACCAAACCAAGCCGGCCATTGACCTGGTCAAAACCGGCGCTGTGCTGGAGGCTGTGGAAAAGGTCATTGGAGAGCTAATATAGAACGAAGAAAAATATACAACGAAATAAGCAAAATCTATAATTTTCTATTACACTGATCTAATTGATTTAACAGTAAAAATCGGTCATGCAGCATTTTAAACAGGGGCTTTATTGACAAGGCAATTCCCTTACCTTATAATATTAAGTAAGGGAATTAAGATGGAGGTAATATCATGACACAAATGAAACAAGAGGCCTGGGCAACAGTAACCGAAAAAGGGCAGGTGACCATCCCAAAGCCAATTCGGGATCATCTGGGAATATCTACAGGCGGAAAAGTCCACTTCCGGCTGCGTTATGATGGTGTCATTGTCATTGAAAAACCGACCACCGCCGCCCAAGTAAGGGGACGCCTACAAAAATACGCAACCCCTAAAAAACCGGTTGACGCCTATGAGACAAGGGAGCAAATGGAGCATGACCGCACCAAAGAACTTGGTCATTGATGCCAATATCATTCTTAGGGTTATTCTAAACGACATCCCGGAACAGACCGATAAGGTCTATACATTACTACAAAAGGCCAAAGCGGGTAAAATGAATCTTTTGATTCCGGAGCCCGTATTATCCGATGTGATTTATGTACTCTCCGGCTTAAAAGTCCCAAAACAAAAAATTGCCGAAACCGTTAGGGATTGGTTGAATTTACCCGGGATGGCAACCCTGGGAATCGACCGAAATATAATCTACACATCTCTGGATCTGTTTGTCGACAAAAATATCAAATGGTCCGACGCCTTGATCGCCGCCCGTATGCTTGAATGGGGATATACCGATCTCTGCACTTTTGATCGGCATTTTGAAAGAATTGAAGGAATTACTGTCGTGAATCCCTAAACCGAACGAGCCAGAATCAAGCAGATGAATTCAATTAATTAATAATGGTTGATTTGGCTTCGTGTGCAATGCTTAAACCTTGATCACCCCGCATAAGATCTCCTCTGTTTTTTGAAATTCATCTATTATTACCTGACGGATTTTCCTGATTCATTTGTTTTTTTCAATGCTCGCTACGCAGCTTCGTCCGGCGGTTCGGGAGGTTTTCAACACAGAAGAATATTTTCTTATGGTTTAAATTTTAATACGATCTTGGCAACAAATTTTTCAGGAGGTTTCGAATAAACCCGGTTTGCTGTTTTTTCTTTTACACACTGAGCAGCCGGCGTATCGGGTGTAATAAAAATTTCCCCCAAGGCGCCATCGGGCAAGATCTCAAAATAAACAACATACTCGCTAACGGACCCGGCTAAAGGGGCGCATTCTCTCAAAAAATGATAATCGCCCCAAAATGCATAAACAGCTTCTTTTCCAAAACTCTTGCCTTGAGGTGTGGAAACATTTTTTTGATGACGCGTTTCCATCTCTTCCACGGTTGATCCGCCGAAAAGAGGAGAAGATATAAAAAGCATAAATACGCCTATTAAACAACTCCACCTTGGTTGGTTTCTCATATTGGCGCTCCTCATTAACGGATTGTTACCTACCCGACCCTTGCCCCATTCGGCATTGGTTTTTCCGGCATAGCCAACACCGGGATGAGGCCGTCGGCATAACCGATATCAAACAACATGCCTTCGGAAATTTCTCCGGCCATTTTTTTAAGGGCCAGGTTCACGACAAACAAGGCTTGTTTACCTTCGATCTCTTTAGGATTCGCGCGCTCCTGTTTCATCCCCGCCAGAATGCTCCGTTTATGGTCGCCAAAATCGACCGTCAGCTTCACTAATTTGTTCGATTTGGACACATCCTCCACCCGCTTGATGGTTCCCACGCGCACATCGATTTTTTCAAGCATATCAAATGTAATCGTCGGTTTGATTGACGCCGTTTCCATATTAACTCCTTAAAGACTTCCGCCTTTTATAAAGCCGGTGTCCTTTTCTTTTATTTAGGATTTTTATCCGTACAAAATCGGCAAACCCCCGCTTGAGGCTTTTTGAATTGCCACAGCGTTCTAAGCGCCGACACCCCAAAACAAACATGGCATGTTGCCTTACCACATACCTTGCAAATCCCGCCGCGCATGGTTTCGAACTCCTTACCGCAAACGTGGCATTTCCAAGGGATGATATTTTGGTTCTGAGGCATTTTGTCGGTTAAAATATATTATATTTGATAATATTAACATAGATATTGCATATCAATGAAAAATTATACCAAAATGATAAAAACTGCAAACTAAAATATTACCGCACAGGAACGAGAAATCAATATTACAACGATAGCCGGTTACAATACCCAAATTACTGTCCTTACCCTCAAAAAAAATCGATTACGGCTGCTTAATCGAGACTCAACCCATTGACATAGCTAATTTTTTACCTAAATTGGAATTCTAAATCGCTTTATCCTCCTGTGACGGGAGCCTTAAATATGTGCACCGGCAGGATGACCAAAATAGGATCAACCATTTTTTAGAAAACAAGGAGCGAAAGAGGATATGACCATGGAAGAGAACCAAAAAGTCGAAAAATTATCGTTTCAGGCGGAAACCAAGGAATTACTGAATTTAATGGTAAACTCCCTTTACACCCATAAAGAAATCTTTTTAAGGGAACTGATTTCTAATGCATCGGATGCTCTGGATAAAGTCCGCTTTCAATCTTTGACCGATCGGGAATTGCTAGGCGAGGACAAGGATCTGAAAGTGACAATTGACATTCAAAAAGATCAACGCACCCTCACTATTTCCGATAACGGCATCGGCATGACCTACCAGGAAGTGATCGACAACATCGGGACCATTGCACGCTCCGGCACCAAAACCTTTCTGGAACAAATCAAGGAAACCAAAGACCTCAACCTGATCGGCCAATTCGGCGTGGGTTTTTATTCGAGCTTCATGGTCTCGAAAAAAGTGACCCTTTTGACCCGCGCGGCTCATGAAAGCGAAGGAACCCGCTGGGAATCCGCGGGCGACGGCACTTTTACCATTGAAAAAACCGCCAAATCCGGCCGGGGCACTCAGGTGATTCTGCACTTGAAAGACCAAGGAGAAGAGGCGCCGCCGCCGGAAGAAGATTTTTTAAATCAATATACCATTCAAAATCTGGTTAAAAAGTACTCCAATTACATCCAATATCCGGTTGAAATGGAATTTCAGACTGAAAACCAGCCGCGCGATAAAGACGGCAAGATCATCCCGGATGCCAAACCGGAGATCAAGCTCGACAAAAGGGTGGTCAACTCCATGATCCCGATCTGGAAACGCAATAAGAGCGAAATCACCCATGACGAATATTTCCAATTTTACAAGCACCATTTTCACGACTGGGAGGAATTCGCCGACCTCATTCATATCGATATCGAAGGCAAAGTGACCTTTACCGCGCTGCTCTTCATCCCCTCCAAAGCGCCGCTCGATTTCTACAGCCGGGAATACGCCAAAGGCATCCAGTTGTATTCCAACCATGTTTTTATCATGAACGACTGCCGGGATGTGTTGCCGAACCATTTCAGTTTTGTGCGCGGCCTGATCGATTCACCCGATTTTTCCCTGAATATCTCCCGGGAGATCCTGCAGCACGACACCCAGTTGAAAGTCATTCGCAAGACCATCGAGAAAAAAGTGTTGGACGCCCTAAAAGCCATGCTGGCCGATAAACGGGACAAATACGATGCTTTCTGGAAAGAATTCGGCAAAGCCATCAAGGGCGGCCTCTATATGGAATGGCAAAACAAGGAAATTCTGGAAGATTTATTGCTCTTTAGTTCTTCGCATGACGAATCCAAGCTGACGACCCTCCAGGAATATGTCGCGCGTATGCCGGAAACCCAAAAAGAGATCTATTACGCGCCCGGCAAAGATCTGGAATCGATCCGCCGCATGCCTCAACTGGAAATCTTTAAAGAGAAAAAAATTGAAGTGCTCTATTTCGCCGACCGCGTCGACGAATTTCTCACCCATAACCTGGACCAATATAAAGAGAAAAAATTGAAATCGGTCACGCGCGAGGATTTCGATTTGGGCGACCTTCCCGATTCCAAAAAAGAAGAAAAAACCGAAGCGGAAAAAAAGGACCAAGAGACCAAAGACGAGAGCCCGGAGACCAAGGCGCTTTTGGAAAGCATAAAAAACTTTCTGGGCAATAAGGTGAAAGACGTCAAACTGAGCAAACGCCTGAAATCGAGCCCGGTCTGCCTGGTGAATTCCAATACCGGCGTGACCTTCAATATGGAACACCTCATGAAAGGCGTGAACCAAATCACACCTCCGGCCAGTAAAATTCTGGAAATCAACCCCAATCATGAAATTTACAAGACCTTGAAATCGCTATATGAAAAAGACAAGAATTCACCGTTGTTGAAACAAAGCAGCGAAATTCTCTATCACCAGGCTATGCTGATCGAGGGCTATGAACTTGATAACCCCCAGGAGTTTTCGAAACAACTCACCGAGCTCATGATCTCGGCTTATAAAAACCAAGCATAAAGCGATGAGATGGAACAGGATGAACAGGATAAATGCCGAAGGCTTTATCCTGTATATCCTGTTAATCCTGTCAAAATTCTTAAAGCCAATCCAATGCTCTTTTCTCCCTTATTTTTTTGTCTATGTGAACTCGATCCGCACCGAGATAATTCAAAAAACGCTTAAAACAAACCTGCAGATCCGCCTGCATTCTTTTGGATGGAGTAATTTCCGCTTCCCACCACCAATTCTTGATGATCACCGCGCCCGTTGCTTTTTCCCGGCCCGGTTCAAAACGCGCAACAAACCGGTCTTTGTATAAAATCGGCAGCACATAATATCCGTGGCTTCTTTCCGTAACCGGTTTATAGACTTCCCAACGATAATCAAAGCCGAACAATTCCTCGATCAGGCGGCGGTCCCAGAGCAGGTTGTCGAGCGGCGCCAGAATGGCGGCCCGCGGAACAGGGCCTTTTGATTTTATCACTTGATTCAGGCCCGACCGGTCCTTGCTGCTCATATAAAATGGGGAACGGATGCCCTCAACCCGGACCTCTTGGATTTTTCGATTTTCCAATAGTCTTTCAATAGCGGCTTGTCGCTCCCGGCCTTTTATATCGGCCATTCCGAGCCAAGCATCGCTACTCCGATTCCACAATAAGCCGATACTGCCGATCCGACGCAGCACATACCAATCATGATATGGTTCTTCCTTTTCGTTCGGATCAGCGGCTGACAATAATTTTTCAGGAACATGGCGTTGCGCGAGATCGTAGACCTTGCGGGTATGGCTTTTGTGATGAATGACCAGCGTACCCTGGAAATACAGGCTTTCCAAAGTCGCCCGGCTCAAACGGGTCGGAGCCCAGGGCCAATCCACCACTTCATTAAAGCCTAGATCTCTGGAAGAGAGCGGTCCCCGTTCCCTAATCGCTTGACATATCTGCGGCGCAGTGGCTTTAACCGCTTCCGAATTTCTAAAACTGTTTTTTGCTTGCTCCCGATGACGCCGGAAATAAGGCCAATCGTTTATATGGTAAATGGACAAGTTCTTATCCCAGCCGTCTACCAGCTTGCGATCTTGGTAAAGCAATTCTTGCAACCAATCAGGTCGAAAACTCCGGAACCGGGCCTGGAGCACCAAATCCGGGTTGCGGCCCACGATATTGAGGGGATCGAATTGAATGCAGCCGACCCGGCGGATAAAATCGAGCACCCCTTTTTTACTGTTCGATTCGGTTGGCGGCCATAACCCTTGATGGGCCAGGAGAAAACGACGGGCTTGTTGTTTGGTGATTATCAGATTGGTCATAGTGGATACTCGTTGTCCGAGACTATATCCGAAAAATAAAATTTATGCGGGAGCAAGTCTTGTTTTTTAAAAATCGTTAACACAATCATCTGAGTAGGGGCGACCGGCCGGTCGCCCCTACGGATGAAGGCCACTGCTACCATTATCGAAAAATAATCGTCGCCATCCAAAAAACAATCGAATAGACGCCATTCATATGAAAGAAGCGAGATTCCGAATCTCTAAGATAACTTTCACGGGCAAACCTGATTGAACCGCATCACTTTCCATTCGTTATAATCCGGCTGAAAAGCGATTTCCATAATACCGCAGAAATCCACATGAAAATTCCAGCGTTTGTATACCGGCAGGCCCACGAGGGCGCACATCAACGTTCGCATCAAACCCTCGTGGGTTACCATCACAATAGAATCGGAGTTGTGTTGACTCTGCTTTTCCGCTAAAAAATTCATGATCCGTGCGCGGGCTTCTTCGCCGGTTTCTCCTTCGGGAAACCGAAAATCATACTTTCGTTCCTGAAACGCTTTCCAAACTTCGGGAAACCGTTCTATAACCTCTTGCTTATCCAAGCCATCAATTAAACCGCTGGCGATTTCATTAAGCCGGTCGTCTACCACTGGGACAAGCCCTAACTGCTGAGTCGTGTATTCAATGGTCTGCCGGGTACGCTGATAAGCGCTGATATAAATCGCTCCGACCGATTTATCGGCTAAAAAGGAATACAATTTCCGCGCGTCTTGTTGTCCTTTGGCGCTGATGGGTTGATCTTGATGACGCAGAACCGGATTATAAAAATCACCCTTCTCCTTGTCCGCGTGCCGGATGATATAAAAAGTTTTCATTATGAGAGAGGCTCCATTACCATGTAATCGATTTTCAAAGATGATGACTTCGTACGAAAAGAGTTTCCATCCTTTTATTTTTAATAATTCTCCTTTGCGCCTTTGGGTCTTTGCGCGAGAAATTTCTAATAATTCAGCAAAACACTCTTGCGCACGTACCGCATTTCCGCGAATTCTTTCAAAATATAATCGGCCGTGTCTTCGCGCGAAATTTTTCCGGCCGTGAAGCCGGTCAAATCGGTCACCACCCGGTATCGTCCCGTACGCGAACCATTGGTCAGAAAACCGGGCCGGAGGATCTCCCAATCCAGATCGGAAGTCCGCACAATCTCCTCCTGCCGATCTTTATCCTGATAGATCGTCTTCAAAAGCAACGGATTAAAAATCCGATCGTAGAGAAAACCGCCGTGACCCTTACTGTCGCCGGCTCCGATCCCGGTCACGCAAATTAATTTTTTAACATTTGAATTTTTCATAACATTGACGACATTGCGGGTTCCTTCGGAAAAAACAGTAACCGGCTTAAAAGCCGGCTTGACGCCGATGGTGATGCAAACCCCCTCCTGACCGTGCACGGCCTCTTTGAGATCGTTCATGTCCAGAATGTCGCCTTTCAGAACGCGGGCCTGTTTATTCAGAACACCCAGCCGGCTCGGATCGCGCGCCATAGCAGTCACTTCGTGAGCCGCGCTCAACGCCTGATTGAAAAGAGAAAAACCTATGCCGCGCGACGCGCCGATAATCAAAATTTTCATGCGAAAATCTCTCCTTTTAAGCACTTAATTAAAAAATATCGACCTTTTATTGTCGATACATTTTAAATGCTGTGTGCACTCTATATTCATTCCGGCGTACGCCGGAATTCATTTTTTTTGATCCGATTTACAAGCGGACTCCTGTCCGATTTACAAGCGGACTCTTGTCCGATTTTCAGGATCAAAAAAAATTATTTTTCCTCGCGCACATACGCCCTGCCCAATGCCGCCGGCGCGCCGATACGCTTGCTCAAGGTTTCCCACCAGGTCATGACGATCAGCACCAGGATCGTTGCCAGATAGGGCAGCATATTCAGATAAGCGGCCGGGATTACGGTGCCCGCTGCCTGCAGCCGGAACTGCACCGCATTGATTCCGCCGAACAAAATCGCGCCCAACACGGCCCGCAGCGGATTCCACATGGCAAAAATCACCAGGGCAATTACGATCCAACCGCGGCCGCCCGTGATGTTCTCGGCCCAACCCGGCGTATAGGCCAGGGAGAGATGCGCGCCGCCCAAGCCGATCAACATTCCACCCCAGATCGTAGCCGCATAGCGAACTTTGGAAACCGGAATACCCATGGCGTCGGCTGTTTGCGGGTTTTCACCCGCTGCCCGCAAATTCAAACCGCTTTTGGTGCGATAAAGGAAAAACCAAGCGGCGATCACCAGCAGATAAACCAAATAGGTCAAAAGATCTTGGTTAAAAACCGCACCCAGGATGGGAATAGAATGCAGACCGGGTATGGCCAGAGGAGTCATTTTCGGTCCGCTCAATCCGACCAGATAGCGGCTGTTGCTTTGCGGCCCCAAAGTCTGCCCGAGAAAGCTGGCCAGGCCGGAACCGAAAAGGGTGATGCACAAGCCGCTTACGACTTGGTTGGCGCGCATGGTAATGCAGAGAAAAGCATGCATGCCGGCCAAAACCGCTCCGGTCGCCATGGCGGCGATCATGGCCACAATCAGGCTTCCGGAGTAGAAAGCAGAAGCAAAAGCCGTGAGCGCGCCCATCAACATAATGCCTTCGACCCCGAGGTTTAGGACCCCGGATCGTTCCGTGTAGATCTCGCCCAGGGTCGCATAAATAAGGGAGGTTCCCGCCCCCAGGGTGATGGCCAGAATGGAAGCAAATAATTCAGGCATGATCCGGACTCCGTTCCGCGACGATCGCTTTGGCCTTGCCGGTATTGGCATGGACCAGGATCAGGCGATACTCGGTAAACAGGGCGCCCGCCAGCATGGGAAAAAGGATCAGCCCCTGCAGCACCAGCGCCATGGCCGCCGGCAAACCCATAGTCATCTGTATCTGGTCTCCGCCCACCAGCAGCACGGCCATCAGCAAAGAAACGAACAGAACTGCGATCGGGTTGAGCTGGGCCAACCAGGCTACGATAATAGCGGTGTAACCATAGCCCATGGATAATCCCTGCTGCAGCCGCCGCGAGATGCCCGTGACTTCCGTGGCTCCGCTGAGTCCGCTCAGGCCGCCGGAGATCAGCAGCGTGATCACGATCGTGGTTGCGATGGGGATGCCCAGGTAACGGGCCGCCGTACGGTTCTGGCCGATGATGCGGGTCTCGAATCCCCAACGGGTGCGGTTTATGGCCACCCACAGCAGTAAAGCCAGTAAAACCGCGAACACCAGGCCCAGATGCACCCGGCCCGTGATGCGCGGCAGCCAGGCCGCTTCCGGAAAATAAGCCGTACCCGGAAAACCATAGCCCTTGGGATCCCGCCAGGGGCCGTAGTAAAGATGCTGCGAGAACAAAATGGCCACGTAGTTGAGCATCAGCGTCGTGAGGGTTTCATTGACCTTGAGATAGGCGTTCAGCGCCGCCGGGATCCCGGCCCACAGCGCTCCGGCCAAAACGCCGGCCGACAAGGCCAAAGGCAGCACCACCCAAGCCGGAACATTTTGGGACCAGAACAAAGCCACCCCGGCCGTGGCCACTCCGCCCATGGTCAATTGCCCTTCGGCGCCGATATTCCAGAATTCCATGCGAAAAGCGACCGAAACCGCCAAACCGGTCAGGATCAGCGGGATGGTCTTGACCAGGATTTCGCTGAAATTGGCCCAGGAACCGAAAGCACCCCAAAACATCGCCGCGTAAGTCTGCAAAGGGTTGGCCCGGAAAAGAGCCAGCAAAATCCCGGCCAATGCCAATGAAAGCACAAAGGAAATCAGGGGCACCAGAAAAAGCGCCGGGCGCGATTTGGCTTTTCTTTTTTCAAATAGGAAACGCATAGGCCTCTCTTGTAGAATACTTTTCACCACCAAGACGCAAAGACACAAAGTTTAAAAAATATAAAAATCTTTAAGTAGGGGCGGGTTTGAAAAACAATTTTAGAAAAAAATTGTGCCCCGCTCCTACGCAAGGGCGGATTTATGCTATATATTCTTTTCAATCTGATCCACATCACTCAACCTATTTTTGCCTCCCCACTGTTCGGTTGGCGGCAAATGCACCCCGGCCATGAGCAAGCCCAGCGATTCGATATCGGCCCGCTCCGCGTCCAGGATACTCTGAATCCTTCCTTCAAACAAAACCGCGATCCGGTCGGCCACGCTCAACAGCTCCTCTAAATCCTCGGAAATGAGCAGGACCGCGTTACCTTGATCGCGTTGCTCCAGAAGTTTTTGGCGCACGGCTTCCGTGGCGCCCACATCCAAGCCCCGCGAAGGATAAACGGCGATCAGCAACCCGCCGCAAGCCTCGATTTCCCGGGCCAGAATGATCTTTTGGATATTTCCGCCCGAAAGAAACTTGGCTTCGGTTTGCGGTCTGGGCGTGGCGATCCGGAACGCCTCGATCAAGCGCTTGGCGAAAATCAGAATTTGTTTCGGCCGGAACAGACCTTTACGGCAGATCGGCGCCTGGCGATAGGCCTTCATGACCAGATTCCCGGCCACGCTTATCGAGCCCACAATACCCATGGCCATGCGGTCGGCCGGAATATGGCTGACCCCGGACCGGATCATGGCGAGCGGGCGGGCGTAGGTTTTGTCTTCACGCTTGACGATCAACCGGCCGCCGGACGGCCGGCGTAGTCCGGTGATCACTTCGGCCAATTCACGTTGTCCGTTTCCGGCTACGCCGGCAATACCCAAAATCTCACCGCCGTGAATGCGCAAGGAGACATCTTTGAGAGCCGTCAGCCCCCTTTCGCTCCGGGCGGAAATATGCTCCAACTCCAAAACCGGTTCGCCTTTGCGGCAAGGTTGCTTGTCGAAAGCAAAAAGGACTTCCCGCCCCACCATCAGGCGCGCCAGTTCACGGGGATCGGTTTCGCGGGTGACTTTAACGGCTGCCGATTTTCCGCCCCGCAAAACACGCACTTCATCGGAAAAAGTCATAACCTCTTCCATCTTATGCGTGATAAAAACCGCCGCTTTACCTTCCGCCGTCATTTGTCGAATGTTCCGGCCGAGGTCCCCCGCTTCCTGAGGCGTCAAAACCGCGGTGGGCTCATCCAGGATTAAAATGTCAACACCGCGGTAGAGCAATTTTAAAATCTCCACCCGTTGCTGTTCGCCCACGCCGAGCTGCCAGATATAGGCCTCGGGATCCACCTGAAGACCGTAACGTTCGGAAAGCTCCCGGATCCCGCGTCCGACTTTTTTCATATCCGGGATAAAAGCCAACCCTTTCATTCCTAGAATTGTATTTTCCGCCACGGTCATGGTCTCCACCAACATAAAATTCTGATGCACCATGCCGATGCCCAAAGCAGCGGCATCCCGCGGGGAACGGATCCTGACCCGTCTGCCTTTGATATGGATTTCGCCTTCATCCGGACGATAAAGACCGGCCAAGAGATTCATCAAGGTGCTTTTGCCTGCTCCGTTTTCTCCCAGTAAAGCCAGAACTTTCCCGCGATAAAGTTCGAGATCCACGTGATCCACGGCCACCACGCCCGGGAAGCGCTTGGTCATGCCGCGCATCGAGACCAGCGGCGATTGATTTTCATTGTCTGGAAGAGTCATGATGTGATCCGTTTGCCCGATCCGGATAAGCCGATTAGAAAAACTTATAACCACAAAGACTCCAAGACTT
>Ga0105099_10001405_pt1 | contig 15167 bp, 16 predicted proteins | sample PPLLak3cmMay2015_2_FD_79138 | JGI IMG/M metagenome (GOLD analysis project Ga0105099, IMG submission 79138) | Freshwater sediment microbial communities from Prairie Pothole Lake near Jamestown, North Dakota, USA - PPLs Lake P8 Core (1) Depth... | ecosystem: Environmental > Aquatic > Freshwater >... | reverse complement strand
CTGGTTTATTTATTTTATTAAAGATTCTTAATGCCTGTTTTTTATTCCAAGCGACTCCTCCATTTGCTACTGGTATTCCTTCTTTTTGAAATTTTACTTTCATTATACCTTTGTTATCCATCCATTTTAAAGAATTAGATTCTGAAATATCTGGTCTAGGTAGTCCATCAAAGGTTATTGTTTTTCCATTATATTCTGCTATAAAAATGTCACATATTGGTCCCAAGTGAAATTCTTTCATTTTTATTCCACGCCTTTTTGCTTCTTCCCAAAAACACCTTGCACGCCAAGAATTCTTTTCAGTTGGTTCATAAGTATAATGTCCAAGTTTTAAAGAAGTCATGAGTTTGAAAAAAGGCATGGAAATTTTTTTTGAGATAGCTTCTGCTGTGTTTTTAAAGAGCATTTCCATAAAATTAAAAAATGGTTCACTTATCATACCCATTACTACACACATATATGCTACAAAATGTATTTCTTGAGCTGGCTCACAATCTTTGCAATGTTTCATTGCTACATTATAACAATATTTTTTTAATGTGCCACAGTAAAAGCAATTATCTTTTTTGCACCATATTTTTTTAAAATTTTCCTTGCCTCGTCTAGAGTTGCGCCAGTTGTGGTGATATCATCAATGAGAATTATATTTTTACCTTCTATTAGATTTTCGTTCTTTATGGTAAATGACCCAGAAAGATTTTTTAATCTCGTGTTTCGGTCTTGTATTGTTGCCTGATGTAGAGTATCTTTTGGTTTAATTAAAATATTATTTTCTAATTTTAAATTAATACTTTTACGTATATTGTTTATTTTTATTAATTCTTTACATATCAATTCTGCTTGATTAAAGCCACGTTCTCTGTATCTTTTAGAAGAAAGGGGAATAGGTATTAAAATTGGATTACGAAAATTCTCCATTAAACTAAGTTCTGAAAGTTCTTCTACGATTTTATCGTAAAGGATTTCTGCAAAAATAAAGGACAATCTTTTTCTGCCTTTGTATTTTAATAGCCAAATAGATTTTTTAATATTTGGATGGCGATAATCATAAATAGGAAAAATCCATTTTGCGCTTTCTCGTTCTGCGTATGGGGATTCTAATAGACAATCTAAACACAAGTCGGCTCCATTTTTTTTGCAGGATATACATTTTGTGGGGAAAACTATCTCTAATATAGTGTTTAAAAAGCGCATATATGTTATACTTAATTAGTTAATAGGTATTTTAGCATATATAAAAATGGATAATCCGTTTAAAAAGATATTTTCAAATATAAAAGTGTTTGACAGCACTTCAAATGATAGTGCTGTCGGAATAGATGTAGGCTCTTCTTCTATAAAAATCGTTGAGTTAAAAAGAAAAAAAGGCAAAGCAGTACTTCAAACTTACGGTATGATTTCTCTAGGACCTTATGGTGAAGTTGAAGCAGGAAAAGTTACAAATCTTCCCGTAGACAAGATAGCCTTAGCTATAAAAGAAGTGTTTAAGCAATCTAAAGTTTCTACCAATGTTTCAGCTGTTTCTCTACCTGTTCAATCAAGTTTGATTTTTCCAGTTGAAATTCCTTCAAATATAAAAGAAGGAGACATACCCTCAATTATTCCGACAGAAGCCCGTAAATATATTCCTGTACCGATTACAGAAGTTTCTCTTGATTGGTTTTTGATACCTAAAAAAGAAGATTCTTTTGAAAAATTAAATAATCCTGATTTGCCAGCTTCTCTTTCTCAAAAGACAGAAGTCTTGGTTGTTGCTATTCAAAATGATTCCATAACAAGATATAAATCCATAGTAAAAGAAGCAGGATTAGATGTAGGATTTTTTGAAATTGAAATTTTTTCTTCTATAAGATCAAATCTTCAACATGAGTTGTCTCTTGTTTTATTAATGGATTTTAGTGCTTCTCGTACAAAGTTGTCATTGATTGAATTTGGTATTGTAAAAAGTTTCCACACAATTCCTCGTGGGGGAGCAGACATCACCGACTCTATTTCAAAATCTTTAACTGTTCCATTTGATAAAGCAGAAGAGAAAAAGAAACAATTTGGACTTTTTGGAGATCCAGAAGAAAAAGCTTTAGCTGATATTATAAAAACTCACATAGATTATGTATTTTCTGAGACAAATAATGTATTATTAGGATATGAAAAGAAGTATAGCCAGACTATCAGTAAGGTTATTCTGACAGGTGGTGGATCTATGCTAAAAGGTTTAAAAGAAGTTGCTTCAAATAACTTTAAAGCAGAAGTAGAAATAGGTAATCCTTTCTCAAAAGTCGGAGCTCCAGAGTTTTTGGAAAAAGTTCTTGAAACAATTGGCCCAGAATTTTCAGTTGCAGTTGGACTTGCTTTAAGAAAATTGCAATAAGTGATATAATATATTAGATACTTTTTAAAAAGATTTATCAGTTTAGTGTTTTTAATAGAATGGACCAAAATTTTCAAACATCTTTTATACCAAAGAGACCCATGATTGAAGAGAATAAAGATTCTTCAAGTTCTTCTGTTAGTTTGGTCACAATTATTTCTTTATTTATTTTTTTTGCTGCAGTACTAGGTGCTGGTGGTTTGTATTTCTACAAAGACATCTTGATGAAACAAAAAATAAAGATGGAAAGTGATTTAAGTTTGGCTAAAAATCGCTTTGAACCAGAAGCCATCAATCGCTTAAAAATTGCGGACAAACGTCTTGTCGCTGCTACTGAAGTATTATCAAAACACGTAGCTATATCACCGATTTTTTCAACACTGGAATCTCTCACCATGAAAACTATTCGTTACACGAAATTCAATTACAGTTTTGATGGTAATAAAGTAGAAGTTAAGATAAGTGGGCAAGCTGTTGGTTATCGGTCAGTCGCCCTACAAGCAGATTTATTTTCAAAAAATAAATATCTTGTTAATTTAGTATTTTCTAATCTTTCACTTGATAATAAAGGGAATGTTCTTTTTGATTTAAGTTTTTCTGTTGATCCAAATCTTATTGATTACAAGCATATGCTCGACATAGCGAGTAATAAAGACGTTAGTCAGCCTAGCGTCGGAATACAGAATTAATTATGTTTAAAAATATTATTTCATTAGGATTAATAGCAATCGTGATAGCAGGGTTTTTTATGTTCATTAAACCGATGTATGCAGATATTACTACAATGAGAGGACAAATAGCTTCTTATGATGAAGCCCTTAGCAATTCTAAAGTTCTTGAAAACCAGAGAGACGAATTAGCAAAAAAATACAATTCAATTGATCCAAGTAATTTACAAAAACTTAGTAAGTTATTGCCAGATAGTATTGATAATATACGCTTGATTCTTGAAATAGAAAAACTTGCTAATCCATACGGAATGTTTTTAAGAGATGTAAAATATGCAACTACAGAGGCAGCCAATACAAAAGATGTAGTAGCTGGTGGTAGAACACTTACAGATACAAAACAAAAAATTTATGGAACTTGGGATTTGGAATTTTCAACACAAGGCACATATTTCAACTTCGTTAACTTCTTAAAGGACTTGGAAAACAATTTGAGAATGGTTGATGTAGTATTCGTTGATTTCTTATCTGAAACAGTTCCAGGTGCTAATCCGGGTTTATCTGAAGTATACAAATATAATATTAGAATTAAGACTTATTGGTTAAAAAATTAAAATGTTTTCAAAAATAAAAAATATAATAATTTTAGTAGCAATAATAGGAGCCTCTGTGTTGGTTTATATTTTCTTTTTTAAAAAAGATTCAAGTGAATCAAACTTAACTTCTTCTTCTCCCGTATCTACATCACAAGACACTGGTACATCTAGTGTAAATACTTCAGTTGACACAGAGTTTTTGTCTATACTTTTGAGTGTTAAAGATATAAAATTAAATAATTCAATATTTTCTAATATTACTTTTACTAATTTGAAAGATTCAAGTATCATTCTCACCCCTGATGGAAACGAAGGCAGAAAAAACCCATTTGCTATCATTGGATTTGATGCAACGCCAACACCAAAAGTAGTTCCAACTCCAACTCCAACTCCAACTCCAACTCCAACTCCAACTCCAACTCCTGCTCCTGCTCCTACTACTGTCCCAACTACAATATCAACTCCGACCCCGATACCAAATACTGATTTACCAAAAGAGACGATTTAATATTAAATATTAAAAGGTTTAATATGTTTTAAAAATCAAAGAATTATTTGAAATGAGTTTTTTAGAAGAATTAGCTAAAACAGGCTTAATAAAAGAGAATCAAATAGAAGAAATAAAAAATCGTGCAAATGAAAAACACGAAGGTAGTATTGATGACACTCTTTTGGAAATGGATATACCAGAGGATAAAATTCTTGATACAAAAGGAGTTTATTTTTCTATTCCTGTAAAAAAATTAGCTCAGAAAAATGCATCTTTTGATGCACTAAAATATGTTTCTGAAGATTCAGCAATGCATTATAGTTTCGTACCTATTGATCTTATGGATGGTGTACTTGAAGTCGGAGTAATAGACCCAGGGAATATGGAAGCAATGGATGCCTTACAATTTATTTCTTCAAAGGTTGGTATTCCTTTTAAGATTTTTCTTATTTCAAGAACTGATTATAAAAAGATAATGCAGAGCTATAAAAGCTTAACTCCACAAGTCGAAGAGGCAATAGGTGAATTTGATGAAGATGATAAAAAGGAAAGCTTGAAACAAGAAAATTTTTTGAATCAAGATTTGCAAAATGTAAAGAAAGGAGAAGAAGCAAAAATCGTTGAAGATGCTCCCGTTATAAAAATAGTTGCTGTTATATTACGTAATGCGATAGAAGGGGATGCTTCTGATATACATATAGAAAATACTGGAGATAAGGTAAAAGTTAGATATCGAGTAGATGGAATATTGCACACAAGTATTATATTACCACCAAATATTTATAGCGGAGTTGTTGCTCGTATAAAGATTCTTTCTAAATTACGTTTGGATGAAAAAAGAAAACCACAAGACGGTTCTTTTAGTGCAAATATAGATAATCGAAAAATTGATTTTCGTGTTTCTACAATGCCTGCATATTATGGTGAGAAAGTTGTTATGCGTATTTTGGATTCACAAAAAGGAGTGAAGCCACTTGGTGAGTTAGGTCTTTCTAAGATGAATCTTGATTTAATCCGCGCGGCGCTAGGAAGACCTTTTGGACTTATTCTTATTACAGGACCTACAGGTTCTGGAAAATCTACTACACTTTATTCAATGATGAATGAGTTAGATAAAGAGAGTAGTAATATTGTTTCACTAGAAGATCCAGTAGAGTATCACATGCCTGATATTAATCAATCTCAAATGATGCCTGAAATAGGATATACCTTTGCTACAGGATTGAGATCTATTTTAAGACAAGACCCGGATGTAATAATGGTGGGAGAGATACGTGATAAAGAAACAGCTCAGCTTGCAATTCAAGCTGCTCTTACTGGACACCTTGTTATTTCAACTCTCCACACAAACAATTCCATAGGAGCAATTCCAAGATTAATAGACATGGGAGTTGATCCATATTTGATTGCACCTACTCTTATTCTTTCTGTTGCTCAACGTTTAGCTAGAGTAACTTGCCCAACTTCTAGAAAACTCACACCAATAGACACAAGTATAAAGATTCAAATTGAAGATTCACTAAAAGATTTGCCAGAAGAATTTAGGAAAGAAATTGATATAAAAGATGAAATGTATGACACTGTGCCTTCTCAAGAATGTCCTACTGGCACACACGGACGTATTGCTATCTTTGAGATGTTTGGTATAACAAAAGAAATGCAAAATGTTATACTTAAAAATCCAGTAGAGGCTGATATTTACAAAGTAGCTCGTAAAAATGGCATGCTTTCAATGAAAGAAGACGCAATGCTAAAAGCTATAAATGGTATTATTCCTTATAAGGAAGTGTTTAATTTTAGTAATGAAAACTAACAGGAGTTGTTCACAAAAGAATTTTTATAAAATCTATTTTTGTAATATAATTATAATTAATGGGTTAATATATTTTAGTAAAAAAGTTTTATTTAATAAATAATAATAATTAGTAAAAAAATGGATTATAAAAAAGAAATTGAAGAATTGATTTTGACTGTTATGCATGAAGGTGGTTCAGATTTGCATTTGGGAGTTGATAGGAATCCAGCTATTCGTGTGACAGGGGAGCTTACTTTTTTATTAAAACATCCAGTTTTTAAAAAAGAAGATATGCTCGGTATTTTAGGTGAAATACTAAGTAAAGAAAAAATCAAAAAATTTCTAGAAGAACAAGAGATTGATTTTTCTTATGATTTTCGTGGAGAAGCACGTTTGCGTGTTAATGCTTTTTTCCAGAAAGGTACTATTTGTATAGTTTTTAGATTACTACCTAAAATAAAGAATTTTAAAGAATTGCGACTTCCTCCTATCATTTCTGAAATTGCTCAAAGAAAGCAAGGATTTTTCTTAGTTGTTGGACCTGTTGGACAAGGTAAAACTACTACGCTTTCTTCTATGGTTAATTTTATAAATACAGAACAAGCTAGAAATATAATAACAATAGAAGACCCAATAGAATATATATATCCACAAGGAAAATCCATAATTAGTCAACGTGAAGTGGGTATTGATACAAAAGATTTTCATGTTGCTTTGAAGTCTTTATTCCGTGAAGATGTAAATGTTGTTTTAATTGGTGAAATGCGTAATGCAGAGACTATTTCAACTGCGGTTACTGCAGCAGAGACGGGACACCTTGTTTTTTCAACACTGCATACAAATAATGCTTCTCAGACCATAGATAGAATAGTCGACTCTTTTCCAGCAGAACAACAAGATCAAATCAGAATACAACTTGCTTCAAGCTTAATCGGTATTTTTTCTCAGAGACTTATTCCTAGGATTGCTGGAGGCTTAGTTCCTGCTTATGAACTTTTATTAAACAATAATGCTGTAGGTAATTTAATAAGAGAAAATCGTACACACGAGATAGACATAGTGATAGAGACAGGAATGGAATCTGGCATGATAGATCTAAACCATTCATTGCTTGAACTTGTTCGTGCTGGTGAGATTTCTATTGAAAGTGCTTATCAATATTCTTTAAATCCAAAAGCTTTGGAACGTTTAATATAAATTTATGCTTTTTAAATATAAAGTCGCAGACGACAAAGGAATAAGTAAAGAAGGAGAGATCGATGCATTAAATCGAGATATGGCTATAAGTGGCTTACAGCACAGAGGTTTTGTTGTTATTTCAATAAAAGATGTAGAAAAAAACAAATCTTTGTTTGAGATGTCTTTTTTTGAAAAAGTTTCTCAAAAAGATGTTGTTGTTCTTTCTCGTCAGATTTCTACATTATTTGAATCTCAAGTTTCAGCATTAAAAACATTTACAATGCTTTCTACTAATGCTGAAAATAAACTTTTAGGTAAAAAACTTGTTATGGTGACTGATGATCTTCAAGCTGGTTCGTCTATTTCTGGCGCATTGGCAAAACATCCAGATGTTTTTTCAAGCTTTTACGTAAACATGGTTAAGTCAGGAGAAGAAACGGGTAAGTTAAATCAAATTTTTTCTTACTTAGCAGATTATCTAGATAGACAATACGCTCTTACATCAAAAACAAAGAATGCTCTTATTTATCCTGCGTTCGTTATTTTTACTTTCTTTGTAGTTATGGGTCTTATGTTTGTCGTCGTCATTCCAAAACTTTCAGCTATTATTTTGGAAAGTCAGCAAGAAATTCCAATTTATACAAAAATTGTTATTGCTATTTCTGATTTTTTTGTTAATTATGGTTTTTTTGTAATAATTTTTATTGTTATTTTAGGTTTTTGGATTTGGCGTCTTTCTTCTTCTGATCAAGGGAAAATATATCTTGATTCAAAACGACTTTCTCTTCCTCTTATGGGAGATCTTTACAAAAAATTATATCTTTCTCGTATAGCAGACAATTTAGACACGATGCTTTCTTCAGGTATTCCTATCGTTCGAGCTATCAATGTCACTGCATCTGTCGTAGGTAGTCATGTTTATAAAAAAATATTAAATGAAATAGAAGATGATGTAAAATCAGGTAGATCTCTTTCTGCTGCTTTTGAAAAATATCCGACACAAATACCTTCTATTATGATACAGATGACAAAAGTAGGTGAAGAGACTGGCTCTTTAGGGAAAATTCTAAAAACTCTGGCAGACTTTTACAAGAGAGAAGTGGACGGAGCTATTGATACATTAGTCGGCATGATAGAGCCTGTTATGATTGTGGTCCTCGGTCTCGGGGTCGGAGTATTATTGGTTTCTGTGTTGATGCCTATTTACAATATGTCATCTGGAATCAATTAAAATGTATTTATGTGGATAAGTAGTTTGAGTTCTTTTTGTATATGTTATAATAGGTAAAGTAAAAATAAGTCGATACTTCTCTTTAAAAAGAAGATATAATTATAAGTTATTCTGCCTCTACGGCAGATCGCCGATGAGGCGATATTATTAGTAAAAAAATTTATGAAAATTAATTTTAAAAAAGGTTTTACGTTGATTGAACTTTTGGTTGTTGTGGCTATTATCGGTATTCTTGCATCAGTTGTTTTGGCATCATTAAATAGTGCTAGAACAAAAGGTACAGATGCTGCCATAAAAGCTGCTTTATCTGGTGCTCGTGCACAAGCTGAACTTTTCTATGATGGAGGTCAGACATATTTAAATGTTTGTACTGCTGCTGGTGGTATCAGTTCTATGGTTACAAATGCTGCTCAGAAGTTGTTATCTACTAATGCTGTTACAGCTAACGCATGGGCTGATAGTGATGCTGGTGCTGCAAATAGTGCTGTATGTCATGATCTTGCTGGAGGTTGGGCTGCTATTGTTTCTACTAAAGGTGGAACAGCTGGATCAGGATGGTGTGTTGACTCAACTGGTGCTTCAAAGGAATCAGCTTCCTTGGGTGCTGGTATCGTAGTATGTCCATAATTTGATTTTTATACAAAAAACAAAAACCACTCTGAGAAATTAGAGTGGTTTTTGTTTTGTTAATTTAGTATAATTAATATATTAAGAAGTATTATTCCACCATTGTGGTGGGTCGTCCATGAGACGATTTAATTAGTTAAAAAATATATGAAAAAGAATAATTATTTGTCTACTAAAAAAGGTTTTACGTTATTGGAGCTTATGGTAGTAGTTGCAATTATAGGAATTTTAACTGCTATTGTTATGATTGCACTAGGTGATTCTAGAAACAAAGGTGGAGATGCTGCTGTGAAAAGTAATTTGAATACAATAAGGGGGCAAGCTGAAATTTTTTCTTCAAACAATGGTAATTCATTTTTACCAGCTGGTGGTTCTGTTCTTTCTATCACAAATCCCTGTCCTGTCTATCATCCAGTTGGTGCTAATATGATTCAGTTAGATCCAACAATAGCTGGTGCTATTGCAGAGGCAGTAAAAAGAGGTGCCAATAGTAGTGCTTGTTATAATTCTTCTACACAATGGGTTGTGGCTGTTGGTTTAAAATCTAGTGCAACTAAATCTTGGTGTGTGGATAGTGGTGGTGCTTCTAGACAAGTTTCTTCTGCACCAGCAAGTGCGATTAACACTACGACTTTTTCTTGTAATTAATTGATAGTTTATTTTTATGAATTTTATTTTAACAATATTTTTTATTCTACTTGGTCTTGTTGTTGGAAGTTTTTTAAATGTTGTTATTTTTAGAATAAATACCAATAAAACTTTTGGAGGACGTAGTAAATGTATGGTTTGCCAAAATAAACTTTGCTGGTATGATTTATTTCCATTTTTTAGTTTCGTTTTTCTTCGTGGAAGATGTAGATTTTGCAAAACTAGAATATCTATTCAGTATCCTTTAGTTGAAATAAGCTCTGCTCTTATTTTTGTTGGACTTTTCTTTAAATTTCAAAATATTTTTTATGTTGATACTTTTATGTTTTGTATAACAATGGCTTACTATGCTCTAATGTTTTCTATTCTTTTAGTAATAGCTGTGTATGACATAAGACATAAAATTATTCCCAATAGCCTTGCTTTAGTTTTAGCTATTGTATCTTTTGTCGGATTATTCTTTTTTTCTGAGCTTGGTTTTTATCCGCACATTCCTTCAATTTGGCAATTTCTATCAGGTGTATTTATGGCTTTACCTTTTGCTTTGATTTGGCTCGTATCTCGTGGTAGATGGATGGGGCTAGGAGATGCGAAGCTTGCGATAGGTATAGGTTGGCTCGTGGGGATAGAGAAAGTTTTTCTAGCTACAGTTCTTTCTTTTTGGTCAGGAGCGATAATAGGGCTTATTCTTATTTTTCTTTCAAAAAAGTATTCAATAAAAAGCGAAATTCCATTTGCTCCATTTTTAGTATTAGGAGCATTGTTATCTTTTATTTTTAATATATATTTTTTCTAGTATAGTTTTTTAAAAAATGTTTAATTTTAAATTGAAAAATAAAAAAAATATATCTGTTCAAGAAGAGAAGGGTATGACCTACGTTGAACTTATTGTAGTGCTTAGTATTTTTGCAGTAATGTCTTCAGTTGTTATGTTTAACTACGGCTCTTTTCAGTCTAGTATTGATATAAAAAATCTTTCAAATGACATAGCATTGAAATTAGTACAAGCTCAAAAATATGCTATTTTTGGTAAATTACCGCCACTTGTGCAACAGGGTCTTATCGAAAGTATTACCACTCTTGATAAGTGGAAACCATCTTACGGGCTTTATTTTAATATGACTGACAATAAAAGCTTTGTTTATTTTACTGATGTTGATCAAGATAAAGTTTGTGATAACACTTGTACAAGTTTTCTTGCGGATGGTGAATTTTTAGAAAAAATAAGTATAAATAAAGGCAATTTTGTATCAAAGATAGAGTTTATGGATGAGAATAAAGTTGCGTGTTCTCCAAGTATTAGTGAATTAAATATAGTTTTTAAACGTCCAAGTTCTGATGCAATAATCAACGAAGAACCAGTCCAATCTTGTGTTATGTCGTATGTACAAATAACTCTTTCTTCTTCAACATCTACACCTATTACATCAAAAATATTAATTTATCCTTCTGGAAGAATCCAAATAAATTAAAATGAAAAATATTAATTTTAAAAAAAATACAGGCTTTACCCAGTTAGTAGATTTTGGTGATGCTCCGACATTTGTCGGAGCGCATAAGAATGCTTCACCAAAATTCACTACTGGGTTTACTATCATAGAAACTATGATTAGTATTTCAGTTTTTCTTGTTGTTATAATGATCGGAGTAGATTCACTTTTAAATGCTAGTTTACTTCATCAAAAATCTAAAGATAAAAGATCTGCAATGGATAATCTAACTTTTATTATGGATGACATGTCAAAAAATATAAGAACTGGATATCACCTTAGATGTGTTGTTGGTGTTTTTAATCCATTGCAAGCTCAAGGAGTTACTGGAAATACTCCGCAAAGTTGTGAAGGAGGGGATGGTGGAGCTATAGTTTTTGAAAATGTGAATGGACTTCCAGCTGAAGGTGGGGATCAGCATACCGAAGATCAATGGGTTTATAAAATAGAATCTGGTGATACCGGACTTACTTACGATGTTTGGAAATCCGTTGATGGTGCTGAAAATTTTGTAAAATTAAATGCAGATGAAGTAAAACTTTACGGATCAAGTGGTTTTATAGTAAGCGGAGCAGATCCATCAGACAATCAACAGCCATTGACTACTATAAAATTGATTGGCAAAGTCACAACCAGAGGTTCAGTATCTTCTTTTGCTGTTCAAACTACGGTATCTCAAAGAAGTTCAGATTAATAAAAATTATATTTAATAATGCTTAATTTAAAATTTAAAAATAAATATAAAAAAAATGTTTGCCTTATGAAGTCTTCGCAAGGTGAGGGTTTTACTTTGATTGAAATGCTCGTAGCTGTTTCTATATTTTCTATGTCTGTTATTGCATTTATGTCAGTTTTGTCTAGCGGAATTTCAGATACAAATTATGCGAAGAATAAAACAATAGCTGCATTTTTGGCAGTAGAAGGCATAGAATATACTAGAAATATACGTGATAGTTTTGTTAATCACGACGCGACTCCTGAAGATGGTTGGCAGAAGTTTAAAACTTTAATGTCTACATGTATTGGACCAAATGGTTGTCATTTGGGTGATGTTTCTTCTTATGATATTAATGAAGTGTCACCAGTAACTGTTTCTCCATGTAATATTGGCAACAATTGTTCTTTGTATTATTATCCGAATACTGGTAGATACAGTTATGATCATGCCGCAGGAGGCGGTAGTGACTCTGGTTTTACACGTTCTATAACAGTAACTCCAATAGGAGCAGATGAAGTAAAAATTTCCTCTACTGTTACATGGTTTAGGAGTTCTATATCTTACAGTGTTAGTTTTTCAGATAATTTATTAAAATGGAAAGAATAAAAAAAATAAAAAAGAATAATGGTTTTGCATTGCTTTATTCTATAGTTATTTCTAGTATTATTTTTGCTATTTCACTCAGTGTTTCAAATATAGCTTTAAAGGAAATTATTTTTAGTACTTCAGCGAAAGATGCCAATGATGCTTTTTATGCTACAGATACAGCTGCAGAATGTGCTTTATTTTATGATAGTTTTGATCCAGCAAAAAATGCTTTTAGTGGAACTGCCATAATGAATTGTGGTGGTAATTTGATTAATAAAATCCAACCTACATCTGCATTGATTTGGAATTTTACAATTTCTCAGCTTGGAACTTCACAGAAAGCTTGTGCTAATGTCACAGTAGATAAGGAAACCAGTCCTTCAATTACGACGCTTACTTCTGTTGGATATAATAATGGAGGTAGTGTTCTTGGAGCATGTGATCCTACTTTCAATAGTACTCAGCGTGTAATTGAATTAAGTTATTAATTCTTTTGATGATATGGATAAAAAAGAAGCAGAAAGTAGAATAAAAAAATTACGAAGTGAGATAGCACGTCTAAGAAATGCTTATCACGTAAAAGATTCTCCTACGGTAACAGATGATGTTTATGATTCTTTAACAAAAGAATTAAAAATTATTCTACAAAAATGTCCTGAGTTTAATGATTTAAACGCTCCTGAGAATAGGGTAGGCGGTAAGCCACTAGATAAATTTGAAAAAGTAAAACATAGAATCAGGATGACATCACTAAACGATATTTTTTCTGAAGATGAATTGTCTGATTGGGAAAATAGAATTAAAAAATTATTATCTCAAAATGAAAAACTTGAATATTTTTGTGAAATAAAATTTGATGGATTGGCAGTGTCCCTTATTTATCAAAAAGGTGAGTTTATAAGAGGTGCTACAAGAGGAGATGGATTTATAGGAGAAGATATTACTCAAAATCTAAGAACAATAAAATCAATACCGCTAAAATTAATAGCTCCAGTTCCAGATTATATTGAAGTTCGTGGTGAAGTATTAATGAGTAAAAAAACTTTAATAAATTTAAATTTTGAAAATGAAAAAGAAAATAAACCACTTTTTGCAAATTCGAGAAATGCTGCAGCAGGAAGTTTAAGACAGCTAGATCCAATCTTGGCAGCCAAAAGAAACCTTGATTTTTTAGCATATGATATAGCTGAAGTAAAATTTTCTAGATCTGATATTCAAACGCATTCAGAAAAACATGTTTACCTGAAAGAGCTTGGATTTAAAGTAGATACGAATGATGCTATTTGTAAAAATACAAAAGAAATTACAAATTTTATTAAAAAATTTGAAAAGATTAGACCAGATTTTCCATTTGGTACAGATGGAGTTGTAATATCTGTAAACGATTTAAAGTTACAAGAAATACTAGGAATAGTTGGTAAAGCTCCTCGTTATATGGCAGCCTTTAAGTATCCAGCTGAACGTGCGACAACAATAGTAAAAGATATAAAAATAAACGTGGGTAGGACAGGAGTACTTACGCCACTTGCTATTTTTGAACCTACTTCTGTTGCAGGTTCTGTAGTTTCAAAGGCTACATTACACAATTTAGACCAGATAGAACGACTTGGCCTTAAGATAGGTGATACTGTGGTAATAGAAAAAGCAGGGGATGTTATTCCTAAAGTAGTAGAAGTTTTAACTCGTATGCGCACAGGCGAAGAGAAGAAATTTAGAATGGTAGATAAATGTCCTGTTTGTGGTGCAAAAGTTGAAAAGAAAGAAGTTGGAAATATTAAGAGTCCTATTCGAAATGGTCTGGCTGACCCCCTTCCGAGGACCTTTCGAAAAGGAGCTCTTAATATTTTCAGTGGCAGTTCTTCTGTTGCTTATTATTGTACCAATCCCAAATGTCCAGCTAAGAATGAAAGGTTTTTAGAGCATTTTGTTTCTGCATTTGAGATTTATGAATTGGGTCCAAAGATTTTAAGACGATTTAAAGATGAAGGATTGATAACTGATGCAGCAGATATTTTTATACTTTCTAAAGGAGACATCGCACCTCTTGAGAGATTTGGTGAGAAATCTGCAGAAAATATTATAAAAGAAATAAATTTGAAGAAGAAAATTTCACTTTCTAAATTTCTTTGGGCACTTGGAATCTTGCATGTAGGAGAGGAAACAGCGCGAGATTTGGCTCAAAATTTTGGTACTTTAGAAAAAATAATACTTTCCCTTAGAAAAGATATGGAGGAAATAAATAGCATAGAAAATATTGGTCCCGCAGTTTCTGAGAGCTTATTTGATTATTTTAAAGATAAAAGTAATTTAGCATTTATAGATAAGTTATTAAAAAATGGCGTAATTATAGAAAAAGCTGAAAAGATAAAAGCAGGTAAACTTACAGGACAAATTTTTGTTTTGACTGGTACACTTTCTCAAATGTCTCGTGAGCTTGCTAAAGAAAAGATAATTTCTCTAGGAGGAAAAGTTGCAAGTTCTGTTTCAAAAAATACTTCTTGCGTGGTTGCAGGAGCCGATGCTGGGTCAAAGTTGAACAATGCAGAGAAATTAGGTATAAAAATAATCAACGAGAAAGAATTTTTAGATATGATACAATAAAACAAGAAATAATTTTTAGAATGCCTTGCGAGAGGCCCCTAGGGCCGAGCAGAGTAAAAATTCAGCAGAATTTTATATATGCATTATAAAAATTGATTTCTTGTTTTATTGGTTTATAATGAGAACTCATGAAAGATAAATTAAAAATATTTATAATATTTGCTGGGT
>Ga0105099_10001404_pt1 | contig 15178 bp, 11 predicted proteins | sample PPLLak3cmMay2015_2_FD_79138 | JGI IMG/M metagenome (GOLD analysis project Ga0105099, IMG submission 79138) | Freshwater sediment microbial communities from Prairie Pothole Lake near Jamestown, North Dakota, USA - PPLs Lake P8 Core (1) Depth... | ecosystem: Environmental > Aquatic > Freshwater >... | reverse complement strand
TGCCCTGTCCCTGCTGGAAGCCATCGACCCGGGGGGGAGCCGGGCTTCGGCTTTCGCTTCCCGGTTCGGCGAATCGGGAAGCGGGCAATTGACCTCCATCCGTCACCGCTTTGCCGGGGTCCCCACCTCCTCCTGTGGGCGCCTGTTCGATGCGGTGGCGGTCCTACTCGGGATCGGCCAGGTCAATCGTTATGACGGTGAATTACCGGCCTTGCTGCAGGCGGTTGCCGAGAGTTCCACCTCCCGTTCCCGGTTTCCATACGGGATCAGGAAAAACGGGGGGATCTGGGAGTTGGACCTGCTTCCGGCTGTAATCGCGATCCTCGATGGGCAGGGATCGGTCGCCGATCGGGCAGCCGGATTCCACCTCTCCCTGGCCGCCGGGATCGTCGAGGTCGCCGAACGGATCAGAGAGGAAACCGGGCTGAAAAGAGCGGGATTGTCGGGGGGGGTGTTTCAGAACCTCTTCCTCCTGGAAGAGGTGGTCCGGGGATTGTCCGATAAGGGCTTTCAGGTCCTGGAACACCGGGAACTGCCATGCAATGACGGGGCCGTTTCCCTGGGCCAGGCGGTATTGGCGGTGGCAGCCACCGAAAACAAGGGAGTCCGGTCATGACTGATACGATTATGCTTGCCCATGGCGGCGGGGGGGAAAAAACCAACCGCCTCGTCGAGGAGCTGTTTCTCTCCTATCTGAACGATCCGGTCCTGCGGCAATTCGACGATGCCGCCCGTCTGGAATCAATGGTCTTCACGACCGATTCCTTTGTCGTCTCGCCTCTCTTCTTTCCCGGCGGGGATATCGGACGCCTGTGTGTCAGCGGTACAGTCAACGACCTGGCGGTCATGGGAGCCCGCCCCCGGTACATGTCACTGGGGTTCATTATCGAAGAGGGGTTTCCGATCGCGGAGCTGCGGAAGATCCTGCAGTCGATCCGGGAGACAGCCGATGAGAGCGGGATCCGCATCGTTACCGGGGATACCAAGGTGGTGGAGCGGGGGCGTGGCGACGGCATCTATATCTCCTGTTCCGGGGTGGGGGAGATCGTCTATAAAAACCCTCCCGGGTTCTCGCGGATTGCAGTGGGGGATGTGATCCTGATCAACGGATCCATCGGTCTGCATGCGGCGGCGATTGTCGCCGCCCGGGGGGAATTCGGTCTGCGGGCTGCGGTGGAGAGTGATGTTGCGCCTTTGTGGCCTTTCCTGGAATCCCTCTCCGGATACGATGTGACCTTTATGCGCGATCCGACTCGGGGCGGAGTAGCGCAAACCCTGAATGAGATCGCCACTGCGACCGGTATGGACCTGGAGATCGGGGAAACGGAGATCCCCGTTTCCGATCCGGTACGCGGATTGTGCGATCTGTTGGGTTATGATCCCCTGTACCTGGCCAATGAGGGGAAAGTGGTGCTCCTTGCCTCCCCCCGGGACGCCGGCAAGATCGCTGAGACGATGAAGAACCATCCGCTCGGTCGGGATACGCGGGTGATCGGACTGGTCCGATCTCCCTCCGGGAAACGGGGGCGAGTGCTCGTCCGGACTTTGGTTGGCTCGCAGCGGTTGTTGATGCCGCCGCCGGGAGAGCTATTGCCGCGGATCTGTTGATCGATTCTGACTAGTCGACCTTTTCTACGACGATCGTCAGCTTGGTGGCCATGGCGGCGATCGCGCCCACCGCAGCTAGAATCGGGGCGATGGCTACACCGACCAGCCCCAGGGTCAGGGGGATCTCGATCAGGGTCTGTCCCTCTTCGTTCTTGATGATCACCCGGCGGATGTTCCCTTCGTGGATCAGGTCCTTGATCTTGTCGATCACTTCACCGCCGCTGATCTTGAATTCTTCGGTTCGTTTTTTTTCTTCCATATCAAATTCCTCCGGCAAAGTGCTTTGCCGCGATTACTTTCGGCCGCCCAGCAACCGGGCGATCTTGGCCATGATCTCGTCCAGCTTGATCGGTTTGGTGATGAAATCGTCGACCAAGGTTTGCTGCAGGTGGATGCGGAAATCGAAATCACGGTAGATTCCGGTCATCAACATGATCGGGATATGATTCAACTCGGGAACGGCACGGATGCTCTCGCAGAGGGCGATGCCGTCTTTTTTGGGCATTAGGATATCGATCAGGAGCAGGTCCGGTGTCTCCTTCTGGGCCGCCGCCAGGCCGGTCACTCCGTCTTTGGCGGTCACCACAATAAATCCGCGGCTGGAGAGAACTTCCTGGAGAAGATCCTGGACACTCGGATCATCGTCGACAATAAGGATTTTTTTTGCCATCATTACGCCTTTATCTGATTATACGATTCGGGAGAAAAAAAAGTCAAGGAAATTTCCCCGATGGAGTGGAGGATATCGGCAAGGGTTCGAGTTTTCCCGATTTCCATCGATAGACAATCCCAGATAAAACCGGAGCCTGTGAATCTGGAGGAACCGATCGGATTTCGCCAGCGGGGAATTTTCCCGGGGCCGTCACCGCCAGCCAGGAGGGGAATCCATACGAAACCGTCCGGATCGGAGCGTTCTCGCCCTCTTCACCCGTGTCGAGGATTACCAGTCGTTGTCCGGCGGGCATTTTTGGGATCTCCGCTCGCAGTGTCGCCGTAAAATGAGAACTGGCTTCCCCCTGGCGGCGATATTCCCCTGCTTTTTCAGTCAGATAGATTGTCCAGCCGGCGGCGAGGACCAGAAAAACAGACATGGCGGTCAACCGCTGGCGGATGCCGGCTGCCCTGATGGCTCGTGCAGCCTGGAGCAGCAACCGGGCCGGACCAACGTGGAGTGCGGCCTGTGAGAGGTAGACATACAGATCGGAACGGACGGGAAGAAACAAGGTGGGAAGTTGCAGAATGACGAACAACGCCACTCCGAAAAGGGTCAGCTTTGTATCGAATCGATTCCAGGCCAGCCGCCTGCAGCCGGTCAGAAGCAGGGTGAACCCGATCGCCAGGATCAGGTAAATATCGAAAAGAGCGGCGCGGATCAGGTATTCACCCAAATTCTTCACGAAGCCGACCAGCGATAGGGTGAACTGGTAATAGTCGGGCGCCTGGAAAGGCGTGAACGCCTCGCTTTTTACCCGCAGCCACAGGTAGACCGTCAGGGAAACCAGATACGGCAGAGAATGGCGAAAGGCCAGTCCGGAATCCTGCCACCAGCGTATTCCTGAGTTGGATCGATGCCACAGGTAGACAGCCAATACGATGAGCGGGGCGATGACCGCCTCCTCCTTGGAGAGCAGGGACAGGAAGTAAAAAGCGGAGATCGTTCCACCGGTGGCAACCTCTTTGATCCGGCCGCTCCCTTTTTTCTGCAAGGAGATCAGGAACCGATGCGCCAGGAAGGCCAGCAGTAAAAAAGCTGCACACATCAGCGTGGTTCGGGCTGAGATCCAGCAGACGGCCATCCGTACGGCCTTGGCGTTCATTGAAAACAACAGTGTGATTGTCAGGGCCAGGTCGGCGGTGGGTGGAAAGCGGCGCAGGAGCAGGTAGAGCAGTATCAGGATCGACAGGTGCAACCCCAGGTTGAAGTAGCCGTACGGGAATGGATTGAGCCCGAAGAGGCGGTACTGCAGGGCGAAGGAAACACCGATCAGCGGCCGGAAGAATCCGGTATGGGTCCGCCAGGGTTTCACCCAGTCGGTTTTTCCGTCGGTCACGGCATTGTCGATCCAGACGAAATCGTCCTTGATGAACCCATGTCCGCAGTTGAATCCATAGATGAGAATCTGCAACAATAGAACTGCGGTTAGAAGAAGTACCTCCCGTTTTCGCTGAGCCAGGTTTGTCGGTTTGCTGGACATGGATATCCAGACATTGTATCATATCGACTCTCCGGAAAATATGAGGAGGGGAACCGTAGTTCCCCTCCGGCTGCTCCAGCGGGCAGCCCCGTTTGTATGGATATCGCTGGATACTTTTCTTTTTAGTCGCGGATCACGTCGGCATTACGGATTTTTCCCTTCACCGTGCAGCCCTCGGCGATATGGACCGCCACCTTCATATCTTCCTCATCGACGACGATGTTGCCGTTGACCTGGGAACCGCCGCTCAGGCGGATATGAAGCCAATGCAGGTGCGAGAAAATCCGGAAGAAGGAAAACCGGTGCTTCCTTTTGATGTGGATGGAACCCTCGATGACCGATCGGTCGACCAGATCGATGTGGCCGTTGACCGTGGTAATATCGCCCCCGACGATGGTCCGGTTCAGGTTGAACCCGCCGTTCACCGTATTCAGGTTGCGGCCGATCTTGCTGCCGGCGGCGCAGGTGATCCCGCCGTTGACCGTATGCATCCCGTCTGCCACGGTAACCGTCTCACCGATGCGAATGGAGCCGTTGACAGTGTGGACTTCGCCGGAAATGACCGACTCGTCGCCGATACGGATAGAGCCATTGACGGAACTGACCGAGTCGGTTCTCGTATGATTCCCGATTTCCACCCGGCCGTTGACGGAGCTGCAGGATCCCCGGATCGAGCAATTATCGCCGATCCTGACGCTGCCGTTCACCGAAGACAAACTATGATCTACGGTGGTACCGGAGGAGATCTGGATCGACTTGTTCACCGTCGGCCAGGTTTTCAGGGTCAAGCCCAGGAAAAAAGTCAAAGACAAGAAAACGGTTCGTTTCATGTGCGCTCCTGTTTCACTTGAAAGAACGGAAATACCGGGAGAAAAGTTTCAAGAAAATGTGCGGGAGGGAGGGGAGAAAACCTGGAACCAGTCGATGGAAGCTGTGGCGGCGATCAGGGAGCGAGGATGGAGCGTGAACTCTTCCATCTGGGTGATCGAGTGGGCGTCGCTGCCGATCGTCCCGAGCAGTCCATATTCTTCAGCCAGGACGAGGAGCCGGCGATGGGCTGCTTCTTCACTTTCCCGGTCGGGAAACGCCGGACTGGTCCCCATGTAGGGGTAAATGATCTCCAGGCCGTCGAGGCCGACCGGAAGGAGGTCCCGGATCATCCGCTCCAGGTCGATCCCCTTCTCGACTTCGTAATAACCCGGGTGCGCGAGGACCGTGGTGCCTCCCGCCTGCTTGATCAGGTGGATCATTTCACTGGTCGGAAATTTGGGGACACGAGTGACGACTGAAACATGACGGCTGATCCATTGGGCGGCTTTCCGGTATTCATCAAAGAGACCTTTCCGCAGGAGCAAGTGGACCAGATGAGGTTTCATCATGGTTTGCCGTTCCGTTATCCAGAGCTCTTTTTCGGGAAACGAGACATGGGGAAAAAGCCGGCAGATTTCCGTGAACTGTTCCATCGTTTTTTTTCTGCGCAGGGACTGAACCTCGGTGAGGTGAGCGGTCAACCGGGGGTCCCGAACGTTTATCCCGTACCCGAGAATATGGATCTCCTGATCCTGATAGATGCTGTCGAGTTCCATTCCGGTGAGCAAGGTGATGCCCAGTTCCCCGGCCATGGCGATCATGCCTGAAAAAGGAGGAAGAAAGGCGCCAACCGAATCGTGGTCGGTGATGGAGATGGTTTTCAATTCCAAACGGGCGGCGGTGCGGAGGAGTTCCTCGGGGTACATGGTGCCGTCGGAAACAACCGTATGCAAATGGAGGTCGATGTTCATAAAAGTGTTCTATTCTATCACAGCTTCCGTTTCTGTCAACCGTGCCGGCCTTCGTTTGACAGGTGGGGACGGATCGGCTAAGATCAGTTTGATGCGCGTTGTTGCCGATTTTCACATCCACTCGACCCTTTCGCCCTGCGGATCTCTGGAGATGTCGCCCGCCGCCATCGTCCGCCGCGCCCGCGAAGTCGGTCTCGGTCTGATCGCCATTACCGATCACAACAGCATGGAAAATTCGTTTCAAGCGGCTGCCCTGGCCGAGCGGTCGGGGCTTGGATTCTTTTTTGGCATGGAGGCGCAGACGCGCGAGGATGTCCATTTCATTTGCCTCTTTGCGGAACGAAAACCGGCGGAGCGATTCTTCGAACGGATATACGCCCTACTGCCCGATGTCCGGAACAATCCCGATTTTTTCGGCGATCAGGTCGTGGTCGATGAAGAGGAGAATGTTCTCCGGTTCGAACCGAAACTGCTCCTGAACGCCTTGGATCTGTCGATCACCGGGCTGCTGGAGGAGGTGGGGCGGGAGGGGGGCCGGGTGATCCCTTCCCATGTGGAAAGCGATCCGTTCGGCCTGTTGCCGACCCTGGGGAGCATCCCCGAGGAACTGGCCGGATGCCTGTTGGAACTATCATACCAAGCAGACCCCCAAAAGATAATTGCATTATATCCTGAGCTACACCGTTTTTCCCTGATCGGCAATTCAGACGCCCATTCCCTGGCGGAGGTGGGGCGGTGCTGGACCGAATTCGAGGCCGCTGCTCCGACCCTGGAGACTATCTATGCAGCCGGGTTGTCGGGCAACTTCCGGCGCTTGAACCGGGGGCCCCATGGTTGAGGATCTCTGTTTCCATCTCGTCGATCTGGTCCAGAATTCGGTTGCTGCAAGCTCCGCCACCATTACCGTGACGATCCGTGCGGAGGAAAAAAAAGGGATGCTCACTCTCGAGGTCAGAGATGACGGCCGCGGTATGGATGCCCAAACCCTCTCCAAAGCTCAGGATCCGTTTTTCACCAGCAAATCGTTCAAGAAGGTCGGGCTCGGCCTGCCGCTCCTGCAGGCAACCACCCAGCTCTGCCGCGGCGATTTTCACCTGTCCAGCGAGCCGGGTCAGGGGACCCGGGTCCGGGCCGCCATGGAACGGAATCATGTCGATTGTCCGCCGCTGGGAGATCTTACCGGAACGATCCTGCAATTGCTGGTGAGCCTGGACGAAATCAATTTTGTATTCGAATTCACCTGCCCGGAGGGGCGATTTTTCATATCCTCGGCGGAGGTCCGGGAGCAGGCTGGCGGTCTCCACCTCTCCCACCCGGAGGTGTATGCCTTTCTGCAGGAATACATCCACACCCACCTCGACCCGCTGTTTAAACAATAATCGATTATGCAAACATTCATTTCTTAGATTGAGTGGGAAACACTGAAATATGATTATTCGGTGGGATAAGATGATTCATTTTTTAAAGAAGGTTATAATAGGGTCGGATTGGATTCAGGAGAATTTGAATGAAAATCGTTGAGCTAAATATTAAAAACTATCGAGTCTTCAGAGATGCCCGGTTACGTGAGGTTCCGGATTTATGCGTTTTAGTCGGAGCAAATGGTTCGGGGAAAAGCACTCTTTTTGATGTATTTAGCTTTTTAAAGGATGCGTTAACCCTGAATGTTACGAAAGCCTTTATGCGGCGAGGCGGTTTTTCTGAAGTCGTTACGAGAGATAGTAAAGGCCCGATAGAAATCGAAGTAAAATTTCGTGAGTCGGGAGGGAGATTAGCGACATATAGTTTACAGATTTCCAGTGATAACGGGAAGGGGATTGTAGAGCGAGAGATATTGAAGTTCAGAAGAGGGCAAAGGGGACAACCTTGGCATTTTTTGAATTTTAGCCGAGGGAGCGGATTTGCTATTGTCAACGAAGAAGATTATGGAGATCCTCATGCTGAGCCAAAACGAGAGGAACAGGCGTTAGAGTCACCAGATATCTTAGCAATTAAGGGATTGGGCCAGTTTCAACGATTTCGGATTGTGAGTGAGTTCCGCCGTTTAATCGAGAATTGGCATATTTCCGATTTTCATATTCAAGATGCCCGACCAAGTGCGGAGGAAGGTTTGGCAGAACATCTGTCAAGTAGAGGTGAAAATCTCTCTCTCGTTGCTCAATATTTGCATGATTATCACCCGGAAGTGTTTGGGGAGATTTTGGAGCGAATGAAGAGTAGAGTCCCTGGAATTCAGACTGTCGATGCGAAACCGACTGAGGATGGCCGGATTTTGCTTCGATTTCAAGATGGAGCTTTTAAAGATCCATTCATTGCCCGTTATGTTTCCGATGGAACGATAAAGATGTTTGCCTATTTGGTTTTGTTATTTGATCCAACACCATTTCCATTACTTGCGGTCGAAGAACCGGAGAACCAGCTTTATCCGGTTTTATTGGGGGAATTATGTGAGGAGTTTCGCGCATATGCTGAGCGAGGTGGGCAGGTATTTGTCTCAACCCATTCACCCGATTTTTTAAATGCAGTTCGTCTTGAAGAGATATATTGGTTGAGTAAAAATAATGGAATTACTGAAATAAGTAAAGCTAGCTCCAATGAAAGGCTTAAAAGGTTAGTAGATGAAGGGGATTTACCAGGTGTTTTATGGAATCAGGGGCTATTCGAGGGAGCTGACCCACAAATATGAAAATTGTGTTCTTGTTAGAAGAACGGTCCATGAAAATTACACTCGAAGGAGTTCTCCCAAGATTAATTCCTGGAGTAGATTTTCAATGCATTCCACACGCGGGAAAACAGGATTTGGAAGCATCCATCCCACGAAAATTGCATGCTTGGCGAGAACCCGGCATTCGTTTCGTTATTGTGCATGATCAAGATTCTTCCGATTGCAAAAAATTAAAAAAGAAACTGATTGAATTATGCAAAGAAGGGGGAAGGGCTGACTCGGTCGTTCGAATCATTTGCCATGAGTTAGAAGCCTGGTTCTTAGGTGATTTGATCGCAGTCGAAAAAGCGTTTGGAAAGAAAGGTCTATCAAAAAATCGGAAAAGAAAACGGTTTCGTAATCCTGATTCCTTGGCAAATCCTTTTCAAGAACTAAAAAAAATGATTCCAGAATATCAAAAACTGAGTGGAGCAAGAAAAATCGCACCTTTATTAGATCTGGAAACCCCAGGGGCTCATAGCTTGGCAGTATTCCTAAATAAAATACGTGAGATTGTTATAAGTAATCCCAGACAGTAAATGTGATACAATACAGATTAGTGAAAATTGGGAATGGCTGTCTCGGCTATCCCCGGTTTCAAAATCTGCAGCCGCCGGATCACCCGGCCGGAAAAAGAACCGGCGGTCAGGAGTGCGGGATCGATGAACGCAGCGGCTTTATTGGAGAGCTTTTTAAAGACATTGGGGAATGATCGGCAATATTTCATCAGCGGTTCGTTCTCTTTCCTGCCGATGCTCGGGGATTATCGGAATACCGAGGATGACCTCGATGCCTGTGTCCGGCGCGATGTATTCGAAAAACGGCGGGAACAGTTTCTCCAGCTTGGAAAGATGTCGGTGCTGCGGTTGAAAGAGGTGGCAATCGCCCCGAATGGGATATTGCCCCGGTGGTTTTCCCCGCAGACCGGGTTCATCCATATCGAAACCGAACACGGCCGCCTCGATCTCTCGCTCTATGAAGAAACGGAGAAATCGCTTTCCCTGATTCTGGGGCGGGGATTCCGCTTCCAGATGGCCGGGGATGTCCTGAAGCACATCAATTACCTGAAGCATGATGGCTGGGTGTTCCGGGCCGGACCGCCGGAGATGATGTTTCTTGCCAAGTTGATCGGATACCTGCAGGCCAAAAAAACGGGAGCGTTGCTGGAGTATAAAAAGTCGAAACATTGGCAGGATCTGGTCAAGATCAAGGATATCGTCGACTGGGGGTATATCGATGACTTTTACCGGTCGCTCCGGGTGACCTGGCTGGGAATGAAATTGCCCAAAAAAATGGAACGATCGATGAATCCCTTTCAGGGGCTCGAACTGGAAAAACTTCGTAGCGAAATATCGGCTGACGGCTGGTCAGCCATCCGGTCCCGTCCGGCCGGATCGGGTCGGAAAAAACGTTCCTGAGACTGTTTTACTAAACCTCGGTTCTTTTCAATCAGCCACCGAAATCCGCACACAATCGGAGCGGCCGAAATACTGGGGATGGTACATCCCCTGGACTTGGCAGGGGAGCCAGGTGAATTCCCCCGTGTACATCGCCTTGAGGAAATAGACCAGGCGGATTTTGCCCTGTAATCCATAGGTGTAATATACGGTGCGGTCGGCGGCGTGTTCGGACCGGACCCAGGCGCTCCGGTAATCCCCGGCCGAAGACTTGTTGAACTCGGTCAGGTTGCGGGAAGTGGCGATATCGCTGCGCACGATCTCGAAACCGGAGGCCAGCGGTTCATCGATCACGGTGTAGGGGACCTCCTTGTCCAATTCCACCAACAGGTCGACCTGGTAGATTTCCCCTTTTTTCAGAACCGCGGCCGGGCGGCCGTCGCTTCCATAGATGTTTCGGCGCACCTGGATGCCGCGTGCTGCGGCCGGGGGCAGGTGCCGGGTGATCTGCAGCTCGGAGGTCAGGTACACCCGCTGGTCCGCTTTCAGGGTAATGTCGAATTCGCCCTGTCGGGCCGGGATCGCCCGCTCCGTTTTCCAGGTGTCCCGGGGACCTGTGAACTTTTTTTCCTCCGTTTTTCCCAGCGCCTCCAGGCGGGCGTTCGGGGCGCCGCCTTTTTCCACCTTTTCGATGTAGGCCGCTGCGGCGTAGATGACCCAGAAATTGGTCTGGGTGGTATGCCATTCCCAGGGGGGGGCTTCCAGGAGCCAGTTCATGATCCGGGGAGCCAGTGGCATTCCTTCCCCTGATTCCAGCAGTGCTTGGAGCAGCAGAGCGGTGCAGTAGCGGGAGGAGTAGAAGGGGAAATCCCGGTCATAGGCGAATTCCCGGGCGTCGAAATAGGCAAAGTCGGCCTCAATTTGCAGCCCATTGGCAAATTCGGAGGCCATGAGCCGTTGCTTCTGGCTGTCTCCCGATTGCCGTCCCAGCGCCCGGTAGAGAAACACCCGGGCCGGCAGGGAAAGGCGGTCGCGTTTGGCGAAAAGGTCGGCCAGCTTTCCGGTGTCGGCTTTTTTCTCCAGGCTGAGGATGAATTGATGAAAAGCCTGGGAGGTCAAAGACAGGTTGGCGCGGGAAAGGTAGCGGTCGACGCGCCTGATCAGGTCGGCAGGGATGTTCATCCCCGTGTTCGCGGCCAGGCTCAGCGCCCAGCGGACATAGAGGGTGAGATATTCGGAACTCCAGCGGCCGCCTCGGTAGTAGGCCAGGCCGCCGTCGGACTGCTGGAACTCGGGAATGACGGCGATGTATTCTTCCAGGGATCGCTTCACCTGCCTGGCGTCCACCGGCATCCCCATGCGGCCGGCCACCTCCTTGCCCAGGACCAGATAGGGCATCGCCTTGGAGGTGCGCTGTTCCAGGCATTCATAGGGATAGAAGCGGAGTTTTTCGGCGATCGTTTCCACCGGCCTCAGGATAGAGGGGGTGACGGTTAGGGCCAGCTTCTGGGTCACGGCGCCTTCCTGGGGCTGAATCCGCTTTTTCAGGGTATCGCCGCTGTCGAAATCGAGGAGCGATTCCCGCACCAGGTTGTCGGTCACCGGCAGGGTCTTGCGCAGGCCGTCCCGGTCGGCCCCGGCGACTCCGGTAAAGGTGACCGCGGCTGCGGCCGGTTGGCCGGCTTGAAAGGAGAAGGGGACCAAAACGTTGGCGCCGGCGGTGACACCGATTGTTTTTTGGGCGGGAGGCTCTATGACCAGGTGCTCAGCCGCGGCGCGGACCTGGACGTCCAGTAACCGCTGGGTGCGGTTGCCGACCAGGACGCCGGCGGTAAAATGATCTCCCGAGCGGGCGAATTCGGGCAGGGCCTCGGTGAGAAACAGGTCCCGGGTAACCTGGATCCGCTTTTCGGCGCTGCCGAAGTCCTCGCCCGTATAGGCGACGGCCATGATCCGATAGGTAGAAATCTGGTCGGAGGTCTCCAGGTCCAGCTCGGCCCGGCCCTCCGCGTCGGTCTCGACCAACCGGAACAGCAGGACTTCCCGGAAATCGCTGCGGATGCGGATGTCGCCCAGGTCTCCGCCGCCCTCTCCGGGAGGAAGAGCGGCTTGGGGCACGGCCATTTTTCGCAGTAATGGAGCTGCATCGGCGGTGGTTTCGAGATCAATTCCTCCTTCAATTCCACCTTCAATACCACCAAGTAGTGGAGAACTATACAAGCTATCATCAAAATCTGTATCCACAAAGCGATTGCGAAGAATTCGTTGAATTATCTCTTTAGGAAAAAGAATCAGATTTTTTGATATCAATCCCGACTGATAATAGAATTTTCTATGCAGGCTAATCATGCCTTCGGCCTCGGCTTTTAAGAGCAATGGTTTGTCTGCGGGGATTTTAAAATAATAATAACCGGCGGCTGAAGAAGTCTGGATCCATATCCGGGTACTATTTAACTCCTGTAATTCGATCTGGACCCCGGCGACTGGCGACCCGTCTCTTCGTGTGAGACAGCCAAAAATCCCTTCCCGGCCGAGTGCGATGTCCAAGGTGGGCCGGGCGAAGGTCCACTTGCCGTTGTCCAGGGAATGGGATGTGGCGGGGCGGCGCACCGGATCGCGGTGGTAGAGGGACTCCCGCCAGCTTGGCGTCCGGTAGCCGGTCAGGGAGAGATTCCCCTCGTCGACCACCCAGACAAAGGCTTTCGCCTTTATCCCCTTGCCGGCCGAGTCCCGCACCGTCACCTGGATGCGGTTCTTCGTTGCGGGCTGGACCGTGGCCGGGGCGGAGACCGCCACCGCCAGGCGGTGCCGGTCATCGCGCACGTCGAAGGTATGCTCGACTTCGCGGAGCTCCCCCCCGATGCGGGTGGTGATATGGACATAAAAGCGGGGGAAATACTCCGGCTGGACCGGGATGGAAATGGGGGTGGTCTTGTCCAGTTTGACCGCCCAAGCGTCGAGGATCTCCTCGTTTTCCACCGTCACCAGCGCGGTCCCGGTCCCAGGCGAGCGCAGGTAGCCGGTGACCGTCTGGCCGCTGCGGCAATCGCTGTGTTCGAACTGGAGATCGAGTTCTTCACCCTCTCCCCCCCAAGTGGCCGTCCAGGCGTAAAAGGAGGCGGAGCTGGAGGTGACCTCCCCATCGGGATCGGGAGCGTCGGCCCGGACGAGGTAGGATCCGGGGCCGGGGACGCGCAACTTGTGTGTGGCCGCGCCGTTGGCGATCTCGATCTCGGTTTTCCCGCCCACCGGTTCCAGATTGATTTCTCCTCCCCTCCATTCCCGGCGGTGCAGGGAAAGGGTGACCCGTCCAGCGGCCGGTTTCCCCTTTTCATCGACCAGGCGCAGGTCGATCCCGATCTCCTGGCGGGCATCGGCATACCAGGGGGCCTTCAGGCCGCACACCCGTTGGCCCGGCAGGAGCAGGGTCGAGGCAGAGGTGGAGAATTCCTTCCCCTCGGCCGATTTGCCGATCGTCTCCAGATTGAGCAGCGCGACGTGGTTGAGGGTGGCGAACCGGGAGAGGGGGATGGATAGCGCCAGTTTTCCCCAGGCATCGAAGAGTTCCTCGCGCTGAAATAGGGGATCGGTTCGGCGGAAAATCGGATCCAGGTCGAAGCGGAAGCGGGAAAGTGCGGAATCGCCGGTGGCGAAGGGGAAGGGGGCGGCCGGGGTGAGGCTCAGCCGGTATTCGAGCCGCTCGCCCGACATGGAAGTGCCGGCCAGGTAAGCGCCGGAAACAGATGTCGACAGCGTCTCGCGGCGGATGTGGAGCGATTTCAGGGCGGCGATGGCAATCTCGAAGGTGTTGGCCTGGTAATAGTCGATATGGATGGTGCGGCTGATCTCCCATTCTCCGCTGCGGATTCGCAGCGTATATCTCCCCCGGCGGGCCTCGGCGGCGGAGGGGAACGAGGCGGTGAATCCGCCCCAGGGGTCGAGGGGGAGGTCGCTCTTGTGGACGGTCTGCCGGTCGGGCCCGCTGATCTCCAGAACGACTTTTTTTTCGGGGACGGAGACGAATCCCCCTCCCGCCCAGCTTCGCACCAGGCCGCCGATGTGGACGGTGTCGCCCGGTTTGTAGAAATCGCGGTCGCTGAACAACTGGCCGCGGATATCGGGTTTTGGGACCTCCAGGTCGGTCGGGATCCGGGTGAAGGCGAAGTCGTGGCCGGGACCGCGCCGGGCCACGGCGATCTCCCCGCTCCCGAGTCCTATGGGGGCGATCCCTAGCCCGCCCCCATCGCTCTTCCCCAATGGGGAGGACTGCCTATCCCGGTACAGGATCAGTTCGGCTCCGGAAACGCCGCTGCTGGTCTGGTTGTCGATGGCCAAGAAGGCCGTTTTTCTGTTGCCCCCGCGGATCAGGAGGTCGATGGTGCGGCGGTGGACGATCTCCAGGTGGAAGGGGTGGGCCAGGGGGAAGAGGTCGTGCCGCCAGTCCGCGCAGGAATTGAACGGGAGGGCCTTGCGGGTGAGGACGCCGAACAGCCCCAGGTCGGAGCCGAGCCGGCCGGCCAGGTCGATGGGCCGGGTGACCGGCTGGGCCGAATCCTCGCCGGGGAGGGAAATCGGGGCCTCCTGCATGACCAGTTTTTTGGGTAAAACCTGTCTGGTCAGAAAGCCGAACTGATCCGGATTGGACAGGTCTGAGTCTTCCCAGTAGCCGGTCTGGACAGGGAGGTGGAGGAACAGGTCGTCGCGGAAGCGATAGATGGCAGCCGATCCGCTGCGGATGCTCTTGAGGGAGGCGGTCGGGGTCTTCTCCTCCAGGCGGTAGGAGATTTCCGGACGGGCCGCCGAGCAGACCCGGTAGTGGAGATCGACGGGAGAGCCCAGGGTCTCCTGGTAGATGTTGCCGATCACCGCCGGCAGCCGGATCTCCAGCAGGTCGCCGGGCAGGAGCGGTTCCCGTACCTCCAAAACCAGCCGGCGGGAATAGGTTTTGGCCAGGAAGGAGACCGGTCGCTTTTCCCGGGAGCGGACCAAGAGAAATCCGATTTGTTTCCACCAGGCGGGTGGATCGGTCTCGTCGGCCAGATCATTGCTGAAGACCAGGTCGATTTGCTCCCGGTCGCAGGGGATTGTCCCCTCCCTGCTTCCCTCCAGTCGAAAAGATTCGACCGTGTCGATCTTCCAGGAGAAGGGAGCGGCGGTCCCCAGGGCGCCCTCGCGGCCGCGCAGACCCTGCGCCAGCGTCGCCTTGTATGAGGCGCCGCGGGCCAAGGGACGGACAAAGCGGATCTCGACCGCGTCTTCGTCTTTCTGGGTGACCGTGATGGGGGGAGCGGCTTCTTCCTTTTTTCCCCGGACCTGCAGAACCCGCTGCACCTCGGCCGCGTCCACCGGCTGGTTGAATTTGACCTGCCAGGGGTCGGTGACCCAAATGTCGTGGAATTTCGGGTTTTTACCCTGGAGATCACTGAACACGCTGGTGTCTCCGGTTTTAAATCCGATCGGCCGCGGAGTGGGGGTGGCAAACTCCCAGGATAT
>Ga0105099_10001402_pt1 | contig 15186 bp, 11 predicted proteins | sample PPLLak3cmMay2015_2_FD_79138 | JGI IMG/M metagenome (GOLD analysis project Ga0105099, IMG submission 79138) | Freshwater sediment microbial communities from Prairie Pothole Lake near Jamestown, North Dakota, USA - PPLs Lake P8 Core (1) Depth... | ecosystem: Environmental > Aquatic > Freshwater >... | reverse complement strand
CCCTGGGCAACCTCGTGGTCGGAGAGCGGCGTACCGCAGCGCGGGCAGTAAGGAACAACCTTATAACCCTGATAGAGTAACCCCTTCTCCCAGAAGCTCTTCAGGATCCACCAAACCGATTCAATATACTCATTGGTGTAGGTAACATAGGCATCCTGCAAGTCGACCCAAAAGCCGATCCGGTCGGTCAGTTTCTCCCAATCCTGGATGTAATCGAAGACCGACTTGCGGCATTCCTCGTTGAACCTGGCGATCCCGTAATCCTCGATTTGCTGCTTGTTGGTGAAGCCGTGTTTCTTCTCGACCTCGATCTCAACCGGCAGGCCATGGGTATCCCAGCCGCCGCGCCGAGAGACATGGTAGCCGCGCATGATCTTGTAGCGCGGGAACATATCCTTGAAGGCGCGTGCCTCCACGTGGTGCACGCCCGGCTTGCCGTTGGCCGTAGGTGGACCTTCGAAGAACACATACTCGGGCGCTCCCCAGCGGTGCTCGATGGTCTTTTTGAAGATCTCGTGAGATTTCCAGAATTTGAGGATCACTCCTTCCATGGAAGGGACATCGAGTTTTGGGGAAACTGGTTTGAACATTCTTGCCTCCGGTTTTCAGGTTGACAGTCTTCAGGTTGGCAGGTGAAACATGTATCATTCACACATTGCCAACGATCCATGCTTATAAACAAAAAGCCTCGCCTCCATCCAGAGACGAGAGCCATCAATGCTCACGCGGTACCACTCTGCTTCCCTTTTCAGGGCACTCACAGGTACGGCCTGTCGGCTTATACCCTGCCTTGCTAACGGTTGGCTTCCGGCTTACCTACTTTCCAACAGATTTCAGTTTGCGGCTCCGGGAGGATTTTCGATCCGCCTGGCTGGCCCGGCTCGCACCATCTCCGGGTTCGCTGGCAGCGTCAGCAGATCTACTCGTTCCCATCCAAGCCTTTGGAATGCCGGCATTATCCCACAAACCGCGTTGTTGGTCAAATAGAATTTTTTCGGTTCCCTGGGAATCGCCGGAAGAGGGAGGAAATTGGGGGTATGGGGAGGGTTTCACCCGCCCCATACCCCCATACTTTCCATCCATCACGGCAACTCCCAGAGAGCTGTTTTATCAAAATTCGCTCATTTGTACCATTCGCGTTAGAATCACCCTGTTTACACGATGCATAAACAGGCAGAACAACAAGGCGTCATAGGAAAATTCGAATGGAAATCTCAGTTAACTTATCCGGCATCCAACTGATCATCTCCTCGGACAAAGCCCAGCCCCGTCAAAACGGCATGATCTTGAGCGGAGCGTGTGTGACCACCCGCCTGCCTCTGCCTCCCAAAAGGTTCTACCGCCACGGCTGGCAATCCTGGTCCCTGGCCTGCTGGCTCGACCCTTCCCAGCCCCCGGCACGCATCCGTTCCGCCGAATTCCGCAACAAGGATGAAGACCCCCCTTATGCCCTTGCTGAAAACCACGTCAGCGCCTGGGTGGGTGCGGTGGAATTGGTGGACCATCAGGTTTTGCTCCTCGGCGCGTTGAACCTGGGCGGTCGCGTGGAACTGGATAGCACATGCCTGAATGGATTTTTCGAAGCCGGGTATCCAGGGAACGAATGGTTCCTGGCTCACGGTGAAGAAAGGGAAGTTTTTGCCCAGTATGCAGGATTGCTTGCAGAGCGTTTCGGCCGCGGATGCACTGAAAAAGCTGCACGCGTCTGGTGCTCTTGGTACAGCCTATATAACCTGGTCAATGAGCGGGTTATCCATAAAGTACTGGACCAGGTTGGCGATTTGCCCTTCGATGTCATACAACTCGATGATGGATGGGAAATCATTTACGGAGATTGGGAAGCCAACCGCAAATTCCCATCCGGCATGGGCGATCTGGCTGCCCGCATCGCCGCCACCGGCCGCAAGCCCGGCCTGTGGCTCGCGCCATTGATGGTTATGCCGAAATCGAAAATCTTTCGGGAGCACCCCGACTGGCTGTTGCGGAATGAAAAAGGCGAACCTGTCCCAATCGGGTTCACCTGGGGAGGCAGTCCCTACGCGCTCGATACCAGCCATCCGGATGTGCTGGACTGGCTCGGCCAACTCATTTGCAAGGTGCGCGGCTGGGGATACCAATACTTGAAACTGGATTTCCTGTATGCCGGAGCAATTCCCGGCAAGCGCTACAAGGAAATCCCGCGCGAAATCGCCTACCGGAACGCCCTGCAGGTAATGCGGGAGGCAGCGGGAGATGCTTATATCCTGGCCTGTGGGGCACCCATTTTTCCATCCCTGGGCCTTTGTGATGGATTGCGCGTCGGACCGGATGTGACTCCCTATTGGCATAACACCCCCATGAGCACCTGGCTGAACAACCCCAACCATCCCGGTACGCGCAACGCCATCCGCACCGGCCTGCACCGCTTATGGCTCCAGCCGCTCGTGAACGTGGACCCGGATGTGATCTTCTTCCGTTCACGCCATAATGGCCTCAAAAAACACGAAAAAGAATTGCTGCGTGACTTAGGGAGGATCACCGGCTTCAAAGCCACATCAGATATCCCTCAATGGCTAAAAGATGATGAACGCCGGGCGTTGAGAGAATTCCTGGAGAACGATCCTGTCCTAGAGCATCTAACCCGCTATCGCTTCCGGGTGGGTGGACAGGATGTGGATTTCGAACCGGTCATGCTGTTGCCTGATCCGGTCCAGGCCCCGGCCAAATTGGCTACTGCCCTCGGCCTGTATAACATGCTGGCCTACGAAATCCTGCCTGCAGTGGTGGCAGCATCAAGAAATAACATAGCCCGATGAATCCATCACCCGGTACATACCGTTTACGCTCCCGCCTCTGGCCTGCAATGGTCATCCTGCTCCTGGCGCTTCAGTTGCTCTGGCCTTTCAAAATCTGGGCGGCACTATTGGGCATCATGGGCGGTGGCTGGTTGATTGCCTTCCTGTGGGCACGTTCCCTGGCGCGCAACCTGGCTGCCCGGCGAAAGATGCGTTACGGCTGGACACAGGTTGGCGACCGGCTCGAGGAGCGCTTCATCCTTTCGAACGCCGGTTGGGCTCCGGCGATTTGGCTCGAGGTGCAGGATCGCTCGGATCTGCCCGGCTATAACGCCAGTTGTGTTACCGCTGTCGACGCGGAGGGATTCACCGAGTGGCGTACCCAGGGGATATGCACCCGGCGCGGCTTATTCACCATCGGCCCAGCCAGCATCACCTGTACAGATCCGCTCGGTCTTTATGAGGTCAACTTCCCCATCCCCGATTCCGCTGCCCTGCTCGTTCTTCCCCCGATTCTCGCCCTGCCGACGATCAAGGTGGCCTCGGGTGGGCGCGCTGGCGAAGGGCAAAGTCACCGCCGTTTCGCCCTAGAAACAACGGTTTCGGCACAGACCGTGCGCCCGTATATAGAGGGTGACCCGCTACGCGTCATCCACTGGCCTACCTCTGCCCGTAAGAGCCAGCTTTTCGTCCGCCAGTTCGAACAGATGCCATCCAGCGATTGGTGGATTTGCCTTGACTTGTATCGTCGCGCCCAGGTTGGCGAAGGCGACCAATCCACCGCGGAATACGGCGTAATATTAGCAGCCTCGCTTGCCGATCGCGGTCTGCGCCTGGGTCACTCGGTCGGGCTTGTGGCTGCCGGCCGAGATATGATCTGGGTTCCCCCGCAGCGCAATCCGGGCCATTTGGAGGGCATCCTGCGCGCCCTGGCGATGGCCAATCCCGGCAAGCACCCTCTCGAGGCGCTGCTCGACCAACTACGCCCATCCCTGCATAGCGGAGCAACCCTGATCTTGATCACGCCCGATCTGCGGCCCGAATGGATCAGTGGCCTGTTACGCCTGATCAAGGTGGGCATCATCCCCACCGTGCTCCTGCTCGATCCGCTTTCCTTCGGAGGGGATCAGAGTGCCCAGGGTATGGCAGAATGGTTTGGACAATCCGGCATCATCCATACCATTGTCACAACCGATCTGCTCGACCGTCCGGCGATATCTGCCCCCGCTGACAGCAACGAGACACATCGTACAGATAAATCCGGCTCGGTGTATAGACCCATCCAGGTGGAATGGAGACGCACAAGGTGAGTGCCGCTCGCGGTACAGGACTCCTGCACAAGGTTACCAACCAGTTGGACCAAGTGGCGCTCATCCAGTTCTTCCTGGTCGTTCTAGCCATCACCAGCATAGGGAACGGTTTGGTAAAACTGGTCAGCACCATCACTGCCAATCCTACTTTCCTGCTCGCCCTGATCGGCACATTCGCCGGCTGGCAGTTGGCGCGCTCGCGGTGTAACGCCTGGCAATCAGCCGTTATCACCACTTCCTGTGGTGCGGTTGTCATGCTTTTCACGGTTGGGGGCTTGGCAACAACACTGTGGGCCTTGTGCGTTGCCATTTTCGCTCTCATCCAACAACTCATCCTGGGGCAGCCCGTGGATACGATCAGTATTGTTACAGCCTGGGGCATGTTCGCTGAAAACCTGGCAGGGTTCATGAGCCGGATCGCCAATTGGTTCCAGCTCGTGGGGAGCGGATCGGTCGCCAGCGACATGCTCGTGGTTGGGTTCATGTGGGGGCTTGCCATCTGGCTGCTTGCCGGCTGGGCTGCATGGATGGTCCGGCGCCACTCAACAGTGCTGCCCGCCCTGCTGCCCAGCATAGCATTGCTTGCCTGGGCCTCCTTCTACACCAATTCCCGGCAGAGCCTGCCCGCCCTGCTCCTCGTGAGTTCCGAGCTCATTGCCCTGCAGGTTGCCCAGAATTACCGCTCCTCCCGACGCCGCTGGCAGGCTGTCAGGCTGGAGCGGATCGATGTCGAACCCCGGCTGGCAATCTCGGTAATCAGCCTATCCGTGATACTCGCCACCATCGGCGCCCTGATGCCTTCGGTCTCGATCCAGGATGTGGTCGAGGCTGTAGAGGGAGTCTTCGAAGGCCGCGGCGATCCGATCACCGAATCCCTCGGCCTGCAATCACCACCCGGGACTCCTGCGGGATTTTTTTCAAGTGACATAAGAACCATTTCAAACACACACGAGGTGGGCGCTGGAGAGGAACTTTCATCGGAAATTGTTATGACGGTCAGTGTAGAGGGCTATGAGCCAGAGAATACCGAAGGTATCCCACAGGGTTACGGCATGCCGCTCGGGGATGATGACGGGTCACCGCTACGCTATTACTGGCGCGGTCAGATTTTTGACCGCTACACCGGGCGCGGGTGGGCTATCTCTTCACTCACAACTGAGGAAGTGGCTGCCGGTAAGATCATGTATCAAGGCGGGCAAGCAGCGCCGGAGGGCTATCAGCGCATTATCCAGCATGTCACGCGCACCAAGCCAGGGGAACTCATCTTCAGTGCCGGTGGATTGCTGCTGCTGAACCAGCCAATGATCGTCGCCTGGCACAACCCGGGCGATCTGGTGAGCGCCAGTACCTCCGCCAGGACTTATACCGCCGAATCCCGCTTCCCAATCGTAACTGTTGAAAACCTACGCCTTGCCGGAACGGAATACCCAGAACAGGTGCGGCAGGATTACCTGCAACTCCCCGATGATTTACCTGAACGGGTGCGCACCCTGGCCGCGGAGATTACATCGGGAAAGACCAACCCATATGACCAGGCGGCAGCCATCGAAGCCTACCTGCGCCAGTATCCCTATTCGTTGAACGTACCCGCCGCACCCGCCGGGCGCGATGTGGTCGATTACTTCCTGTTCGACTTGCAACGCGGCTACTGTGATTATTATGCCAGCGCGATGGTGGTGCTGTCTCGTGCGGCCGGCATACCCGCCCGACTGGTACTCGGTTACGCACGCGGGAATTACGACAAAACGAGCAGCGCTTTTATCGTACACGCCAACAATGCCCATGCCTGGGTTGAAGTTTACTTCCCCGGCATTGGCTGGATCGAATTCGAGCCTACCAGCAATGAGCCAGGCATCACCCGCCTGCATGAGCCGGACGCTCCGCTCGAGGCAAACTCACAACCGATTGTTCCCACTCCCCCGAAACAAGCGGTTCTCCGGCGCTTGTGGCAAAGCCTGGTTGACATCCCTACGGGCTGGCTCGCGGCCGCCGGGATCATCCTGTTGCTGGCACTGCTCGCGCCATTGGAGGGTTGGCTGCTGAACTTGCACAAACCACCCCAAGCGCTGGTTACCATCCAGCGACGCCTGTATCGTCTCGGTCACCGCTGGAAACTGCCATGCGCTGGTACCCTAACCCCCTATGAGTTTTCCGCAGCACTGACCGCCCGCCTTGAACCCTTGGCCGGGAGGCAGCAACTCTCCGCTATCATCACATCCATCCGCCGCGACCTGGATTGGCTGACGGACTTGTATGTCCGCAGCACATACGCCGAACAGCCACCCTCCCGCCTGGAGCAGCGCAGAGCTGTGCAAGCCTGGCTCAGACTGAGACGCAGCCTGTGGGGTTTGCGATTGCGCTTCTGGCACAATCTGTAATCATTCTTCCTGTTGATAACGCGGACCGCAGTTCGTCAATTTTCAAACTGTACAATCAATCGATCGCCTTCGTAGAACGATCGCGCTGCAAACGGAGCAGCGTTGTATTCCATCCCTCTGATCTTCTGTAACAGGATATTCACATCCTCCACCAACGGCAAATCTGGTAACATGGAAAATGGAATCCACTCCAGTCTGCCTTCAGGTGAAGAGACCGGCTCACCTTCCAGACACTCGCCGGTTAGAACATAGATCCCAACCCCCGGGTTCTCGCCCGAATCGACGATCAGTGTACCGCAAAGGCGCAGTTCAGCGCTTAGGCCAGTTTCCTCCAGCAATTCCCGCCGGGCGGAAGAAAGCACATCTTCGCCCTGTTCAAGATGACCGCCAATCCCATTATATTTATTTGCCCATAAACGCTTGTTCGGTGCCCCCTTTAGTAAAAGAACAGAATCCCCGCGCGTGAGGAAGATCAACACGCGCGGGATCAACATATAGTGGTCGCGGGTAACACCCTGGTCAGTGCGAGGCATACATGGTTATTTCACTAATCTGCCAGATCCTTCACATCTTCCGTAGCCGCCTCATCCCCCAGGTAATCCTCCAGGCGGGGGAAAACGGGCACCGGATGAACGTATTTCTCAACGACACCCCGCGTACCTGCAATGCCCAGGTAACCGAACAATTCATCGAATTTCTTCTCCCAGGTTGCCCCAAGTTCCTGCCTGACGCCCTCTGGTAGAGCCCATGCTTGCGCCTTGAAAGCTCCCAGCGCATTCTTGCGGGTCTTGTAGTAGAACTGCTCATCCGTCATACCCGACTTGCGTTCGGATGCTGAATTCTTATCCAACCAGGTATACATCTGGTTGCGCAGGTCGTCCGGGATGTGCTCGTAGAACATCGTCATGAAATTGGTTGCCAGGTGAACTTCCGTTGCCTCATATTCCACGAATTTGCCGAATGCGTTCTCGGGCAGTGTCGAGGCACCGTGCTGGACCGTTCCGGCCAGGCAATAATCGGCTCGCGCCACCCGGCTCAGGTTGCGCAATGTATCGAAATCCAGGCTGACTTCTGCGATCGTGCCATCTGGTAAAACCGTTCCGCCATGGGATGTGCCGGTTTGGATACTGATCTTACTCAAACCAGCCGCGCTGGGAGACTGCTTCTCGAGTTCATCAATATACCCATCCATATAAGCGCGCAATTCAGCTTCAGTGGAATTATGGCCGCCAACCTCACCAATCTCACCGCCAACCGAGATGGTCACCCCCTCTGGTTCAAGCGAGCGGATGTAAGCCGTAAACATGGCAGATAGCGATGAGTTCAAAACCTGCTGCTCGGTCACGGTTGGTTTCTCAATATCGACCAGGGTGGATGTGTCGATATCGATATTGAAGAACCCGGCCGCGATCGCTTCGTTCGTCAAATCGCGAACCGCCTGCAGTTCACCTTCCGGATCGGATGCGTACTTCTTGCTGGAAACCTGGAAGTGGTCGCCCTGGATGAAAACCGGGCCGGTATATCCCTCAGCAATGGCAGCCGCCAGGATGTTGGTGGCATATTCCATTGGACGTTGTGCAGAATACCCGATCTCTGACCGGGCGATCTCGAAAATGATCGCTGCAGCGTCGATCTTCTTCGCTGCCCGGAAGACAGCCCGAGCCGCATCGTATGAAAGCACCCGCAGATTGATGGCGGGGACGGTGAAGGTCATCGGAACTTCACCGCGACCGCGCGCCATATACAGATCATGGATGGAGGCTGGAACAATCCCCAGTTCCAGTGCTGCGGAACGAATGGCATAACGCGCCCAACCTTGCACTGCACCCGTTCCAAGTGCTGAAACTTCAGCCAGCTTTCCAATTGCAGACCGCAACTTCTGCATATCGTCAATCTTGACAACATTGCCATCCGGCCGCAAGCCGCCATTACTGAGTACAATAACCTGGTTCAATTCACTTGCCATATCATTTCTCCTTGATAAGAATACAACTTCACCTACTGCAAAACGTAGATAAATTGAGGTATTGAGACGGCCCGATTATAACGTGTATCTTAGCTGAAACCGCCCTGCCTGCATATTAAACGATTTCCCATTTTTGCAAACGGGCATTATAATGTGAGCGACCCAATATAGAGCAACACCATCCATTTTTTAGGAGGAACCATGAGCAACCTATTTGACCAAGTTACCGGCGACCAGGATATCTTCAAGAAGATTGGCAGCTATATTCCTGGTTTCAAGGGGTATATCGAACGGCAGAACCGCCGGGCAGCTGACAAGCTCCTGCGTGAACAGGTAGCCCTGCGATTCGAGGAACTATATAATCGAACATCACGCCTGCAGAAAGATGTGGCCGATGCCGGCGAAATCCCCCTGCTGGATGATATGGAATCCGTTGCCACCAAGCTGCGCACCTTCATGGATAAGATCAAGACGGCCTCCTATGGTTATTCCGGTTTCTTCGATGCAGTCAAGATCAATGAGGATGAACTGGAAAAGCTCTACACCTTTGATGCCGCCTTCTTTAGCCTAGGCGAGCAGATCACGAGCGGACTGGATAACCTGGAAGCCTCGATCGGAACGGATGGTTTAAAAGCTGCCATTCGCAATGTCGATTCGCTGGCCCGACAGGCAGTGGAAACCTTCGAACGCCGTTACGAAGTCATTACTGGCGGAAATCAGTAGATTCGCCTGTCATTGCGAGCGGATGCTGGGAAGTGGCCATTTCTATTCAGGAATGGCATAACTTGCCTGCTTCCCTCGCAATGACGCTTTACGAGGAGCCTCATCGTGTGGTCTGAATACATAACCGCAACCTCCACTGATGAAGTTATCCGAATATTGAAAGAAAGAGGGGAAAAAGCGCGTATCGTCGCTGGTGCAACTGATTTGATCCTCGAACTGGAACGTGGCGTTCGCAAGGGGATTGAAACCCTGGTAGATGTAAGCCGTATTCCCCAACTTGACCGGATCACTCTGGATGAAGATGGCAATATCCATCTTGGCCCCCTGGTGACGCACAACCAGTGTGCTGCATCGAAACTATTGCGCCAACACGCCCACCCTCTGGCGCGTGCATGCTGGGAAGTTGGCGCACCACAGATCCGCAACCGCGGGACAGTGGCCGGTAACCTGATCACCGCATCACCTGCCAACGATACGATCACGCCCTTGATGGCAATGAATGCCAGCATGACTCTCAAATCCGTACAGGGTGAACGGAAGATCCCTCTTAACCAGTTCTACACAGGCGTGCGAAAAACCATCCTGCACCCTGATGAGATGCTGGTGGATATCTCCTTCCCGGCATTGAAAGAGAACCAGCGGGGCACTTTCCTGAAACTTGGATTGCGCCGCGCCCAGGCCATTGCCATTGTCAACGTGGCGATCATCCTGACCCTCGAATCCTCACGCGTAGAAAATGCCGCCATAACCCTGGGAGCCGTTGCCCCAACCATTATCCATGCAGAAGAAGCAGAAACGTATCTGGCTGCCAAAGAATTGACTGACGAGGTTATAAGCCAGGCTGCTAACCTTTCTGCCAATGCCTCCCGTCCGATTGATGATATCCGCGGCTCGGCCATATACCGTCGCGAGATGGTACGAGTCCTCACCCGGCGCGGGTTGAGATCCCTCCTTGAAGGCTCGGAACGAACCGGTTTCCCATCCGCTCCGGTGATGCTGGCGAAAGAACAAGGGAACAACCAGGGCAAACCCATTGCCCATCAATCTCCAAATGAACCAATTCAAACCATTATCAATGGCAGGAAATATAATTTCACGAGTGGATACGAAAAAACACTCCTGCGCCTGTTACGGGAAGAAGGCGGGTTGACCGGCAGTAAGGAAGGCTGTGCAGAAGGGGAATGCGGGGCATGCACGGTGTTCCTGGATGGCAAGGCGGTCATGGCCTGCCTGGTACCGGCTCCACGCGCCCATGGAGCCGAGATCACAACCGTGGAAGGGCTGGCGGACAAGGAACAACTTCATCCAGTGCAAGAGGCTTTCATCCAGGATGGCGCGGTGCAGTGTGGTTATTGCACACCCGGATTTATCATGTCTGCGGCAATGTTGCTGGATGAAAGGAAGAATCCTACACGGGAGGAAATTGCCCAATCCATCACCGGCAACCTTTGTCGATGCACTGGCTACTACAAGATCATCCAGGCAATCGAACATGCCAGCCAGATCTAGGAAGGGATAAATATGGGAAAGTATCAAAAATTCGAGAGAAAACCTTACCACCGACCTTATCAAACCCATCCTGTATGGCGAGGCATTGGCTGCGTGTTGATGGTCGTTATCCCGGTCATCTCCTTTTCGCTCGCCCACGAGTTGGTTAACAAATCCATGAGAGGATTGGTTCCCATCCCAATAGAATTGATGGGGTATATCCAATTTCCCGATTGGATCTGGAAGATTCCCTACATTTCCATCCTTGCTGGCACGATTGCCAGGTATCCAAATCCGTGGGCGGTTATCGCGTTTGGTTTCGTCATCATCGTCATCCTGACAGCGATCTTCTCGACTGCATATGCTTTTCTCTATAAGCTGATTGGCCCGTCCCGCTACACACACCTGGATGCCCCTCCGCCAAAGAGGCCAAGAGGAATGAGGAAAAGCAGATAAAAACTCAATGAAGAATTCCAGCATCGGACAATCCCTCCCCCGCATTGATGCGCGCGACAAGGTTACCGGCGAGATGCCTTATTCCGGTGATCTCAGCATGCCAGGCATGCTGTACATGAAAATCCTGTTTGCCGGGTACCCGCACGCGCGCATCAAGGATATCGATATTTCCAAAGCCAAAGCCCTTGCTGGAGTTGTTGCCATCTACACTGCTGCGGATGTTCCGGTTAATGAATACGGCCTGCAGAGAAACGATCAGCCTGTATTGTGCGGGCCGGGATCCGGGAAGGATGGCGGAAATATTGTCCGCTTCATCGGAGACCAGGTGGCTGCCATTGTGGCCGAGACAGAGGCCATTGCAGCCAAAGCCCGGGATCTGATCGTGGTGGATTACGAAGAACTACCGGTTGTTGTCGATCCGTTAGTAGCCATGCAACCCGATATTACACTGATCCATCCGGAACTCGGTGATAGCAATATTTGCGTGCACAACAAGATCCGCAAAGGGGATGTGGATGCCGGATTTGCCAAAGCGGATGTGATTGTCGAAGGTGAATACCATACACCTGTGCAGGAACACGCCTACCTCCAGCCCGAAGCCGGTTTGGCATACATCGATGAAGAAGAGCGGATCACAGTCCAGGCTGCCGGGCAGTGGACGCACACCGACCAGAAGCAAATCTCGCATGCCCTGGGCTTGTCAGATGAAAAAGTACGCGTAATATACCCCGCTATAGGAGGAGCCTTCGGCGGGCGCGAGGACATGTCAGTGCAAATCGTGCTGGCCCTGGCTGCCTGGAAACTCCAACGGCCGGTTAAGATCATCTGGTCACGCCAGGAGTCGATCATCGGCCACGGCAAGCGCCACCCAATGGTCATCCGCGCCAGGTGGGGAGCAACCCGGGATGGCAAACTGCTTGCCGCTGAACACGAACTGATCGCCGATGCCGGTGCTTACATGTACACCACCAACAAGGTGCTGGGCAATTCCACCATCACCGCCACCGGGCCATACTTCATCCCCAATGTAAAGGCGGATGTGTACGGTGTGTACACAAATAATCTCCCATCTGCGGCGTTCCGGGGCTTCGGCGCCCCGCAGGCACTCTTCATGGCTGAACTGCAGATGGATAAACTGGCCGAGAAACTGGGCATGAACCCGGTCGAGTTTCGCTTGCGGAATGCGCTCCGGGATGGTGATACGCTGGGGGTTGGCACACCCGCCCCAGGTCCGGTGAGTATCGTTGAGTGCATCGAGGCAGCCAGGGATAGATTCGGTTGGGATACAAAACGAAAAACAAGAAATAAAACCACGGAAAAATCCTTTTTACGCCGGGGATATGGGTTTGCAGCCGGGTTCAAGAATATCGGTTTCAGTTTCGGCTACCAGGAGAACTGTTGGGCTCGCGTGGAGTTGCATGGGAAAAACGAGATAGAACAAGTGGTTGTTTGGCACGCGGGCGCAGAGGTTGGCCAGGGAACACATACCGTCATGGCCCAGATGGCGGCCGAGGCAATTGGTGTATCATTCGAAAAAGTCAGCATGGTCACATCGGATTCTGCAACCATGGGGAACCCTGGTTCCGCTTCGGCATCCCGCATGACCTTCATGGCCGGCAATGCGATCAAAGGCGCAGCGCAGGCTGCACTGGAAAAGTGGCAATCAGAAGAACGCCCGGCAATTGCCGAATACAAGTATCTTGCCCCACTTACCACCCCGTTCGATAAAGATACCGGTCACTCCATGCCCAATTTCTCGTACGCATATGTTGCCCAGGCTGTCGAAGTGGAAGTGGACATGGAGACTGGTTTTGTGCGGCTGATACGTGTTGTTTCTGCGGACGATGTGGGCAAGGCGATCAACCCGGCTTTGGTGGAAGGCCAGATCGAAGGAGGAGTCATCCAGGCCCAGGGATATGCCCTGACCGAGGATTACAAATATCGCGATGGCCATGTGCTGACTGACCAGTTGAGCACCTACCTTATCCCAACCGTGCTGGATATTCCCGAAACGGTCGAATCCGTAATCGTGGAAGTGCCCGAACCGAACGGGCCCTGGGGGGCACGCGGCCTGGGGGAACTTCCCTTCCTGCCGCTGGCGCCAGCCATCGCGGCAGCCGTCCACGATGCGACCGGGGTGTGGTTCGATGAATTCCCCCTCACGCCCGAACGGGTTCTGCGCGGGCTGGGGAGAATCTAGCATTACAAAAATGGAGACATGGCATCCATAATCATGATCCGCGGCGGCGGTGACCTTGCAAGCGGGGTTGCCATCCGTCTGCTGCGTGCGGGAGTGAAGGTGGTCATCACCGAGATCGCGCAACCGCTGGCGGTACGCCGGTCAGTGGCGTTTGCAGAAGCAGTCTATGAGAACCAGGTGACCATCGAGGGGGTGACCGGGCGCTGCGTTCCGGAACCGGGGGATTCTTTCCGTATCCTGAGCATCCTCTCGAAGAACCAAGTGCCCGTGTTGATAGACCCCGAATGCACTTCGGCCAAATTGCTACACCCATCCGTTATTGTAGATGCCCGCATGCTCAAGCAACCGCCAGAGAGAATCGGCTACTCTCCATCCCTCTACATAGGGTTAGGTCCCGGCTTTACAGCCGTACAGAACTGCCAGGTAGTTATCGAGACCAGGCGCGGTCACACGATGGGACGCGTCTACTGGGAAGGCGCCCCTGAAAAAGACACGGGACAGCCGGAAGGTGACCCCCGGCGCGTACTGCGCTCCCCGGCAGATGGCACCCTGCTTGCCCACGCGACCATTGGTCAGGTACTGGAAGAAGGCGAACTAATCGCCTACGTAGATGGCAAAGCCATTCTTGCACCTTTCCGCGGTGTTCTGCGGGGATTGCTACACCCAGGGCTGCATGTTGACAAAGGCTGGAAGATCGGCGACCTGGACGCCCGCGCAGACCCAAAACTGTGCAACATGGTTTCAGACAAATCCCTGGCCATTGGCGGGGGGGTACTGGAAGCCATCCTGGGCAAACCCGAGTTGCGGAAAATCCTTTGGGATTGACCCGGGCATGAAACTTTCCAAAGCATTGCGGCTCTCGCGTTCAACCGCGCTTGCACTGGTCGGTGCGGGAGGAAAAACCACCGCCCTTTTACTGTTGGCGAGTGAAATGGCCCCTGCGTTAGTCACCACAACCACTCACATTGGGGCCTGGCAGACGGATACGGCAAACCAACATATGATTGTGGAACCAGGCACCGTACCATCAGATCTGGGATTTCTCCCACAATCCGGCATCACACTAGTGACAGGCCCAAAAGAGGGCAAGCGCTTTACTGGTGTTTCAAAAGGCACATTACAGTGGCTACGCGCAATCCAGCGGGAAAGCAACATTCCCCTGCTCATCGAGGCTGACGGCGCACGGGAAAAACCGCTCAAGGCGCCAGCAGATCATGAACCTGTCATCCCGGATTTTGTCGATGTTGTGGTTGTCGTTGCGGGTCTTTCTGCACTGGGTAAACCTGTATGCAGTGATTGGATCCATCGCGTAGAACATTTCGAAACAATCAGTAATACGGGAAGTTCAAGGCAAATAACACCAGGGATGGTTGCAAAATCGCTGTTGCATCCTCAAGGTGGACTCAAGGGAATCCCTGCCAACACCAGGCGGATCGCCCTGCTGAACCAGGCGGATACCATCGATCTGCAGAGTGCTGCTGGTGCCATTGCACGACAATTATTGCCATCCTACCATTCTGTGGTGATTGCCGCGTTGAAAGAAACAAAAGTGATTGCCGTCCACGAGCCGGTAGCCGGGATCATCCTTGCAGCCGGCGGCGCATTGCGGTTCGGAAAACCCAAACAAACACTCGCATGGCGGGGGAAACCTTTTATCCAACATGTTGCCGAGACAGCTGATGCGGCCGGATTGTCGCCTGTCGTTCTCGTCAGCGGGGCCTATGCGGAGGTTGTTGAACCATGCGTTGATCACCTTCCCATCACAATCATGCGCAATCCCGAGTGGCAACTGGGACAAAGCACTTCCATCCAGGCAGGAATAAGAGCCCTGCCATCCGAAGCAGGTGCAGCCATCTTCCTGCTGGCGGATCAACCCCAGGTTACCACAGAT
>Ga0105099_10001400_pt1 | contig 15192 bp, 14 predicted proteins | sample PPLLak3cmMay2015_2_FD_79138 | JGI IMG/M metagenome (GOLD analysis project Ga0105099, IMG submission 79138) | Freshwater sediment microbial communities from Prairie Pothole Lake near Jamestown, North Dakota, USA - PPLs Lake P8 Core (1) Depth... | ecosystem: Environmental > Aquatic > Freshwater >... | reverse complement strand
GGCTTGTAAACTGTCCGGATGTATAGCCTTTGGGTACCTCAACCCACACATAAAAAGTGGCGCGCGGCTTCTGAACCGAAAGACCGAGAGCAATAAGGCCATCCACCAGAATATTCCGGCGTTGGGCATATTCTCTGTTTATATCATCAACGCAGGTCTGATCGCCGTCAAGAGCCGCAATCCCTGCAACCTGTACCGCCTGGAACGCCCCTGAATCTATATTGCTCTTTATCTGACCGAGCCCGTGTATAACCTCCTGCCTTCCGACCGCAAAACCTAAACGCCATCCTGTCATGTTATAGGTTTTGGAAAGAGAATGAAACTCGATACCGACCTCTCCGGCTCCTTCGGTTTCCAGGAAGCTGACCGGCTTGTACCCGTCAAAGGCCGTTTCAGTGTAAGCCGCATCATGGCAGACAATAATATTGTTTGCTTCCGCAAAACGCACTACCTCTTTAAAAAACTCACCCGTGGCAACCGCCGATGTGGGGTTATTGGGGTAGTTTATGAACATCAGTTTTGCTTTTTTCGCAATATCGGCGGGAACAGCCTTTAGATCGGGCAGAAAATCGTTCTCCTTCTTTAAATCCATAAAATATGATTGTCCTCCCGCGAACTGAACGCCGGTATTGTAAACCGGATAACCCGGGCTTGTCATAAGAGCAAGATCCCCCGGATTGATGAAGGCAAGAGGGATGTGGGCAATACCCTCTTTCGAGCCTATAAGTGTTACGATCTCACTTCCCGGGTCAAGCTTCACGTTGAATCTTTTCTTGTACCACCGCGCGACAGCCCTGTTGAAATCATCCATTCCCGTATATGATGGATACTTGTGGTTTTCCGGATCCGTTGCCGCTCTCTGCAAAGCTTCGATAATGTGAGGGGGAGTCGGCATATCGGGATCACCGACACCAAGGCTTATTATATCAACACCGCGCTTTCTGACCTCTTCCTTCTGCCTGTCTATCTCCTTGAAAAGGTAAGGAGGAAGATTTTTCAGTCTTTCCGATTTTTCAATTGTAATCATATCTTCAGCACCACCCTATTTATATAAAGTTGTTTAGACTGAAGACTGAAGTCTTTTAGTCTGTCTTTCTTCAGACTAACAGCCTTCAGACTGTCTTTCTAATACTTCCATGCATCTTCCCAGAGTTCCCCCTTGTATATGACCCTCGCATCTCCTTCAAGATAAACATCGTAAAATCTTCCATTATCCTCCTTGAAATGGATGACAAGGATGCCTCCGCTTCTAGTTATAACCTTTATCGGAGATACAGCTTTATTTTTAAACGCTGTAACAAGCGCAGATGCAATTGACCCGGTTCCGCATGCCAGGGTCTCATCTTCAACTCCCCTCTCATATGTCCGGATCGATATTGTTCCGTTTTTCATTCCGGTTATAAAATTCACGTTTGTCCCGGCAGGAGCAAAATATTTATGGAACCGGATTTCCCTTCCTGTGCCGAAAATATCAACACCATCGATATCGTCCTTAATTATAACCACATGCGGAACACCTGTATTTATGCTTGAAACGGTCAAAGGGCCGTTATTTAGCTCTATCAGGAAATTATCTTTAAACCCGGAAGGATCCGGCATCTTAACCTTACTCCTGTCACCCGTAACTTCGGCAGGAACAATTCCGGCATCGGTTAAAAACGACATGCCGGAGCCGGCAATCCCGTTTAAATATGCAAACCTTGCGGCGCATCTCGCTCCGTTTCCGCACATCTCTGCTCTGCCTCCGTCGGAATTAAAATATCGCCACTTGAAATCAGCCGAATCATGCTTTTCTATCAGTATCAATCCGTCGGCCCCTGCCGACATCCTGCGCATGCAGACTTTTTTAATAAAGGAAGTGAGTCCGCTTTCATCCACAATATTGTTCCTGTTGTCTATTATGATGAAGTCATTACCGCTTCCGCTCATCTTGAAAAAAGTTATATTTTTCATATTATCTTTTCAGCCTGTCAGATTTATTAAATTCCTATACTATCAATTTACTCATAAAAAAGAGGGTATCTTTTCGCCTCTTGTAAGATCCTCGTACTTCTGGCGTTTTCTTGCAACATAAAATTTATCGTCCTTTACCAGAACTTCCGGAATCTTAAGCCTCGAGCAGTAGTTGGACGACATCACGAATCCATACGCTCCGGCGCTCATAACTGAAAGGAGCTCTCCCTGGCCGACTTTCTGCATTACACGGCCAAGAGCCAGAAAATCTCCACTTTCGCATATTGGACCGACAATATCGGCCGTCATTTCCCCTTCACCTGAAATTACAACCGGTTTAATCGCATGAAATGCCTTGTAAAGAGTCGGGCGGACAAGGTCATTCATCCCGGCATCAATAATGACAAATTCCTTATCATCGGTTGATTTTCTGTAAAGCACCTTTGTCACCAGAATCCCGGCATTTCCTACAATCACCCTTCCCGGCTCTAAAATCAGCTTGACCTTAATATCCCCGATCGATTCTTTTATTGCAGCGGCATATTCGGCCGGATGAGGGGGCTCTTCATCGTTATAGGTTATTCCAAGGCCTCCGCCCATATCAAGATACTTTATATTTATCCCGTAATCTTTAAGATCTCTTATCATCGATTTCAGGCTGCAGAGCGCTTCCATGAAAGGACCTGTCTCAGTAATCTGTGAGCCTATATGGCAATCAATGCCTACAACATTAATATTCTCAAGCCTCATGGCGGTCCTGTATCCCTTTATCGCAAATTCCGTGTTGATCCCGAATTTATTCTTCTTCATCCCGGTTGAAATATAAGGATGGGTCTTGGGATCTACATCAGGATTTACCCTTATCGCGACAGGCGCTTTTTTCTTCAACAGCCCTGCTCTCTTATTTATGACCTCGAGCTCTTCCAGGGATTCTATGTTGAACATCAGTATGCCTGTTTTGAGGGCGTAATCTATCTCATCTATTCTCTTTCCAACCCCTGAATAAACAATTTTCTGCGGGGAAAATCCGGCTTTTAATCCGCGGTACAGCTCTCCGCCCGAAACTATATCAAGCCCTCCTCCAAGATTTGAAAACAGTTTCAAAACAGCAAGGCTCGTATTGGCCTTTGCGGAAAAACATATAAGCCTGTCAACACCTTTAAATGCATCGCTGAATACCTTGAAATGCCTTTTCAGCGTGGCATGACTGTATATGTAAAGAGGTGTGCCGACCTTTTCGGCGATCCTGCGGACAGGTACATCCTCACAATACAACTCGTTGTCACGGTAGATAAAGTGATTCATACAACTCCCGATTCAGATAGATTATAATCAATAAATAAATTCAACTATATTTGATTCTTTGCCTCCGGATGCCGTTTTTTCACTGAAAGCTGTGACCTTGAAAGAATATTTGTAGCCTTTTTCAAGCTGCCCGGTATATTTCATCTTTCCGGACTTTTCCGCCGACCCGGCCGGAATTTCGGCAACAGCCTTATATCTGACGGGACAATTTTTACATTCACTTTCCTGAACCGGATTTTTTGCCATGTGAACCACAAAACCTTCTATCAAGGGTCCCTTCTTTTCCTTAATTTCAGGCATAGTCCAGGTCAGTACAACCCTGTCATCTTCCAGAGACAACAAAAGATCATTTACAGGCGGAAGAGCAATCTGGCGCGGTGGAACAGGAGGCCCTTTCTTTCCGCACCCTGACAAAAACAGGGATATCCCCAGAACTGCGGCAATCAGTATAACAGAGATATATTTATGATTCATGATCCGCCTTACCTCTCTCTCCTCACGCCTTACGCCTCTTCGCTCTTTACCTTTTACGCCTTACGCCTCACGGCTTTTTTCTTTTCGATATTCTATGTCCGATATTCGATGTCCGGCTTTTCCCTTTGTGCCTTTGCCCCTTTGCTTTTTCGCCTTCCGCCTCACGCCTCACGCCTTTTCATTTCTCTATCAATATCCTTACCTGCCTTCCTGATGGCTGAAAGGACATTTTTTGTTGCAGTTCCACCGAAGGATTTTCTCCGGTTTATCATGCTGTCCGGAGTTAAAATTTTAAACACATCATCCGAAAAAAGGGGTGAAAATAATTTCATTTCTGCAAGCGAAAGCTCATGAAGCTCTTTTCCTTTTCCCAGGGCAAAGGCAACCGCCTTTCCTGCACAGGAATGAGCGTCCCTGAAAGGCATGCTTTTTGAAACCAGATAATCGGCGAAATCAGTTGCATTCAAAAAACCCCTGGAGGAAGCCCTGAGCATGGCATCTTTTTTTATCTTTATCTCCGGCAGCATCTTTATATAAATTTCCATGCATGCCTTTAAAGTATCGACGGCATCAAACATGGCTGTCTTATCCTCCTGCATATCCCTGTTGTATGCAAGAGGAAGCGATTTCATGATTGTCAGCATGGATATAAGATCTCCGAAGACACGGCCGGACTTTCCTCTCACGAGCTCGGGAACATCGGGATTCTTCTTCTGCGGCATTATACTGCTGCCTGTAGCAAAAGAATCCGGAAGCTCAATGAAACCGAATTCGTTTGATGACCATATTACAAGCTCTTCGGAGATCCGGCTGAAATGCACCATGCAAATGGCGGCTGAAGCGATGAATTCGATAATAAAATCTCTTGCAGAAACCGAATCCATGCTGTTTGCCGATACCATCGGAAAACCGAGGAGTTTCGCGGTAAAGGCCCTGTCAACAGGATAAGTTGTTCCCGCAAGCGCGGCGCTTCCCAGAGGCATTACATTTATTCTCTTCAGGCAATCGCGCATTCTTGCGGTATCTCTTGAAAACATCTCGTAATATGCCATGAGATGATGTGCAAAAAGGACGGGCTGGGCTTTTTGCATGTGAGTATATCCCGGCATGATCGTGCCGATATGCTTTTCGGCAAGATCAACGATAACCTTCCTCAGAACGGCAAGTTCTTTGATGATAGCTTGTGTTTCTTCTCTGAGATACATCCTTAAGTCAAGGGCAACCTGATCGTTCCTGCTTCTTGCGGTATGGAGTTTGAGCGCAACCCTGCCTATCTCTTCGGCAAGCCTTGCTTCTATATGCATATGAATATCTTCGAGGCTGTCATCATATTTAAACCTGCCGCTTTCAATATTTTTCTTTATCCTCAGAAGGCCCTTTATCATAAGTGCGGCCTCCTCTTTTGTGATGATGGAGATTTTTGAAAGCATCCGGCAATGGGCAATGCTTCCCGCAATATCATGCGAATAAAGCCTCTTATCGATATCAATAGAGGATGTGAATGCCTCTACGCTTTTTGCCGTCTTCCGGGAAAATCTGCCGCCCCAAGGTTTGCCTGGCATATAAGAACCCCTCTTTGCTACTGTCCTATTTATTAAGTCCTGTTCTTCAAACTCTGAATCCTCAGACGAAGCGCATTAAGCCTGATAAAACCTTCGGCATCTTTCTGGCTGTATACCCTGTCTTTTTCAAACGTCGCAAAATCATAACTGTATATGGATTCATCTGATTTGCGGCCGAGGATCGTGCAGTTTCCCTTGTAAAGCTCAAGCCGGACCAAACCGGAAACATATTCCTGGGTATCATCCACCATGCCCTGCAGAAGTTTCATCTCCGGTGAAAACCAGAAGCCGTTGTAAACAAGCTCCGCATACCTGGGAATAAGCGAATCGCGGAGATGCATAACCTCTCTGTCCATTGTTATCGATTCAACGGCCATGTGCGCCGCCCTCAGGATTGTTCCTCCGGGTGTTTCATAAACCCCGCGTGACTTCATTCCCACGAACCTGTTTTCAACGAGATCGACTCTTCCGATTCCGTGCTTCCCGCCCAGCCTGTTGAGTTCCTTCAAAAGCGCTGCAGGCGAAAGGCTTTTTCCGTTAATCGAGACGGGATTACCCCTGACAAATGTCATCTCTATTATTTCAGGCTCGTCGGGAGCGTTTCTTGGAGAGACGGAGAGAGTAAACATATCCTCAGGCGGAGCAATCCATGGATCCTCAAGCACCCCGCCTTCGTAGCTTATATGAAGAAGATTCCTGTCGGAGCTGTACGGTTTTGCCGGGGTTGTCGGGACCGGAATACCATGTTTTTCCGCATACTCCATAAGCAGTGTTCTTGATCCGAGATCCCATTCTCTCCACGGAGCAATGATCCTGATATTGGGATCATGGACAAGATAAGTCAGTTCAAATCTCACCTGGTCATTCCCCTTGCCCGTAGCCCCGTGGCTGACCGCATCGGCCCCTTCAATCTTTGCAATCTCCATCTGTCTTTTTGCGATAAGCGGCCGCGCAAGGGATGTCCCAAGAAGGTATTGCCCTTCGTAAATGGCATTCGCACGAAAGGCCGGAAAAACATAATCCTTTACAAATGTCTCTTTAAGATCATCGATAAATACCTTCGCTGCACCGGTTTTTCTGGCCTTCTCTTCGATATAGTCGAGCTCCTCCTCCTGCCCGAGATCGGCCGAAAAGGTAATGACTTCACATTTGTATGTTTCAACAAGCCATTTCAGTATAACGGATGTATCAAGCCCCCCTGAATAGGCGAGCACTATTTTCTTTATTTTCTCCTGCACGTCATATCTCCAGTAAAATTATTCAGGTAAATAGACTGAAGGCTGTTAGGCACAGGAATCAATTATGTACACTAAAAGTCTTCAGACTGCAGCCTAAATCCCTCTTCTTTCACAAAGAATCGGACAAATCAGCTGCACCCCTGCCTATCAAAGCTTCAAGTATGGCTTTCGTCATATGAAGCTTGTTTTCCGCCTGATCCCATACTACGGAATTGGGGCCTTCAAGAACTTCTTCGCTGATCTCTTCTTCCCTGTGCGCGGGAAGGCAATGCATGACAATAACATCTTTTGAAGCATGTTCAACAATTCTGCTGTTTACCTGGTAAGTTTCAAAAACACGCTTTCTTGTTTTATGCTCGCCCTCCTGCCCCATGCTTGCCCAGACATCAGTATATATGACATCGGCATCCTTTGCTGCTTCAAGAGGATCATCCGTCACATTGATCTTCCCGATCCCCCTTTCAATCGCCTTTTTTAATATTTCTCCGTCAGGATGGTAGTCTTTGGGACATGCGAGGACAAGATTGAGTCCCAATACCGCTGCCGCATTAATCCATGAATGAGCAACATTATTTCCGTCTCCGATCCATGCTATCCTGATCCCGCCGTATCTCCCTTTTTTTTCCATTACAGTCATAATATCGCTTAAAACCTGGCACGGATGGTATAAATCGGTCAACGCGTTTATTACAGGTATCGAGGAAAATTCCGCAAACTCCTCGAGCAGATCCTGGGAATAGGTTCTTATGGCAAGACAATCAAGGTACCTTGAAAGAACCCTCGCAGTATCCCTCACCGGCTCGTCTCTTGCTATCTGGGTATCCCTTGCGCTTATAAAAAGCGGGGTTCCACCGAGCTGAATCATTGCAGACTCAAAAGATACTCTCGTGCGTGTTGACGCCTTGTCAAAAATCAGACCTAGTGTTTTCCCCGCAAATGGCCTGTGCAAAACGCCCTCTTTCTGCATTTTTTTGAGTCCGGCAGCCCTGCCGAGCAGACCGTCAATATCCTCTTTTGTCAGATCTAATAAGGTTAATATGTCTTTTTTCACGACACCCTCTGATTAATAACAAACTTAACTATTCAGGCACAAAGGGGCAAAGGCACATAGGCGCAAAGCAGAAAGGCTTACTCCTCCGACTCGCCACCACGAATCGCTTTGACGGAACAGGGGTTTCGTTGTTTTTTTCCTACTTTGTGCCTTTGCCCCTTTGTGCCTCTGTGCCTTTGTCTTATAATATTTCATCCAGGCATTCAATAAGTGCGTCTATCTCTTCCCTGCCGATAATAAGGGGCGGAACAAACCGCAGTGTATTGCCCTGTATGCAGTTTACAAGAAATCCCTTATCAAGACACTTATTGACCAGGGATTCCCCTTCCACATCAAGCTCCATTCCTATCAGAAGCCCTATCCCGCGCACATCCTTTACGGACGAGTGCCTGCTTTTCAGCCAAAGGAGCCTTTCCATGAAATATTCGCCGATCTTACGGCAATTATCAACGATTTTTTCCTCTGAAATTATCTTCATAACTTCAAGCGCAGCCGCTGTTATTACGGGAGTTCCTCCGAATGTCGTTGCGTGAGAGCCGTACCCGAATGCCGACGCTACATGCTCTTTTGCAAGCATGGCGCCTATCGGAAGTCCGTTTCCTAGCGCCTTGGCGAGAGTCATTATATCCGGTTCGACCCCTGAATGCTGATACGCAAAAAGCCTTCCGGTTCTTCCAATTCCTGTCTGTATTTCATCGAAAATGAGAAGCGCGCCGGCCTTATCGCACAGCTTTCTTACTTTTTTCAGATAATCCGGATCAGGACAGCGAACTCCTCCCTCCCCCTGCACTGGTTCAAGAATTACCGCGCATGTTGACGGTCCTATTTTGCCGGCCAGGGCTTCCGCGTCGTTAAACGGCACAAAATCAAATCCTTCAAGAAATGGATCATAGCCCTTTCTGACCTTATCCTGCCCTGTCGCTGATAAGGTGGCCATTGTCCGTCCGTGAAAAGACCTCTCCATGGAAATTATTCTATACCTGCCTTTTTCGCCGTTTCCGTTGAAATACTTGCGGGCCAGTTTTATCGCCGCCTCATTTGCCTCCGCTCCGCTGTTGCAGAAAAAGACCCTGTCCGCAAAACTGTTTTCAACAAGCCACGACGCAAGTTTAACCTGGGGAATAGTATAATAAAGGTTGGATACATGGAAAAGAAGACCGGCCTGGCTGCAGAGGGCCTTTACCACCCCTGGATGCGCATGCCCGAGGCTGCAGACCGCCACTCCTGCAACAAAATCGATGTATGGCTTTCCCTCAGTATCCCAAACCATGCAACCCTTACCCTTCTCAATTACAATGGGCGGGCGCTTATACGTTGCGGCAATCACCTTCTCGGCCTTTTCAATAATAATATTTTTCATTTCCTTACTTCCGTTCCAATACCCTTGTCGGTAAACAGCTCGAGCAGAAGGGCATGTCTTTTTTTCCCGTTTATTATGTGAACTTTCTCAACACCGTTTTCCAAAGCTTTCACGGAGCATTCGATTTTAGGGATCATCCCTCCCGAAATGATCTTATCATCCACCAGCTTCCCGACAGCTGCGGAATCAATCGAAGATATCAGATTCCCTGAAGCGTCAAGCACACCGTCAACATCTGTAAGCAGGATAAGACGGCCCGCTGAAAGCGCCATTGCAATACTGCACGCAACAAGATCGGCGTTAATATTGTAAGTCTCGCCTGATTTGCCGGCGCCGACAGGCGCAATAACCGGAATAAATCCATTTTCGGCAAGTGTATTTATTATCAGCGGGTTGACATTTGTAACCTGCCCGACAAGTCCAGGATCTATTATTTCCGGCGGCGTATTTTCATCTTTCCGGTAAACGATGTGAAGCTTCTCCGCAAGGATCAGTCCGCCGTCTTTTCCGCTCAGGCCTACGGCTTTTCCCCCATGCCGGTTTATCTGCGCAACTATCTCCTTATTGACCTTGCCGCCCAGGACCATCTCCACAACATCCATGGTCGGTTCGTCGGTAAGCCTCATTCCGCCTACAAATGTCGATTCTATTCCCATCCGGGAAAGAACCTGGTTTATCTGGGGCCCGCCTCCGTGAACAATCACGGGATTAAGCCCGACAAATTTCATCAGAACTATATCCCGCGCAAAATCTTCTTTCAGCTGAACATCCGACATGGCATGTCCGCCATACTTGATAACGATTGTCATGCCGTAAAACTGTCTGATGTACGGCAAAGCCTCAATCAGGATATCTGCCACGTTTGGAGTCATTTCCTACCATCCGCTCTTTTAATTTATAGTCCAATTACCACTCTTATCCGTATTTCGCAGCTCGAATATCGAATATCGCCTTTAATCTGTCGTCCGATCCCCGATCTCTGATCACTGACTACTGATTACTGACCACTGTTCCCTGACCCCTGATCCATGATCCCTAAAGAATATATCTGCTCAAGTCCTCATTGTCCTTGATCTCTTTCAATTTGTTTAAAACCGCTTTTACATCAATAAGAACGTCGCTGCCGTTCATGTCCGGCGCATCAAAAAGGATATCTTCGAGCAGACGCTCCATGATCGTATGAAGCCTTCTTGCTCCGATATTTTCCGTGTGGTTGTTGACCTCTTCGGCTATTCTTGCAATCTCTTCGATTGCATCCGGTTCAAAAGCAACATTAACACTCTCCGTTTTCAGCATGGCAATGTATTGAGTCAGGAGGGCATTTTTAGGTTCCGTCAGAATTCTGACAAACTCTTTCTGTCCGAGCGCTTCAAGTTCAACACGGATAGGAAACCGCCCCTGAAGTTCAGGTATCAGATCCGATGGTTTAACCGCATGGAATGCACCCGAAGCTATAAAAAGAACGTGATCTGTCTTTACGGGGCCGTATTTTGTCGCAACAACACTCCCTTCAACTATCGGAAGAAGATCCCTCTGCACTCCCTCCCTCGATACATCCGGGCCTGAACCTCCGTTCTTCCCAACTATTTTGTCGATTTCATCTATAAAAATAATTCCGGACTGTTCGACTTTTGAAATCGCATTTTTCACAACCCTGTCCATGTCGACAAGGCGCTGGGATTCTTCCTGAGCAAGTATCTCCATCGCCTCGGAAACTTTTACCTTGCGCTTCTTGGTGGATTTAGGCATCAGTCCGCCCAGCATCTCCTTGAAGTTCATTCCCATCTCTTCCATGCCGAGGGTGGAAAATATTTCTATAACAGGCGTTTGCCTTTCCGATACATCAAGATCGACAATCCGGTTGTCAAGCTTTCCTTCGCGGAGCATGGCGCGAAGCTTGTTCCTCGTCGATAACGACTCGTCGTTTTCAGCAGTAACGAGCTCAGGGCCGGTTTCAGCCGTTTCATCTCTTATATCGGCCTGCTGCCGTCCGGGTTTGGGTAGAAGGATATCGAGCATCCTTTCTTCCGCAAGGCTCAGAGCCTTTTCCCTCACAGATTCCTGCTCTTTCGATCTGACCAGATTCACGGTCAGCTCGACGAGATCTCTTACCATTGATTCCACATCGCGCCCGACATATCCGACTTCGGTAAACTTGGACGCTTCCACCTTGTTGAAGGGCGAATCCGTGAGCCTTGAGAGTCTTCTTGCAATCTCCGTCTTCCCAACTCCGGTCGGACCTATGAGTATTATATTCTTCGGAGCAATCTCATCGCGGAGATCTTCAGGCACCTGCTGCCTGCGCCAGCGGTTTCTCAAGGCTATGGCAACCGATCGCTTGGCATTATGCTGGCCTATTATATATTTATCAAGTTCCCTAACTATTTCTGATGGTTTTAAACTGTTCATATTTTCAAAGTTCTTCTATGGTTATTTTATCATTAGTATATACGCACAGGGAAGAAGCTATTTTCATCGACTCTTCAGCGATCTCTCTTGCGCCGAGATCGGAGTGCTTCATAAGAGCCGAGGCTGCCGCCTGCGCGCCTACCCCCCCGGAGCCTATCCCGATAACACCCTCATCAGGCTCTATAACATCCCCGTTTCCGGAAACAAGAAACATTCTCGTCCTGTCAACAGCTATCATCAGGGCTTCAAGCCGCCTTAGATACCTATCGGTCCGCCAGTCCTTTGCAAGCTCGACCGCGCTTCTTGTAAGATTTCCATTATAGCGCTCAAGCTTTCCTTCAAGCCGCTCCGAAAGATTCAAGGCATCAGCTGTGGCTCCTGCAAATCCGACTATGATGGTATCGTTGTATATCCTTCTTACCTTTTTAGCAGTATGCTTCACCACGGTATTGTTCAAAGTTACCTGTCCATCACCGGCAACTACCACCCTCTCTTTATGCCTTACAGCAAGAATTGTCGTTCCGTGGAAGTTCATGGTTTGTTTTCCTTCATATTTAACGGCTTCGTAAAAAGTCATTCTGCTGTGTCGCGCTTCATCTTTCGTCATTGCAGCGTACCAAAAAGTACGATTCATTCCTCAAGATTCGCGCGCCTTGCATAATGAGCTTTTTACTTTGCCGTCGGAATTATGACTTTTTACGAGTCCATCATATTTTCCAGGTATTATTTCCTGGGATGGGCCTTGTCATACGTTTCCATCAGCCTGTCTATGCTTACATGTGTGTACTTCTGAGTAGTTGAAAGACTTTTATGTCCCAGAAGCTCCTGAACAACCCTCAGGTCGGCGCCTGCATCCAGCATATGAGTAGCAAACGAGTGCCGGAGAGCGTGCGGTGAAACAGGAACCGAAATGGAAAACTCCCTTACAAATTTTTCAAGTATCCTGGCAATGGATCTTGTAGTAAGACGCCCCTTGTTCTTATTTAAAAAAAGCGGGTCGTTTTCGTTCAATGTTCCAGTCTCTCCCCTTAATTTCTCCATGTAGGCCCTTATGGCGTCCATTGCCTTCCTGCCGATCGGGACAATCCGTTCTTTGCTGCCCTTTCCGAAAACCTTTATAACACTCTGGCTAAAATCGATACTCGAAGCATTCAGGCCGGAAAGCTCCGATACTCGTATTCCAGTGGAATACATTGTCTCGAAAATGGCCCGGTTTCTTAACCCCGGCAGCGTATCCGTCCTTATCGAATCAAGCAGCCTGAACATCTCATCGACAGTCAGATACGCAGGTATGTTTTTATCCTGTTTCGGCGTCAATATCAAATCAGCCGGACTGTTCTGTATAATGCCTTGCCTTACAAGATACCTGAAGAATGAACGAAGTGCCGACAGCTTTCGCGCAATCGATTTCTTTTTGTTCCTCTTGTGCAGAAATCCGAGATATCCCCTTATCATCAGATGATCAGCATCTTCAACCATGAACGTCTTTTTATTCTCTTCTTCCCCGTCCGATACCGTGCCTTCTGCTGCAAACGAGGCAAATTCGGTAAGATCGTTCCTGTAAGCGCGGCAGGTATTCGCCGAATACCCTTTTTCGGAAGCAAGGGCTTCGATAAAAGAGCCTATCATTCCGTCAATAGGATTTTTTCCCATTATTTACCCGTAAAATCAATCAATGCTTCGAGCTCTTTCCAGTTACCGACCTCGACAAAAGGGTGCTCCATCCTGTTCCATGGCTGCCTGAAAAGGACGGGCGTCACACCTTTCTCCTTTAATGCAAAACATGTTTCCAGCCTGTCTTCCACAAAATATGAGATATTTTTTTCGAGCAGCACATCCGCCTTTGCTTCAAATGAGCCGGTAGCTATAACTTCCACTGAAGCCGGATCAAGAAGAAGAGTTTCCGATATCCAGCCATGTATCGGCCCGATGTACGGCCGGGCGGTAACAAACAAAAGCCGTCCGTCCCTCCCCAGCTTTCTGAGTACTCGTGCAGAACCTTCAATCGGTTTTAACGACGCGGTGTGTTTTCCATCGAGTATCCTTACTATTATATCACTTATTATTTCCGGTTTAAGATCGATACATTCTTCAATATAATAGGATGAAATGTCTTCATAATGTATGCTGTTTATCTTATACTCATCCCTTGCAATGTCGATAAATAATGACATGGTATCAGCAAAAACGCCGTCTATATCAAAGGCCAATGATGCCGAATCGATCATAAATACACCTGATAAACAGTTTCCATCCGGAAATGGCACTATCTTCTTGTCTTCTTCTTAAGCTTTGATATGCGACGTCTGTAAATCAGCGCCATCTTCGCATTATCCGCCTCAAGAGCCGTTGCCCTTTTTGCCTTTACCGTTTTTATCTTTGCCTTTAATTCTCTGACTGAAGAATCGGACTTTTTCAGGGGTGCCTCAGCAATCCCCTTTGCCTTTTTGATGGAGCTTATAAGCTCGGATTTATTCATTCCGTGAGCGCCGGTAACCCCGGGTATCTCTTTTGCAAGTTCCCGTAATTCCTTGGCCGTCATCTTATCAAGCGGTTTCTCTTTAGCTGCCTTCTTTTTGCTTCCCATCTTTATTTCTCTCTCCTTTCACAGTCCTTGTAAAAAGCACAAGCGGAAGCGCTTGTGCTTCCGCCTTTTCCAGTGTTGCAAATGGCCGTTAATCGAACTTAAACTATCTGACTTAATTATATCATGTGATATTTTAATACATCCCTGATAATTCGTAAACCATTTTTTTATGTAATGCCAATAAAAAGGTGGACTCGTATAAAGTCGTTTTCACACAAAGATCACGAAGGACGCAAAGAAAAACCTGAATGTTTTGAATAGGCTTTTCTTCGTGCTTTTATGCTTTAGTGGCGAAAAATTGACTTTTTACGAAGCCGTCAATCTTCAGCCTTAATTTTAGATGCCGCCTTATCGATGGCGTTCGCCAGATTCAAAAAAGGCTTGAACATGTCAAGCGGAACAGGAAAAATGGTTGTCGTATTCTGTTCGGCAGACATTTCCCTCATTGTCTGGAGATATCTCAGTTGCAGGGCCATAGGATGAGATTCAATAATTTGCGCAGCCTCAGCCAGTTTGGCAGCAGCCTGCTGCTCACCTTCGGCATTGATAATTTTTGCCCGGCGTTCCCTTTCCGCCTCAGCCTGCTTTGCCATTGCCCTTTGCATCTCTTGTGGAAGGTCTATATGCTTCAGCTCTACAGTTGCCACCTTGATTCCCCATTGGTCGGTGTGGGCATCAAGAATCTCCTGAAGCTGGGAATTAATCTTTTCCCTGGCAGATAGAAGCTCATCAAGTTCAGCCTGGCCGCAAATGCTTCTTAATGTCGTCTGAGCCAGCTGTGTCATGGCATACTGGAAATTTTCAACTTCAATAACCGCCTTAACGGTATCAACCACCCTGAAATAGATAACTGCATTGACCTTGACCGAAACATTGTCCCTTGTTATTACATCCTGGGGATCAACATCTACAACAATAAGACGAAGGCTCACTTTTACCATTTTGTCAATTACAGGGATAAGAATAATAAGGCCCGGCCCCTTAGCATTAATCACTCGACCTAGCCTGAATATTACACCTCGTTCATACTCATTCAATACCCTTATAGAAGTTGAGAGAAAAAAAATAACAATGATTATTATTGCTATAAATCCAAACATATTGTTCTCCTTTTTTATTATGTCTTATTGAACTGAACCCGCTCACTAATCCTGCCTGCGGTTCGCCACGGGAAGCCTCAATCGCGTTTTTCTAAACGGCGGAAACTACTGCCTATGTTGGTTCTTTGATAAGATATTATCTAATAATTCTCG
>Ga0105099_10001399_pt1 | contig 15194 bp, 27 predicted proteins | sample PPLLak3cmMay2015_2_FD_79138 | JGI IMG/M metagenome (GOLD analysis project Ga0105099, IMG submission 79138) | Freshwater sediment microbial communities from Prairie Pothole Lake near Jamestown, North Dakota, USA - PPLs Lake P8 Core (1) Depth... | ecosystem: Environmental > Aquatic > Freshwater >... | reverse complement strand
TGTCGTAGTTTTTCATCAATTGTAAATCCTGCGGCCTGGGGCTGATGTAATTGACTGTGCTTTGTTCTGCACTCATTGGCGGCACAAAGTCAGCCCGGTCACCAAAATAACCAAAGATGTCAGGGTTCTTCAAGAACGTGCTGCCGTCCCTTGCGAATAATTGTTTGAGTTCGCCCTGCTCATTAAAGACCTTGATAAGCAGGCCGGCATCCATTTCAAGAATGTCAGTTATGACCATGCGCAGTATGTGCTCAAAGCTTTCATCATTGCCGTTCGGGTTGCGGAAAAACCTTTGTATTCTCTTTACATCTTGCGTGTAATCAGCAGGCGCAGGTGTTTTTGTGGGCGGTGCAAGCTTTGCTTTTTCTTCCACGCCCGCATCCAATTCCGGTAATTCACCGGAAGCACTTCCGGCAGGCTGCGCAGGCTGCATTATTTCTTTTTGCTGTTCCTGGAATTCTTCCTTCACTTTGATGTCCCAGGGCACACTGCACGCCTCATCACACAGCGTCTTGATAACAGAGAATATGAACGGGTTCTTCGCAAGCTTGCGGTAGTAAGGCATGTTTATTTTTCTGGGCATGCCATAAGGCGGCGCATACAAGTATTCAGGTATGTATGCTTTGAAGATGTCAGAACCCTTTGCTTCACGCTTTGCCGCATCATCCGTTCCAAACACACTTCGCTGCTGTGCATTAACAGCTTTCTGTTCGGTGGTCCAAAAGTTCCATTTCATGATAAGGATAGGTGAGAACACACCAGGGAAAAGACAAGCAGCCTTCCTTTCCCTGGTGCGTCAGTATTAAGTTTTGGCAAAGACCTTTTTCAGCAATACCTGTATGTTGAGATGATTGAGTATTTAAAACATTATGGCTGCGGCCAGAATTGAACCGGCTATTTCCCATTTATCAGATGCGGCGTGTTACCGATACACCACGCAGCCAATTCAATCAAAGTAGCGGCGGCAATTCGGGCAGAACTTCTTATGATGCCTTCTTTTACACAGAGGATGAGTGCATTGCGGGCACACGTCGCTTATGCGCTTCCATCCGCAAGGTGGCCTGATGAGTGGCCCCGTGTGCAGCTTGAAACGATAGCCTTTTTCTTTGGCGGCTTCCGCATTCAACTGGTCTTCATCATCCATAACAAAAAAAAAGATTAGGCATTGCTGCCTTTTATAACATTCTGTTTCTCATACCTTTTCAGGCGGCGTTCCCACTTCCGCACCAGTGTCGTTTCCCTTTTCAACGCTGCCTTGTGCTGTGCCAGTTTCTTTCTGGCCCACTCAATCTTCGGTGGCTTCACTCTTTGCCGTTTTGCCCTGGTGCCTATTGGCATGCCATCAGCGAAGCTGCAATCAAAGTTCCAGCAACTCGCCATGTCATCATGCCGAAGCCCTGCGTTGTGTTGCATTTCATGCCAGAACACCCGCGCCACCGTTACAGCATGCACGTTCTTGCCTGGCAGGCACATCAAAATCCAATTACCTGCCACCTGTGCGCGGCCATGCACTCCATGCCTGCGTGTGGGTTCCACCCTTACGTGCTGTGTCTTTGTTATGCCAGTATGCTTCTGCACTGCCAAAAATATGCGGCGCAGGTCACTGGTCTTATACTTCGTCACGTTTTCTATTTTCATCTTTCTCACCTTCACACCTTATTGTCCAGTGCTTCCAGCACAAAGGCTGGCCCAGCACTGTGATGTCATGTTCGTTTCTACAATGTGCAATGCTGCACTTCATTTCACATCACCAAAAGGTATCAGGGGAATTTAGAATTTAATTTTTGCCGTCGTGAAATCTTAGAAATGCAAAAGCTGGGCGGTGTTTTCCTGTGTAACGCGCAATTGACACAGTTTTGTTATTCAGAATTGGCACTTCGCACCGGCCCAGGCACGGGAATTGAAGTGTTTAAAGAAATATTTTGCAGAGAAACCTGGCCATTCTGTAAAGTCTTTTCAACCCTGCGCAGTTCAGCAATCTTCTTAATATCACCCGCTGTCTTTTCCTTATTACACTTCTCGCACAGTGTCTGAATGTTCTTTATGTCCCACTCCTGGCCACCCAGCGCAATAGGCACAATATGGTCAGCCACCAATTTAGAAGCATCACCTTTGAAACCAATGACTTCGGGTTCTGCTTCCCAGCGTTGTTTACCGTGCATGACACAACCATTGCCCCAAATCATTTCCCAGGGCTGATAACCACACTTCACACAGGTGTAATTATCCCTGATGAAAACTTTCTTGCGCAATTCAGGCCAGCCATAACACACAACCATTTCCTTATAATAACGGCTACTGCATTCCGTGCTACAACACCGCCAATCTTTGCGCCTTTTCCATTCGGCCTTCGGCAAACAACACACTGGACAAAGACCTGCCTTTTCCCTGTCCAGTGCTGCCTGCTCAATCACTACCTTATATCCTTCACGTTGCTTGACCACTTTATTTCTGTGCAAGTAAAGGCATCAAGCTATTCAGGTCACCTTCAAGCATGCTCATCTGGTTCTTGAAAAAGTCCTGTTGCTGCTTAATACCCACGCGCTTCTCACACAGAGCCTTCATGTCAGTAATCTGCTTTATGTGAACCTGCATTGTGGCAGTCCGCAGCTTCTTACCATGCTCTTTTACCAGTGCATTGAACTGGTCAAGGCTGTCTTTCAGCTTGTCAATGTCTTTGTCTTTCACCTGGTCCCAGCTTCGGTCCAGTTCTGCAAGCTTTGCAATGAAGTCATCCTTCTGGCCCAGCAGCAGCTTTCTGTATTCAAAAGCCTGCAAAGGTGTCAGCTTCCACACTTCGGTCTTTACGAACTCCCCGCACTCGCTGTTCGTCTTGTAATCCCTGACCTTACCTTCCTCTGTTAATGTGCGCAGGTATGTGTCGCCTTCTTTTTTCCATTCAACATTTCTTTTTACTTCATCCACTTTCATTCACCTCAAAATTCTTCATCAAAATGTTCTGGCTCATCATCGTCGTCATCAAAGTCCAGCTCATCTTCTTCCTCTTTCCCCCGGTCCATATCGTCATCTTCCTCATCCCAGGCCATCATGCTCACCTTTTTGCGTCCTTTATCCACATAACCCAGCGGTTCGCATTATCATACTGGGTTTGACTGCCATACATCTGCACGGCCAGCCAATTCTCATCCAGAACCTTGTAGCCTTTGCCGTTATACAACGCGCTTTCTTTGCCGCCGCCTTCGCACCACCTATACCAGCCGTCTTTGATTATGTAGCAAAACCTGCGGCCTGTCCTTGTGGGCGCGGGCTTTATTTCCCAGGGCCGCGTTCCAGTATCGGGCCTGTTCAGGTCAATGGTTTCATTCCACCTGGCCAGCAATACGGGCACTGTTGCAATCTTTTCCCCTGGGCGCACAACACTGTTCGGCACTGTGGGTTCATAACCCAGAACAGTATAACCCAGCAGGCAAATAAACAGCAACGCAAGCACCCCGAAAGCAATTGCATACTTCACCCTTATTTGTTTATCAAGCCCCGTCGGAACGGCAGGCTTGTTATAAGTCTTGTGCTTCAATCCTATCATCTTTGCCACCTCATCCGTATCTTCTTCTTCCTCATACACCGGCTTCATGGTTTCACCCGCGTGTTTTCCTCAATCTTCGCCAGCAATTCCTTAATCCTGGCCAGTTCCACCATGAACAGGTCCATCCTGGCACGCAGTTCAACATCATTCATTCCCTGCGGCATGCTTGCAATCCTATTTACTGGTATCTGCTGCGGCATCATTCTTCACCTCGCTTTTCTTTACCGGCTTGCATTTCCTGTTCGTCACAATGAAAATGCAGTCCGGCCTTTTTGTTTGCAGGAAGTCATGCACTGCACTCACAGTATGCTCATCAGTAACGGGGCAATCAACAACAACCCAGTAGGTCCCGCCTGGCTTAATCTCAAAGACTTCCAGCGCCTTTGCAATCTTCTTTACTCTTTTCTTTGTCAACAATCTGTTCAGCCAATTCAATTTTCCTCACCTCACGTTCTTCAATTCTCATGTCAATGCTCGTAAGCACAGCGCCCACAAAACGGAAATAAAAATGCTGGCTGCACTTCAAGCACTTAAAAATCAGCACGTTCCGGCTGGTAATTCTCACTTCAAAAGCTTTATACCAGTGCGGCCTTTTGCGTCCTTGTTCAAAGCATTCTGGTTTGCAATAAGGGCATTTCACATACTCAATCGGGTTTGCCATTACTTTCGCCTCTCCCTGTATGTTATGTTCACGGGCTTATTCAGTAGTCGCATCAGTTCAGGGTTGTATGCGTTATTCATGCTGGTTTCCAAATCACGCCACTTTCTTTTCTGTGTCCAGTGCCCAAAATAAATAAGCAAGAACACCCCGAACAGGCCCGCTTCAATGCTTACAACGTAGTGCCAGGGCTGCGTGAACCCCCACACTTTTATGAACGTGCCCCAGCCAATAGCAAAGCCAATTATCCCCATCAAAACAGAAAGGTGGCTGTATGCTGTGCCCCAGCACATCTTTAAATAAAAAAACCTTTCAAGGGTTGTCATGTCTTTCCATTTTTTCTTATCCATCTGCATACCTTCCGCCTTTGCGCATGTTATCTATTGCGAATTTCGGTTGAAGGTTGTCCAAACCCCAGCACCGCCTGAATTCTTCATCACTCATGCTTGTATAATTGAACCAAGACTTCGGAACCTTGTGGTCTATATGCCATGCGCTGCCATAATTTTCCCAAGACATGCCCGTGACAAACTGGTTTTCAATGTGCTTTTTAAGTTCAGCAACAGTGTAACCTACATACTTCGTCCAACTTCCCTTCTTTGTGCCGCGCATGCTGCGTCTTATAGCAGAACTCATTATGTGGTTCAGCCTTTCAAATAAGCACTCTGCTCTACGAACATTAACATAATCTCTATGCTGCACCCTTATCTTGTCACGGTTTTTGTCATACCATTTTCTTTTTCTTGTCTTCACCGTATCAGGGTTGCGCACCGCCCACTTTTCAGGGTGTGCTGCATAAGCCTTCTTGTATTGTGCTTTGCGGCATTCTTTACATACATACCTGTGCCCATCGGGTGCGAACTTCCATCTATGAAATTCAACCAGTTCTTTCTTTTGTTTGCAGCACCTACAAAGTTTTTCAGTCATTAACAACACCCATCAGCCGAAATCAAATACGGCCTTTTCATAATTCGTTGCCAGTTCCACAGCGTAGCCAATTGCTATCGGAATATCCGGGTGAATGCCTGCTTCAACCAGTTTGCCATCAGCCAGCGCGTAACTGGTGCATTCTGCAAGCAACCGGTCAGCTATTACCTTGTCGGCTTCTGTCTTGTAGGGAATAATCCATCTCTTATTTTCAAAGCTGGTTCCCAGCCTCAATATCAGGTTTGTTTTTCCCACCGTGTGCCTTTTGCCCAGGAAATCATATTGCTTGTAGTCAGTCAGTTTGTTCACAGGGTCCGAAGCACTGGTCCAGAATAATGTAAGAGGAAGGTTGTATTGTGACAGGTCTTTACTGACTGCCTTGATGCTATTTTCTTCCAGGCCTATCTGGTCAAAGCTATACTTTTCATGCAGCACGTTCTTAATGTGCTTCATCTGCGTGTCAATACTCCATCCTTGTTCTTTCTGCATGTGCAGCAAATAATAGAAGTCATCTTTCACACCAATGGCCCCGAAACAACTCTCATCAGCCGTCACCCTGTCTGCAAAGGCAAAGTCCACGCCCATCAATTTCAGTTTAAATTCCATTGCCAATACATCTTCATGGCTCACGTCCTCACGGAAGCACTGCAATACCCACTCTCTTTTTATCAGGTTGTGCGTGGTGTCAATCGGGTTATTAAGATACTCCTGTTCAAAGGCAATGCTGCCAATTTCTTTTTTCACCTGGTCCAGCTTTTCTTTATCATACACTTCCGGCCACAAAGTAGTGCCATCAGGCATTATTGCCTTGAATGTTTTCCCATTCAACTGCTTTATTTTGTTGATAAGCAGGCTGTCAGGGTGCAAAATGGTTCCAATGAACTTATACCTGCCGTGTGGTGCGAGCGCAGGGATTATTTCCATGTTTAATTTATTGGCGTCTTTAATTCTAAGTTCCGGGTTCAGCAGGCGCATGCCGTCCTCAATGTCATCAAGAATGATAAGGCTGGGCCTGTAATTTTTGTATTTGAAACCCCTTATGTTCTTCTCAAATGAAACGGCTTCTATTCTTATGCCGTTCACATCAAAGCAGTCATCCCTGTCTTTTCCATCGTCATCTTTTGCCGCCCAGGGTGTCAGGTCACCATACACCCAGCGAAGTAACTCATTGTGTTTGAATTCATGCCTAATAGGCGTAAGGAATTGTGTTGTTTTTGCATGGTTCTGGCTTGTGTAAACAATGTATTCCTCTAATCTATATGCCACAGAATATATGATAAAGAACAGTCCTGCGATTGTGCTTTTAGCGTGGCCCCTGGGTGCAGCCAGTGCATCATTCGCAGCATTAAACAAAAGGTCATAAATTTCTTTATGAAAACCTGGCGTGTGCGTTGTGGTTGTCACGTCGGCTTTCTTTACCTTGAACACATGCGGGAAAAAGAAATAGCTGAACACATCAATGTTCTCCTTGTAACTAAATGCCAGCTTGATAGCATCCTTAATATCTGCTTCTGGTGCGCCTGACTTAATCAGGCCAGCCAATTGTTCACAGGTCACACGCAAGGCGGCACCCCCAGCTTATACAATTGTTCTCTCAGTGCTGCGTTCTCTTTCCTTATCCTGACCAGTTCAGGCTTTATACTTTCCACCGCCGGCAAAGTATGCAAAGGACAGAATTTTTTTCCATTCGGGCCTACGAAGCCTTTACAGCCTGGTTCAGCACACTTCTTACGGTAGCTTCTCATGCTTGTGCCCCCCTGTCTTTACAATACAACTCATACTGCCTGCTCATTTCAGCAAACAAAGCAGCATCACCACCCATATCAGGGTGCAGTTCCTTCGCCAGCGTCTTATACTTTGTTCGCGCTTCATCAAGGCATGTGCAGTCATCAAAATACCTGGGCGGTGGCGCATAACCACTATAATCAGGCAGTGCCTGAAAACCCCTGAACGCAGCATCAACCATGTCTTTCGCACCCCACCTTTCTATACCGCGCAGTGTTTCAATGGTTTTTCCTATCGCCCACAGGTTATCCTCAATCTTTGTCCACTTATCACAAGGAATACACTGCTCTTTGCCATTCAGCATGAAATAAACAGCAACACCAGTATCAGCCGGCTGCCGCCTATTCGCCATCGGTAAACCATCTTGTCTTAATGGCTGGTTCGTGCTGACAACAACGCGCGTCGCTTTCAACCTTTTCAGTTCAGTCAGCACGGTGTTCAATGAAAAATTAAACGGGTGGTTCCCAAACTTACTCCATTCCTGACGCTGGCTGCGCTTCCAGCCCGTCGGCCACTGCAAAGGATAAGCCTCTGTCATGGTGTTACACCCCCTTCAATTGCCGGGTTCGGCAGCCTATTCAAGCGTTTCAATTCAAGGCGCTGCGCGCTTTTCTGTGCGCAATTCCAGCACGACCACCAGCCGCCTTCACCGTTGCAAGTATCGCATTCAACATTATTCTCTGGGTTTTTGCAGCAACAGGTGTCTTCCCCGCAATCATGATGACTACATCCTTCACCGCCACAATCAGGGCATTCTTCCCATTCAACACTGCACCCGCATTTCTTGCACAGGCATTCCTGACCGTAAGGCGTTTCAATCCTTTCAATCTCTACCACTTTCTCACCTCTTTTATCATTCGTGCGCCCTGGACTTTCCAGAACGCATAATACTGCACATCATAAACATCATCAGCACTATAAAACAGGTGCGGCACATCCAAACCAGCATAAGCCCCGTGCATGCCCCTGGCAATGTTATGACAAAAAATATTCAAGAACTCCCTGTAAGCAGTGTCTTGCAATGCCATCGTAAGGCTAATGTGGCCCATCAAGCGCAACGCACTGCTTGAAGGACACACAAGCATCTTTTCCAGGTCTTCTTTCGTCAGCGGCCTGCTATTCGCTTCTAAATTGGCCCTGTAAAGAACATTCCAGTCCACAATGCTTTTTTCCCAGGCAGCATGAAACACTTTTATGTTCGCATTATGCGGCAGGTCAGGCACTTCTTTGATAAGCGCACTTCCCAGCAATCTTTCACCTATTCGCAACGCTGGCAGCATGTAACGGTATTTAAACAAATAATGCACGGCATGAAAATCTTTTGCATGCTGCGCAACCTGGGCGCTGTTATAAATATTCCAGGGCATGCCATTCTGGTTCTGGAATAGCTTCTTATCTGCCGGGTTCTTTATGCTCAAATACTGCTTTATGCTGTTCGTTGTTCTTCACCTGCTGCTTTTTTTTATAAAATATAAGTGCCCCAGTGCCTGCCTCAAACAAGACCGTAAAAAGACAAGCACCAGGGCGAGGTTAGACATGTAGGAAGCATTCAACCTTTCAAATAAGCCTTCACATCAGCCAGTGCCAGCGGCCTTTCTTTGTCCTTTTCCCTTACTGAACCTTTGTCAATCATCCGCAGCACATCATCTTTCCAAGCTTCCTTCTGCGCTTTCACAAGGTCAAGCACAATCTTGTCCTTCAAAAAATACCTGTTGAAAAACGCAAGCTTCTCCTTATCGTCTTTCCAATCAATGTTCTTCCAAACCTTATCAACCCCTGCTGGCGTTGTCATGCTCATTCACCTCATCATGTTACCAATTGCTTCCGCGACCTGCGGAACGACTGCATTACCGAGACACTTAATTCTGTCCACCCTGCCGGAAAACCCATCAACCACTCTACCCACATCGGGTTCAACAAGCCACCAATCTCTTTCTGTAATATGTATTTCGTTTTGCAACTTTCCCGGTTCTTGTAACTGGTTGCTGTGGGCGTCGGCCACCTCATCCGCGCTGAAAGACTGTTCTTCGGCTGTTTGTTCGCATCTGCCTTGCACGGCGTGGGAAATGTGTTCACCATCTGCGCAAGGCTTCGGCCTGTCATGTTCGGCGTCATGGCCTGTCTTCCCCTGTGTGCATCCGAATATGAAGGTGTCGGCCAGTTCTGAATGTTCGCTACCTGGTCCCGTAGGTTCGCCGGCTTTGTCCTGCCTGGCCGCGCAACAGTCGCTTCCCTCAACAGTGCCGTTTCGCTTTTCGGCGGCAAACTGTCCATCGTGACGGGCGTTGCCCAGTATGAAAATTCTCTCCCTATTGTGGGGCGCACAGACATGCGCAGGTTGTACGCACTTCCATTCCGTATCATACCCGCTGTCGGCCAAACCCCCGAGAACAACACCCAATCCCCTGTTACGGAGTGCTGGAACGTTCTCCACAAGCACGAACTCTGGTCCCACCATGCGAATGGTGTGTAGCATTTCTTTCCAAAGGCCGCTACGTTCTCCTGTAATGCCTTTTCTTTTTCCAGCATTGGATATGTCCTGGCAGGGAAACCCGCCTGTGATAACATCGCATTCAATTCCTTTATGTCCTTCCATACTGGCACCCCCGGCCAATTCTTTTCCAGCACTGCACGCGCGTAAGCGTCACTTTCGCAAAAAGCAACAGTTTCAAACAGCCCTGTTTTTTCAAGCCCCAGTTCAATACCACCTATCCCGCTGAACAGGCTCAAAACTTTCAGCTTCTTCATCTTCGGAACCTTTTTTCAATCTCATCTGCCACAGCATCAACAATCAGCGCAGCATCAAACTTACAGGTTACCTTTTGGTTACCCTGCTCTTTCAGCCTCAACACAGCCCTATTCGGGCTTTTATCAACAGTGGCCAGAAAATCAATGGCCTCTTTTGACAACTTCACCGCACAATAGGTTACCTTTTGGTTACCTTCATCTTCATTCATGCCTTATCCCCCTGCAAAAGCTTCAATAAATGCTCTTTCCGGCCTTCATCCAGAAAATTCTGCTGCACATTAACCTGAACAACCGGCCCCCGCGGAACAGGAAACAACTCCCCCTTCAACTGCAATTTAAGCTTCGCAGCCTTCTCCTTCTCATCAAAACCATCAGCCACCGTGCTCAAATGGAACACATCCATGATAACACTATCCAACAGCTTCTGCGGGCTTTCTGCCGCCTCTAAAATCATTTTCTGCGCAGCAGGCACCAGGCACTTACTGTTATCCTTTACACCCTGGTCTTTCAAAGGACAAGGAAGCCTACAATTGCGGCATTTCTTGTTCGCCATGTTTGCAATGTCCTTCGCTCGGCTCTTCGCCAGGCCGCCTTTTCTGCTTATTTCTTTGAAGTCTGGCCTGTTGTGTAGTAAGACAGGTTGTAGGTTTGCAAGGCTTTTTTCGTTGGGCTGGTTATCTGTCAATTTTTGGCGTCACCGTTTTGGTTTTCTTTTTATAATTGATGCAAGGTTCGGGTAAAGCAAAGTCTTTCAATGCTTTTTCCACGCGAACCAATGCTTCTTCAATCCTATCAAGCTGCGCCTTATCACTCTGGTTATCCTTCACCATCAAAATCACCTCATGCAGTTACAGGAACGCTTGTTTCCCCTTCGGGAATTATCTCTGCCCCTTCGGGGCTGGGCTTCGCAACTTCTTTGTTACGCAGTTCAGTCAGCTTATCCATCTTATCAGCCAGCATCTTATCAAGCACAGCCATTTCCTTCAACGCAGTCTTAATCCGGCCCTGCGCGTCTTTCAGGTCACTCTTTGCCTCATTCATGTCTTTCCACTGCTCAATTCTGCGCGTAACATGGTTCTTGATGTCCATTTCAAGCCCTTCAATGTCATAATCATCCAGGGCATTATGTTCTTCTTCCACAACGTCGCAAGGCACCACATGCAAATCCGTAGGGCCTATATTGTTCGCTTCATCCTGAATATCTGTCTGTCCCATATCAAATCACCCCATCGTATGTTTTCTCAAAAATCTCCTTATCGCAAGGATACTGCTCACCATTGATGCCCTGCACCAGGTAATCACCAGGCTTCCCTTTCATGGTGCCTTCAAGCGTGTCCACTTTGAACTCGCAAGGCATCTGACACGCCTGCACAACAACGGGCCGTTTTCTATACTTCTTCCACTCAACCGTGCTTCATCACCTCTCGCACAATGCCACGATAAGCGTGACAATGAACCATATAATCAGGCCAGCAATTACCACAGCCAGCGTTCCGGCCACTATCAAGCTGGGGAACCACACAACCCACCAGGGCATGACCTTATCAAATCCATACCGAACGACAAGCATCACGCATTGAAGGAAAGACCAGCTTCCCAGCCCGCCAATCAAAGAATAATTATTTCCCATCTTTACACCACCTTGAAGTCCTCAATCGGAGTGCTATCAGGCACTTTCAATTCCACATCAAGCTTCGGCAAAGGCTTCTTCCATACCTGCGTGGCCCAATCCCTGTATTCGTAAATCACGTTCTTCAACTCATCAACACCCACAGGGAACAAAATGCCTTCAAAATAATTATACGGGCTTCTGGGGTGCTTCGGCTCATTCCAGGTGTCCCTGATGTTGTCATACCAGGTTTTGTATTTCGCAACCATCTTCTTATCTGCGTCGCCCACGTTGCACATATTCGTGTAAGCAATCTTCTGGCCCCAGGAAGGCGCGAAGTCAGTGAACCTAAATTGCAGGTTCTTTCCTGTCCTCTCAAAGGTTTTCCTTCCCTTAATTACCAGGTCAGTCATTGACGTGCTATAATGCCCGAACACAGCATCACTACGTGGTATTCCGCAGCAGCAGCCATAATCACCATACTCTTTGAAGTGCGGGTCCGAAATCCCCACCACAAGGCCGGCGTTCTTTGCATAATTCCTTATGCTCATCATCAGGTTATATTTGTAAAACCTGTTCGCACGCAGGCATGGCTGGTTCTTAATGCTATGATGCTTCCATTCCATTGGAAAATCAGGGCACCCCATCACTGCACACATTTCCCTGTATAGCTTGCGCTGTTTTTCATTGGCCATCTGGTTCAAGAAAATCTGCTCAAAGCTAATAGCCCGCACGCCTGCTTCTTTTGCCAGGTCAATCAGGTTCATCCAATCCGTTTTACCATTCGGCATTATTCTTTGTGCCACCGGCGGTATAATAGGCCTGTATCTCAAACTGCAAGGATAACCCAGGCTTGTCAGCATCTTTATGGCTTTCATTCTCACGCTGGTTTCTGGCGCGCCGCAATCTATTTTCTTTATCAGTTCATCGTCGCTGCTGATAATAGAAAAGGCAAACCATATTTTTCTATTAGGATGTTCAGTCAAAGCCTTCACATACTCTGGCCGCAACAACACGCGCGCACCTTTTGTAGAAACACGCATTGGAATGTCAAGCCTGGCAAAGTGCGGCAGCACTTTCAGGAACCATCCGGTGTGTGGGTCCAGTTCATCAAAGGGGTCCCCGAGCGCTCCCAATTGCAACGGGCACTTATTTTCTATCAGTGGCTTCATTGCTCTTGCCCAGTGGTTGTCCATCTTCCCTTCAAGCAGCTTGATAAAAGTTTCTGGGTTGAACTCTGTCTGGCTCACATGGAAATTCTGCAACTGATTTTTCTTTTTCTCATTCCGGGTGGTATCTCTCATCAAGCTGTTTGAAAAGCAGTATTTGCAGCCGTAAGTGCAGCCGCTTCTGCTATCAATGCTTATCGGCAGGTCACAGTCCATTGCATCACTGGTAAACCTTGCGCCCCAGTATGTTTTCGGCAGTTCTATTTTTCCTTCTGTCATTTACTTCGCCCCTTTCAGTTTCTTCATGTCTTGCACAAAGCCCCACAGCTTTTCTCCTTTCGGCACTTTGCTCTGCTCACCTGCGCAGAAGTATTCCTGGGTTTCATTCCTGGCCGTTTCGCTGTCAAAAACAAAAGTCAAATACGGTCTTTCGCCACAATGCACTTCCCCGCTTATGTCCGGTGGTGCCTGGTGGCTTTCAAGCCCCGGCGGTGCAGCTTCAAAAGGCGTGTTCTCAATCCTGAACAAACTGTCCTTCACTGCTTCTGCGTCCTGGTTGTTCTGCAAAAAGTTTCGCAGTTCAGTCATCTGCTCATCTGTCTTTCCTAAAATCATTTTCAGGTTCTCAACCCCCGCCTGGCTGTTCGCAATGATAAACCTGTATTCCTCTGCGTCCTTTGCCGGATTATGGTGTCCACGCACTTTATTCATGGCCTGTCGGAGTAGCCTGCGGTGCGCTTCATCCCTGACCTGCACGCGGAAGCACTGTATTTCTTCAATGCCTCTTTTCTTATACACTCTGGCACGGTGTTCACCGTCAATCATGTTATTGTCCTGGTCCACCAGCACCACTTCAAGAAATCCTTCCTGTTCCATCTGGTATTCCAGCGCCTTCATTTCAGCGTCAGTCATCTCATTAGGATTTGCCTTGTCAAACTTCAAATCCTTTATCTTAATTTTCTCAATCTGATATTCCTTTATAGCCATATTGTTCACCTCAATCTATTCTTTCAAATATAGCAGGGGCGGGATTTGAACCACGCGACCTCTGCGTTTCACAGGTCAGCCCCAGCACAATTCCCCCCGGAACTGTGCAGTTATCAAGGCAGGTGAGACCGCCCGGCTAATCCAATGAGCGCAGCGAGCACTCCTATCTGCTCTACCCTGCTGTATCTTCATCTATGCACTTTCTGGTCTGCGCATCCATCTGTTCTTCATGGCATTACCAAAAGCTGTCAGCAGCTTGCACGTTTCAGTCAGCGTCAATTGCGCATCCATTTTGTCCACCCAGGGGCATACCCTTTGTCTTTTCCATACCAAAATAATTATCCTTCACCCACACAGGAATTCCCATCATTCTGGCTTTTCTCACAAGCAATTCACCCCACTCAGAAGGCGGGTGTTCAGCCCCTGTGTTGCTGTCAGCGCCTACAATTATCCAATCAAGCTTCCCGAATGCAATTCCATTCTCATGCGTTGCAAGCTTCGGATAAACATTTTCCAAAAGCGGCTCAAAACTTACAAACAACCTGTTCTTTTTCCCGTTCCGCGTTGCATATTCAACCAGCCAGGCCAGGTTTCTCATTGTCCTTTCAGTTCCATCAACACTGGTTCCCAGCCAGCAGTTTTCCGGGAAGCTGAATTCTGCATACCTGCGCGGGTTCTTTGTAAGGAATTGGAAAGTATGCTGCGGGTGCAGCTTCACAACATCAAGCACGCTTTCAATCCATTCTTTGTTCACCCACATGCCAAAAAGGTCACCACTGCTGCAAACAAAAATCTTGCTCGGCTTGTCTAATCCTTGCAGGTCACCCAGCTTCTTCGCATGGAATTTCGGCGTCATGCTGAACCCGAAGCGTTCCTGAACTCTTTTCATGTAGCAGTAAGGACAATTGTGCAAGCAGCCACTCACAGGGTTCCATGTGAAATCTGTCCAGTCAATTTTGCCTGGTCCTTGCGCGTTCAACATTGTTCCCCGCCCCCTTTTGCCTTTGCCTTTGCTGCCTGCACAAGGTCCATCCACTTCTTGTCTTCCTTTCCCCAGCCTACTGGAATAATCGTAACCGCAGCATCATTCACGAACCGCACTGCTCTGTGCATGTCCGTTTCTACCTCATATTCGTCACCCGTGCTTAAATCAACAATGTCCACAATTCTGCGCGCACCAGTTTCATCTAAATGGTTGCGTTCAGCTTCCATAATGAAATGGTGCCCGTTCTGGTATAACTCAAAGGCTATCTCAAACTTTTTCCTCTCATGCTCAATGCTATTCCCTTTGCTGAAATGCCAGTCATCATGCGCCCTGGTTTGCACAACACGGCAGCCAGGTATATGATAATCATGCAGTATATCCCTTTCCCTTTCAGTCAAATAAGCTTTTGTCATGGTTTGTTCCTCAATGAATTATAAAGTTCGTTTCCTTTGCATGCCTTCATGGCACTGCTCAAATCATCAACCGCCTGGCACGGACAATACAAATCACCCCTACAACAATAAACACGGGCATTCGCATGCAGCCACTGCTGCCGCCCAGCACAGCCCCGTGTCACCTCACTCAAACAATCCAGGACTACATAATGCAAACCCTTCGCCCTGGCTTCCAGAAACTTCTCCTTAATACTTTCAGTCACATCAATGCTCCCACTGTTTCCCTGAACGCAAACCGGTGAATAAACTGCAATGTCTGCGTCATCATCTTTTCTTCTACTGGCCCCTGCGGGCTTTCAATACCCAGTTCTTCCAGCACAGGCACGG
>Ga0105099_10001398_pt1 | contig 15197 bp, 14 predicted proteins | sample PPLLak3cmMay2015_2_FD_79138 | JGI IMG/M metagenome (GOLD analysis project Ga0105099, IMG submission 79138) | Freshwater sediment microbial communities from Prairie Pothole Lake near Jamestown, North Dakota, USA - PPLs Lake P8 Core (1) Depth... | ecosystem: Environmental > Aquatic > Freshwater >... | reverse complement strand
GGTGTCGGGCATGTCGTAATTGATAACATGCGAAATACTTTGCACGTCCAGCCCGCGGGCTGCGATATCGGTGGCGACCATGATCTGATGCGTGCCGTCCTTAAATCCCTTCAGGGCTGACTGGCGCTGTCCCTGTGAGCGGTCGCCGTGCAGGCTCGTGACTTTGAATCCTGCGCGCTCGACCTGTTCGGCGACTCTCCGGGCGCGGTGTTTGGTGCGCGCGAAGATCAGTACTGAATCAGTGTCGGTTTTTTTAAGAAGCGCCAGCAAAAATTCCGACTTCAGATGCGGCTGCACCGGATAGAGCGAGTGCGACACCGTGTGCGCGGGACGGATGGTGCCAATCGCGATCTTCTGCGGATTCTTCTGGGTGCTTGCTGCAAGAGCGTTCACTTCGGCGGGAAACGTTGCTGCAAACAACAGCGTCTGCCGTTGCGCGGGCAAAGCCCTGATGATACGCTTCACATCGGGTATAAACCCCATGTCGAACATGCGGTCTGCTTCATCCAGCACAAGGATTTCGATTTTTCCCAGGCGCGCGTGGCCCTGATTGACCAGATCCAGAAAACGGCCCGGGCATACGATCAGGATTTCCGCTCCGTCACGCAATGCCCTGATCTGTGGCGCGGGTCCGACCCCGCCGTAAATGGTCGCGCAGCGGAGCCTGGTGCCGGCCGACAGTATCGTCACAACGTCGTAAATCTGCTGTGCCAGCTCCCGGGTCGGCGTTACAATAAGCGCACGCGTCGCATTGCGCTGACCCTGAAGAAGTTTGTTCAGAATAGGTAATACGAATGCAGCGGTCTTGCCGGTGCCTGTCTGTGCAGTACCGATGATATCCCGCCCGCGAAGCGCGACAGGTATGGCGGCTTCCTGGATCGGCGTGGCAGTTTCATAACCCGCTTTTTTGATTCCCTGCATAAGCCGGGAATCCAGATTAAATTGTTCGAAATTCAAAATGTTCCTTTTCTTCAGAAGTCGGTCAATGTTGGAAGAATGAGCGTTCGCTCAAAAAAAACAGCGCGGACTGCTGACTGAGGATTGTTGATAGGTTTAGTTCCGCATTAAAGATACGTTATATTTTCCCGAAAAGCAAATAAATAAAAAGGAACGAATAAAAAGAAACGGAGGCTTAAAATTATGTTAACGCTGATTTATGTAATAAAAAAATCGGATAACAGGCTCTCTTGCCATGTTCTGAAAATAGTAAAAAATGGATTCTTATTTTATTAAAAAACTTCCGTCCCTATATTTCCTTCTTACCTTATTATATTATACATATAATCTATTAAAAAATTTGTTGAAAAAATTTTGTCGATAATGTATTTATAATACATAATGATTATCGATAGGAGTAAACGTATGACATCTGTTACTATATCACCCAAATTTCAAGTCGTTATTCCAAGAGAGGTAAGACAATCAATGCATCTTAAGCCGGGTCAGAAGGTTCAAGTGGTAAAATATGAAGGAAGAATAGAGCTTATCCTCGTAAGGGAAATGTCAGAGATGCAGGGTTTTTTAAAGGGAATGGACGCAACCATTAACCGGGAGGAAGACCGTATATGAATCTTATCGATTCTTCCGCCTGGCTGGAATTTTTTATTGCAGGGCCCAATGCGAAGCATTTTGCCGAGCCGTTATCAGAAATTAATAGAGTACTGGTACCGACAATTGTGTTATATGAAGTTTTTAAAGCAGTATTAATACGGCGGGGAGAAAATGACGCGCTTATTGTACAAGCTCAAATGCAGCTTGGAGAAATTGTAGCGCTTGATACTGCGCTGGCGCTCTTGGCAGCAAAGATAAGCGCCAAACACCGCATACCGATGGCTGATAGTATTATTCTTGCCACCGCACAATCAAGAAGCGCAACGCTTTGGACACAGGACGAAGATTTCAAAGGAATCCCCGGCGTAAAATTTTTTCCTAAATAGTAGCTCAAAAAAGCCGGATACCCGCACCTCCTGTAATGTCAAAAAATAATAGACAAAGGGTTCTTGTTTTACTGATAAACCTCCGGCCCCAAATAGTATTTTTAAATCACATCCACAGTAAAGGAATCGGCCATGAAAAAGATCCTTATTTTCTCCTGTCTTTTACTTTTTTTGAATTGTGCAATGGTCAACCTTTCTCTGAAGCCGGAATACGAAGATTCTGATTTCCGCCCCTACTCGTGCGCTATCGTAGTGCTTGGCGATATTACTGTTGAATATCGTGGCGACGTCGAGAATGAGTTCGGGAAAGGAGATCAGAATGAGCTGATTATGAACTATTTTCTTGAAAATTTCCCTTCCTATTTACAAGCCAACGCCCTGTTCTCGGAGGTGTATCTTGATTCGTGTATCACTCAATATTCACCCGACACATTTAGCGTTCCAGGCGGATTCGAAAGGTATAAATACCATGCTCCTGCGAGCGGCACCATCCTCAATTTTAGGAAAGGCACACCAGACTACGTGCTTTTTCTGGAAAAACTTCAAATTTCATCCATACCAGCGGTAAATGTGATAATGTTGAACGGTATACCTATTGGTGCAGTACCCTACAAACCAGTTACCTATAAAACGCAATTATTACTCTGGGATAACCGGAAAGGCATGATTGCCGGACAAGGTGATGTTCGAGCATCGAAAAACACGGGTGTTTCAGTGACTTCAGAGACCTGGCGCCTTGCGACCGATACATTTGCTGTGGAAATAATTAAAAACACGCGACTTCAATATCCACGAGTAGATAAAATAGATTTGCAATCAATAGAGTGTAATCAAGTCCCCGAAGAATGCGGTACTATTTTCTGGAATAGATCCAATGAACACTCACTGGTATTAGTGCAAAACAAAACAAAAAGTATGGCATATTTAAAAATGAACGGTGAATTGTTTGCATTAAAGCGAGATATGATACCTGAAAATGACACTACAAATAAGCGGACTTTTTATGTCGGAGAAACAATTATCGAGAACTATGAATATAAACATGTCCGGATAAAGCTGATTACCTTTTTAGATTCTCGCTGTAAAGAAGCGGCTGATAGTAAAAAATACGACCGCTATAGCACTACCATGTATCTTACCTTTGCCAATAAAAGAAAAACCTATTATTTAAAGGGAAAAAGAGCGTGTGAGGATTCATCGCCAGGCAACACAAACAATCTTTAAATAACGCATATTATCTGGACACAAAGACTCGATTGTGCCCTTTTAGAATCTGGTTGCCTGCCAAAGTCATTGTTATTCGACAAACATAGACCCCCGCGCCAAGATCTGCGGCTGCAACCCGGTGTCCGTCCAAAACTTTTTCTGCGGGTGAAAATATATACCGGCGCACTACTCTTCCAGTCAGCGAATGCAGTGCAACAACAATGACGCTCTTCTGATTGAGCGCTTTTCCGGATAAACAGAGGCTTTTTGTGATTCCGTCATAATGCACCCGCACCGAGGTGTGCAATTCTGAAAGGTTATCCGACGGGTTATTCTTCTTGTAAGTCATATCAACAGGCAATTTCGTCAGTACAATGCCTGATTGTGTTGTCGTCCAGACGTTGGTCGAATCGGTTCCATACATATAGCCCAAATACTCTTTTGTTAATGATGCCTCGCTGACCCACGAAAGACCGCCATTGTCTGTAAACAGTATTGTTCCATTGGAACCGACGACCCAACCATGCGTTGCGCTGATGAAGCAGATCGAAGACAAATCGTCGGTTACGCCGGTAGTAACTCTGTTCCAGCTTTTTCCGCTGTCGATGGTCTTAAATACAGATCCCCGCGAGCCGCATATCCAGCCGATTGTCTGGTCGTAAAACTGAATCGCATTGATTGAAACGTTGCCCGGGAGTGACTGTTTTTTCCAGGTCTGGCCGCCAGTAGTGGTGTTGTATACAATGTCAGGGTATGCTATGCAATGGCCTTCATTCGGTGTTGTAAAACAGAGGCTAATGACCTCTGTCGCATCTATAAGACCGGATTTCGTCCAGTTGTATCCGCCATCGTTTGTCTGGTAGAGAGTCGAAGTGTATTTACCGTTTGTTTCCTGTACATGTCGGGCCCATCCGCACTTTTCATTAAGGAAAAAGTACCTGTCCAGGTCGATTCCGCCTGCCGCAATATCAGTCCAGTTGAGGCCGCCATCAGTACTTTCAAATATAACCTGCAGATATGCCGAGCCGGTTGAATCTTGTCTTGCTCCAAAGAGCAACAGGTTATTCGCGTCTATACAATGAAGTTTGCGGTAATAGATGTCGCGATCGGATATCATTATTTTCCATTGTTGTTTGCCGCCATCTGCAGAGCTGGCAAGGACACCATTCTCCGTATCGCTTCTGCCAACCACCCACACATCATTCTTTGTCTGGTATTGGATACTGTGTATGATGAACGGTAATTGCCTTGAACATGCCTCCCATGAAATGCCGCTGTTGACCGTTTTTGCCAGCAATCCACTCTTTCCGCAGAGCCAGCCATGTGTCGAATCGCTGAAATAGACTGAATGAACCGGAACAGTCATACGAGCATCATCCACTTTTTGCCAGCTCACGCCTTCGTTGTCAGTGCGCATCAACTCGTTTTTACCGTACGCAATCCAGCCGGTTTGATTTTCATGAAAAAAAACGGATGAAATCGAGTGTCCGGCAAGAAAAAAAGTACTGTTTGAAAGCTTCTTTTCCACCCAGCTATTTCCCCCATCCGTCGTTTGCGCGATAAACGGGCAGGACACAACATTGTCCGATTTATTGCCGGCAAGCCAACCGGTATTTTGATCGGTAAATTGGATCGTGTATGCATATATCTGTGTAAATCGCTCGTCGATTTTAATAATGGAAGAGTTCATGCGTTTCCATGTTGTCCCCCCATCAATAGTGATATAGTTGCACGTTCCCCAGTGGCAACCGCAGCCGGTGCCATATCCGCAGATCCATCCATTCATCGGACCAATAAACAGGACCGTTTTTAAGTAAAAGAAAAGCCATGGCGTGTCATCGATTTTTAAATAATTCCAATTCTTGCCGCCGTCGGTTGTGTGTAAAATTGCTACAGAATCACCGACCGCCCAGCCGGTATCCGCAGAGGTAAAACAAACGTCATTTAAATTCTTTTTAAACAGACTGGCGTATTGAACCCAGCTTGCGCCCCCGTCGTTTGTTGAAAGAATAGTGCCGCTATCGCCGACACAATACCCGGTTGTTCTATTCACCAAAAATAGCGAATTCAAGGTGTGACGCGTATGGTGTTGCACGGTCCATGTTTTTCCCCCGTCATTTGTTCGCACAATGGTCCCGGTGTCACCCACGGCAACAGCAATGTCCTTATCAAGAGCGCGAATCTTCGACAGTGCGTTACCCTGTGGCAGGGGAGAATACTGAAACCATGCGGATTGACCTGTAACTGCTGCGGAATAGAGAAACATCAACAGGAGGTGTTTTACTGTTTTCATACTGCCAATGCCCCTAAAGTGAATTAAAATCTGGTGTGATTATGTATACCTATAAAGGCTCTTCTTTAGTTAATATACTTCAAGGCATTATGAGATGTTAACGCTCTGGTTGCTGATAAGCAGAAAGTGTTTTCCAACAGAAAACACTTTCTTGCCAGAAGCTCGTTTTCCTTATTCAAAAACTGTAACTTTTATATTATTATTAATAGTAGAAAAGCCCGAACAGGATTATCTTAATGAAAATTGCATATCACCGATTAATCTTAAACCTTGCGGCAGCAGTATGTATAACCACGTTTTCAAACTGTAGTTTTTTTGATGATAACCACATATTTGATAACCAGATAGTAGTCGACGTAACACCCGGTTCATTTCAAAAGGACTCTATGGCAGTGTTTGATATCATGAATAGCAATGGTATACCATCATCACATTTCGATTCTATTATTGGTGTTAATAGCTTCGGCAGAATAACCAGTGTGAATCTAGGCTCAATGAATATCAAAGTGATACCGGAGAGCTTCTGCCATCTCTATGCATTGAAATCAGCATATCTTGATTCCAATTTGATTGAGCGGCTTCCGGACAGCATCGGTAACCTGCAGATGCTTGAATATTTTGATATATCGGATAATCTGTTGAGAACACTGCCTGAATCTATACTTCAAATAGATTACATCGGATACTCATACCACATTAATGATTCCCAAATTGAATATGTATATCAATTATATGTCACCCGCAATTATCTCAAAAACCTGTCTCCTGAAATGGCTGCGTGGCTTACAAAGCATGACAGGAACTGGAAATTAACACAGAAAAATTGATACATCATCAACAATAATAAAGAGTTATGAACACATTACACATAGACAAAATTCATCCTGGAATGATAGCGCTGATTTTGATCTTTACAGCTCTTTTAACCGGTTGTTATGTTGCGCCAACCTATTATTTGCAGGATTTCAGGGCAACAACGGTTCTTCCCAGCAACACTGTCTCTTTAACAAAAAGCGATAACGCGCCAGAGATTGAGCTTGGCGGCAGCGTAACTGCAACTAATGCAAATACAGCGGCTTATTTCGATTCAAGCCTGTTTATTTTTTCCGACCCGGAAAAGGATACAACGGAGTATAATGTGCGGCTGGCTAATACCGCTTTTGCCGCTAACCTGTTTGCTTTTTTTACCAGCGGGAAAATATTCACCTTTTCCTTCGAAGGCCAGTTTGGAAAAACCGGAAAAAACGCCTCTTATAACCTTCTTATCGGTTTGGGCGCGCGCTTTCATTCTCCCCATGTCGGCGGGGCCATTTTTACCAATATCGGATTTTCAAAGTATGATTTCATCGTATCGATCCTGTGCGAAGATCCGAATTTTGTGCCGACAAAATACTTTTTTCTCAACGATCGCTATACCGAGTGGCGGCCTTATCTTGGCTGGAGCCTGACGATTAATACTACTGAAACCCTTTTTCCCCTGGGACTCTATTTCAACCTGAAAGCGCAATGCATGAGGCTGTTTAAGTACGAAACCGTATTCATCGATTATACTCTGCTCTCACCATCTGTTGGAATTTATAAATCGTTCGACCGTATCAGATTTATATCCGGCATTAATTGTAATCTGATATCCGCCGGCAAAGAGCTAAACTTCAAAGCAAGGCCTTGCTGTGTTTTTCAGGCATCAATACCGCTTTCAATCTGACTGCAAATAATTGCAATAACACCATGAACGCCAAAAACGGCAACGATCAATACGACGCTAAAAAACTTGTTAAAAATCATGGATATACCCACCATCATTACAGTAAAACCGAAGACAGTTCGTTTCAAAAGTACAAAACTATTGCAGCCTGTTGTATGTGGTTCTATAAAAAACTTGAATGATTACCCGGTACAGTATGTTGCGGTTGTGCATTTTTATAGAACAATTTCACTGCTTGTTAATGTTCCTTTCACATTAAAACAACACGGGTTTGATTTTGCACGGAATTTGTGTTATATTATTATTGTGCAAAAGGGGTTTTATGGCAAGAAACATTACGTTGAAAATTGATGATGATATCTTAAAAAAATGCCGGTTCGCCGCAGTCGAGGAGGACAAATCTCTCTCGAGATGGATTTCGGAGCTTCTTGGAAAAACCATGCTGAAAAAAGGCGATCTGTCGCGATCCAGAAAAAGAGCATTAGCCCGCCTTAAAAAAGGCGTTCATCTGGGGGGCGCTTCTCCGGACCGGAATTCACTCTATGAGCGACGATAACATTTTTGTCGACACGAACATACTTGTATACGCCTACGATATTGACGCAGGGCAAAAACATGAAAAAGCCAGGCAGCTTGTTTTTGACCTTTGGAACGCAGATACATTTGCGAGCATAAGCGTTCAGGTGCTCCAGGAGCTCTACGCGACTATTATTCGCAGGAACGGTTCGCAGAAGGCGGCCCGGGAAATTGTACAGGACTATCTCTCCTGGAACATTGTTGACAATACTGCTGCGCTGCTCATGGAAGGCATCCATCAGAAAGAGTTGTGGAAAATATCCTTTTGGGACGCTCTGATACTTGCCGCTGCAAAACAGATCAAAGCAACTATGCTTTGGAGTGAAGATTTCAATCATAATCAGGACTATGGAGGCGTCATTGCAGTGAATCCTCTGATCTCCCTTTAACTATTTCATTGCCTGTAATAAGGGGTCATTGTTGTGCTGAAAAATATCCGTGCCGTACTTTTGCTGCTGCTTCTCTTCCGGCATGCATTTTCCCTGGACACACCCCAATTCATCTTCCTGTTCATCGGCGACGGCATGGGATTAAACCAGGTATTTCTTACCGGGAAATATCTTGAATCACTAAAAAAAGACAAGCTTGTTTTCCTTGATCCGTCATGGAAATTCGGTCTGTTAAAAACCGATTGCATCGAACCTGCCAAGATCACGGATTCCGGAGCAGGAGGCACGGCAATTGCCTGCGGATGTAAGACAGAATACGGGCTGATAGGCCTGCCGGATACCGGTGCGTGTGAGAGCATTGCCTTCATACTAAAGAAGAAAAAGTACCGGATCGGCATTATCACCACTGTTCCCATAAACCACGCAACCCCAGCCTGTTTTTATGGCCATGTGAAAAGCCGTAAGAACTATGACTACCTGATCAACGACATGATAGTAAGCAAATTTGACTTCTTTGCCGGGGGCGGCATTCTGACCGGCCAGGCCGATACTGCGAAGAGCTTGTATAAAAATTTCGACCAGGCTCTTGCCGTGTTAAAACAGGCCGGGTTTAACCTGATCCTGAACATCCCCCGTGCACATAAACAGCTTCCAATCCCCCTGCTGCCGGTAATCGTTATTGACACCCTCATCAGAAACAGGCAGGTGGAAATAAAAGCCGCATACAGCGACGAACACAATTCCCTGCCGTATGTGATCGACCGCCCTGAATATAACAGCCGGCTCGCCCTGTATACCAAAAGTGCACTTACGAGCCTTGAAAACGATACCGGTTTTTTCATCATGGTCGAGGGCGGCAAGATCGACTGGGCGTGCCATGATAATGACGCTGCAACAGCCGTTGCCGAAATCCTCGCGTTCAACGACGCGATCAAGCCGGCATACGACTTTTATAAAAGCCATCCCGAAAACACGCTCATCCTGGTGACGGCGGATCATGAGACCGGCGGATTGTCTCTGGGAAGAGGATATGCAGATACGAGCAAAAGCGACGTGAATAATTACGGCTTTTTTCCGGGAAAACTTGCGCTGCAGAAAAAATCACTGCTCTATTCAGACACCGCGACCATAGGAACTTTCAACCGGGACGCTCAGGCTGGCTGGACGACAAACGAGCATACCGCAATGCCGGTCGGTATCTGGTCCCTGGGAAAGCGAAGCGAAGAGTTCACCGGTATATTTGAAAATGCGGCGATACGCGATAGAATTCTCGGCGGGAAGCACAGGTAGAACCCGCGCATCTTCCTTTATACAAGCGCATTACTATGGGTGCAACCTTAATTTCAGGCAAAAATTTCCTTCGTGCTGCTTATTCCCGCGTCAAACGCGGGATTATACTCCATGGTAATAGGTATCGTTTTTTTAAAACACAACAGGTAAAAAAAATCGATTACGATTATCCCATCGCGGGCTCTGGGACGTAGCGAGCACGAGCACGAACCCAACAGAGGAAATTAGGATAATAATATAGGTAGCGTATTTAGTTTACAAAGTCCCCCTTCGGGGTTTTAATCCAGCAAAGCGAAGCGACGCAGGAGATTTCGGGGGTGTGAAATGTTCCTACTTATGAAACTTCTTAATAAACTCCTCGACCTCCGGAATCCCGCCCTGATAGACTAAATACCCGTTATACGGCTCGCGCTCCGTGATGTCGCCGCAGATGGGCGTGAGCATGATTTCCTTTACCTTTGCCAGATCGGAGGTCTGGCCCATGGCCCAGCCGAGTTTGATGTATGCGACTTCGGGCAGGAGGTTTTCCGCGGGAATGATGCCCATGCTCATCAGGTCGCGGCCGGTGTCGTAGACAAACATGTGCACATAGCCCCAGAGCGTCTGCACGGTCATATACACGGCAACGCCTTTTTCCGCCGCACGCCTGATTGCCGGGTACAGGGGTTTGTTGACGTGACCCAGGCCCGTGCCTGCGATTACAATACCCTTGTAGCCCAGGTCGATGAGTGCGTCGATTATGTCCGGATGCATGTTGGGATAGTAGTAGATGAGCGATATCCGTTCTTCAAACACCGGCGTTATGGTTGCGTTATGGTCTTTGCGGCGGTGGTTATAGTCATGGCGCAGGGGCGTGATTTTTTTCTTGTCCACCATGGCAAGCGGCAGGTCGCCGATGGTGCGGAAGGTGGAGCGGTACGACGAGTGCATCTTGCGCACGCGGGTGCCGCGGTGCAGCAGACCGTATTCGTCCGACGTGGGGCCGAACATGCAGACCATGACCTCGGCGATGTCGGCTTCCGCGGCGGTTTTGGTCGCGTGGATCAGGTTCAGCGCCGCGTCGGATGAGGGGCGGTCTGATGAGCGCTGGGAGCCTACCATGACAATGGGCATGGGCGGGTTCTGCACCATGAAGGAGAGCGCTGCCGCGGTGTGGTGCATGGTGTCGGTGCCGTGGCCGATGACTATGCCGTGAATCCCCTTTTTTATCTCTTCGCCGATGGCTATGGCCAGTGCTTTGTACTGCATAGGCCCCATATTTTCCGAAAATACGGCAAAAAGTTTTTCGGTGCTCAGGTTGCAGATGTCGGCGAGTTCGGGGACAGCTCCGTACAGCTCTCCCGGAGAGAATGCGGGAATCACGGCGCCGGTGCGGTAGTCGAGACGGGACGCTATGGTGCCGCCGGTTCCCAGCAGTTTTACACTGCGTTTATCCGGTGATGTCGGGAATTCCCGCTCCGGAATCTTGTAGTGCGCCTCTTTGTAGCCATATTCGACCATGTTCTGAATCGTGTCTACTGCGATACCGATATTGTAGCCGGTTGCGAGTTTCAGCACGATGTGCATCGGGTCGTCGTTTTCTGACCGGGGCAGTACAATGCCCTGAAAATCGCCGCGCGTCGTTGAGACCTTTACCTCGCCCCACACGCGCATATTGAAGCTTTTCAGCACTTCCAGGGCTCTGCCTTTATATCCTTTGAACAGATCACTCATTGTTGCCTCCTTTGCGCACCGCCTTTGCAAGTTCAGGCATAGGGATGTTGCCCAGAGCCATTGACCGGAGTTTTTTCATGATCCAGCGCACGGGCGCTTCCGGATCTTTTGAACTGTTTATCTGGCTGAATTTTTTACGCAGAAGCGGTATTGAGGATACGATGCTTTTGCGGTCGTGGGAGGCAAAATGCGCGCTGATAAGCGCGGATTCGAGATCCATGTTCGGGTGCTCGTAGATAACCGGCAGCATGCTGATCAGAATCTCTTTTTGCAGCTTTCCGGTATGAACAAACCGGCACAGGTCGTATATTTTTTCGAAATTAAACGGTGCGGCGGGCTTTTTATGACCCATCAGGTACTTGAGCCGTTGCGCAAGCAGGGTCGCGATAAATTTCGGTTTGAAGCCCAGATCGGCCTCTATCTTTTCGATCAGGGGCGCGAGGTTGTGTTTCAGAAGAAAGAAGAAGGTGTCGGGCGGCGCCTCCCATGCGTGCAGTTGTTTCTGCCGCTGCTCGATGTCGACCGGCAGGCGTTGGCGCACGCGGTCGATGAATTCCTGGGGTATGGAGATCGGCGCTGAATCGGTGTCCGGGTACATGCGGTCGGGGCCGGGCAGAACCCGCTCGAACATGGTGGTGGCGTCAGGCAGGGCTTTGCGCGTTTCGTTGGGTACGCCGTCAAAGGCCAGCCTGCAACGCTCGCGGATGGTGTCTATGGCGGTCTTCATGTCTTCCTCCGGTCCCCACACGAGAATTTGCGCGTCTTGCGGCTGCGCGGCAAGCATGGTGCGGATCAGCGAGAAGTCGTCGGCGAGTATGGCTGCGTCCGCCTGTTCCGAATGAAGCATGTTGGGTTTTTCGATGCAGGCGATCACCTTGAGCCGGTCGCTGATTTCGTCGGCGAACATGCGGTGCGGCTGGGTGAAAAACGAGAGCACGCCTCTGAAGCCGGGAAGATTGACCGCTGCACAGGCGTATTTTTTCGCGGCTGCCTCGCGCAGGTGAGGCGACGCGGCACAGAGCGTATCGAAATCGACCGGCGCGTGGCTGATGCGCCACTCCTGCGGTTTGCTCACGGCGGCGTGAAGCGCGTCGCGGATCAAAAGCAGGCTTTTCTGCCGGAACGCTTCGTTATGCGTGAGTTCCGGAATCGCGCTGATGCGGGGCACGCCCTTTATCTCGATGCGTGTGCCGCCTTCGACGCTCACGTTCACGTCCTCGCGCGCCGCGCCGATGCCGGTGCGCACCTTGCCGGTGCTGCGGCACAAAAAGCGCAGATACTGCGCAGCTTCCGCAACCTCGTCGGGGGTTTTCATGTCGGGATAGGTCACGGTCTCGATCAGCGGCATGCCGAGCCGGTCGGTGGTGTAGATGCGCACATGGCCCGAGTCCGAAATCTCGCGGCAGGAGTCCTCTTCTATGCTGAGCTGGATGATGCGTATGGTTTTGTGTTTGAGCGGGATTTTGCCTTCGATGCCAACGATTGCGGTACGCTGGAACCCGGTGGGAATGCTGCCGTCAAGATACTGTTTGCGCGTGATGTGGAGTTCGCCGACAATATTGGTTTTCAGAAGCAGCCCCACTTCGAGCGCGATCTCCAGCGCCTCCATGTTGAGCTTGAACGGCGGCGTATCGTCCACGTCGTAGGTGCAGGCGGTGGTGTTGGCTATGCGGTAGATGATGTTTTTTTTCGTTTTAAATTCCATGAGCGCGGTGCCGTCGTATTCGCCCAGCTCGCTTAAGGTCGGCCGCATGTGGCGGATAAGCTCCGCGTCATACTCGCCTTCCCCCTGGTAGATGCCGGCGGGGCAGCGGCAGAAGAGCTTTTTTTCGGTTTTAACCTGCTGGTGAATCTCGAGGCCGGACTTGAAGCCCAGAGCCTCATACGCATCCTTCCCCGTCTGCTTGCGGGGCGTATACCCGACACGGGCACGCGTGTCGTTGAAATTTTTTTCCGGATCAAAAACCGGTGTTGCCGATGCTTGCATGATGAAATGTCCTTATCATGAAAAAAAGAGCCGTCCCCCTGCATGAATTGAATCAATAAAAATAGTTTATGGATTTTTTTGGGGCATGATTACTATACTTGCCGGTGATTTTCAAAATATGCGTTCATATCATAAAAATCGACTCCATACTTAGTACCGGTCTTATATTAGTAGAAGTAGAAGATGTGCGTATGACAAATATGGTATACTATAAAACAGCCCGGAAGGATATCTTTTCCCAGGCAGCGTTCTGGAAAAAACACAGATACTATACAAAGGATACTGTTTCTATGCAAAAAAAAATTAAAATCACGTGTATTGTCAGCCTCTTTTTTGCAGCTCTTTTTGCCGAGGAAGTTACTAAAGTTCTGCAAAACGGAATCAACGGGTATGCTGGTTGTACGGATTCGTATCTGTACCGCGTTGGCGCAATTCCATCGTCCGACACCATGAACTTCGGCGATGTGGAGGATCTCAAAACGGCAAATTGACCGGGTTGACAGCAAACCGACGCCCGGGTGGCAATACGATTTGAACTGCAGAACGAGATTCCTTCGAACAGTACGGTTAAAAACGCGACGCTTTCCCTCTATTTTCAGCAGGGTACGGTCGGCGACGAACACACCTGCGCTTTTGCTTTTGTCAAATCATGGGAGGAAGCTTCCGTAACATGGTTACAGAGCGCCCGAAACACCCCATGGGCTCTGGCAGGCGGGGATTTCGACACCACGACCAAAGTGACAACTGCGTATGCGCCTGAATTTTCGTGGGAACACTATACGGTTACCGGGATAGTACGCGGGCACGTTTCCGGGGCGCCGAACCATGGATTCTGCGTGTTTCCGGATTTGAAAGATGGCAACAGCGGCAGATTATATTGCTCTTCCGAATATTCATCAGAAGACAGTTTAAGGCCGAAACTGACCGTCGTCTACGAAAACACGGGGATAAACCAGTGTAACGGCCACGGTGAAATAACACAAAGTATTCAGATATGCAACGCCGGCGGCGCCGTGAGGTTTTTGTTGCCTTCCGCGAATCTGTGCCACATTACCGTGTATAATCCGTCCGGCAGGCCGTTGTATACGGCACAGGCGCGAGGCGGGCAGCGGCATGCAATCGATTGCAGCCGGTTTTCAAACGGTGTCTATTTCGTGCGTATTGTTGCGGGCAGCGCCGCGTATGGCGGAAGGTTCTCGCATATCCGTTAACAACCGGATACGCATCATGTACTACCGGCAGATAGCGACATCAGGCATCGGCAGCCGGTTCGACAACGTGCATGGTTCGCCATTTTCCCGAAGAGTATCGCCACAGGATCACAGAGCCGAAACCCACAAACACCAGGACCATCGTGACCCAGCCGGCCCGGTCGGAGAGTTTCAGCACGCGCAGAACCACAAAAAGCAGCGGCACCAGGGTCCAGTGCAGAACACCGGTTATTATCATCGCCCAGAGCGTATCCCCGGCTCCGCGCAGCGCCCCCGTGAACACGGCGAACATGGTATCAACCATCACATACACCGCAGCCAGCCGCACCATGAATATGGCCAGAGGCCGCGCTTCGTCAAATACCGCGCTCTGCTGGGCAGGCCGGAACAGGTCAACCAGCGGCTCGGGGAAAAAGGTAAAGAGAATAAGAATCAACGCAGAGTAGACCCAGCCGATACCCAGGCCGGTCAGGGTTGCTTTGTGCGCGTGGTCGGGCGAGCCTGCGCCCATATACCTTCCCACAAGGCTGGTCACGCCGATCTGTATGCCGATCAGCGGCACGAATGAAACCAGGTCCCAGTTGAAAACAATAGTCGCCGCTGTTGCGGTCGCCGCTCCCTGCGAATGAAAAATCATGATCATAAGGTTGAACGCGACAAGATTCAAAAACAACTCCAGCCCGGCAGGATACCCGAACCGGACAAGGGTTTTCATCACGGTGCGGTCATATTTCCACGAGGCTCTGATGCCGAACTCACCGCGCGTGTGATACCTTGCATAGTCAAAAATAAGCACCAGCAGGCCGCACATTGAGCCGATAATCGTGGCATAAGCAGCTCCGGCAATGCCAAGAGCCGGAAACCCGCAATGGCCGAAAATAAGCAGCCAG
>Ga0105099_10001397_pt1 | contig 15198 bp, 18 predicted proteins | sample PPLLak3cmMay2015_2_FD_79138 | JGI IMG/M metagenome (GOLD analysis project Ga0105099, IMG submission 79138) | Freshwater sediment microbial communities from Prairie Pothole Lake near Jamestown, North Dakota, USA - PPLs Lake P8 Core (1) Depth... | ecosystem: Environmental > Aquatic > Freshwater >... | reverse complement strand
TCTGGGTTATTATTTTTCCAATTCTTATTCTTACATTTTTTATTAGAGCAAACCACTTTATCTTTTTTGTTAGTTTTAAATTTAATACCACAAATTATACATATTTTTTTCATTTTATAATTCCTCCAATATTTCGTCTAAATTTGGTTTTATTACTTCTGGAACATAATTCTTAAATTCTCCAAGTCTATATTTCTTCTTCCATTTTTCTATCTTCTCTTTATCAGATTCAGTTAAAATGGAATGGATATTAATTTGCCGCGCGTCGGGAGCTTCATTAGGCTTATTTACCCGCGCGTCGGGAGCTTTAGGAGCTTTAGGAGTTTTAGTCAATAAATTGCCCGCGCAATTATATTTTGTTATTAAGTGTATATTAGGTATATTAAAACTATTATTATTGTTTATAAGAATAATAATGATATCTTTAATGTTATATTTAATATTATAATAATTAAAAGATAAACTTATTCTCCTAAGTGAATTTAGACCATTGTTAAAGTTCTTATTAAAATCCTTATGAAAGAGTTCTATCTTAAAAAGAAATGCTATAAGTCCTTTAGCCGCGTTGGCTATGATTCTTTTTTCGGTTCCATATAATAAAGTTCTTATTGATGTTTTTATTCCATATTTTGCTTTGAAGTTACTATAAAGAAATTCTCTAAACATAAAAGCATGTCCTAACTCGTAAGATATTTTTTTATAATTATCATTAGGCAATTCTCTTATAATATTTCTTGTTCTTTGAGATTTATCAGATTGTTCAAAGTCATAATTGATTTTCCCAAATATATGTGTCATTACTTTTGCAGCATCAGAAACTATAGTTTGGTTTTTAGTTATATTATCTGTTTTTGGTATATAACCAGTGTCCTGGGCTATAGTACAAAGACTCTTAAGTAAGTCCATTATATCTTCGTCAAACATTAAAGATTCCGCATGTTTAGTAATATATTTATCATCACAAGAATTACTCATATAACCAGTTTTATAATTATCTAAAAGGGATATACAATCTGATTTTAATTTATCACAATCAATTGAAGTATAATCTTTTGACGTCCCGTCATTATAAAGCCATATAGCATTTATTAAATGTGGGAGAGTTGTTTCTTTATTAGTTCCATATGTTGCTATAATGTTATTCGTTATTATAAATCCATATCTTTGTATCCAATCAAATCGTGTTCCATTACCATACATAGGAATGTTATTTAATTTAATTACATTATTAGCAGTTTTGGTATATTTATTGTCTTGTGAAATATTATTAGTTATTACTTTTTTAGATTTGTTTTTATTTTCAATATTAGATTTAATTCCTAATGAGTTTATATCAACTATCATTAGTTTGTCGGGTTTATTGATATATTCATAATAATTACCTGAACGGTGTAGAGAGCCAGGGCCTAGGACATAACCCTTTGCCATTAGTTCTCCAATTTTATTTTCGTTATTTTTATAATAGAAACAAAACTTATGAGGAATTTTCTTTTTAGATAATATGTGGAAGTGATAACCACCTGATCCAGTTTTTATTGTAAGAGTTTTGAATAATTCAGGATGGTCACTTAAAAATTCATCATAATTATTATCACAATCGATCACATAATGATATAAACCATTATATTGAAATCCAACTGTTATAGCAATATTAAGAGGTTCATCTACATTAAACCATCGATCGTAATACGGAGATAAAACATTACCTGGTGATGATTGAACCCATTCTAAATTTTTAAGGTGTTTAACATGAGGACGTTTTCCTTTAACTTTTCCTTCACCATAAGTTTGTGATACTGAATACATAGGAAACCTGTAGCGATCATAAAGATCGACTACAGTTCCATAAGTATGGTTGTTAATTGATTTTATAAAAGTATTCATACGAATAATCTCCCCAAGTTAATTTGGCGTGCTTGGAAGACTGGAGATTCAAGAGCGATTCGTATGAATATTTGCTTGACAGGGAACGAACTTATAATTATGTTACAAATACCAATCTTTAAGGTTCGCTCTTAAGAACCAATCTTCGTAACCCTGGTGTGACGCCAATCACATCAGGGGTTTTTCTTTACGACATAATATATATTACCGACAAATTCCTATAAACTATTAATTTCTTTAAATAAATCCTGGCCCTAAAAATATTGGAGGATTATTATAATAACCTTTTAGGACCAGGATAAGACATATATATTATTATTAGTCTTATATATAATTATAGTTTAGTGTGTTAAAAAAAGTCTACGAAAAGTAAAAAAAGTGCTTTAGTATTTTAGTGTTTAATGTAATACTAAGATATAATAATTGTATAGTTAAAAAAAAATAAAAAAAATAATATTTTTTCTTATTTCCTCGTAATATATAATAGAGACGTTAAAAATTATGGAGGATTAAATATGAATAACTTATTAAAACTTACGAATGATTTAATTAAAGGTGGGTATGAACCATCGGAGGATATGTTAGATGCAATGCGTTTCCTTGCAGAAGAATTTATTTATGCCCAGGACGTAAGAGATAGAGAACGTGCATGGGAATGTTTAAAATTTGTTAGAGAGGCCAATGCAAATGATAAAGATAAACATTATAAACCATGATCATGAAGTTTTTAAGGCAGCAAGTAAGCTCGTGGACTTCTGGTGGGATATTGGCTCTGTTGGCCGTGCTAAAATGAGAGAGTCTGAATATGTCCCTGAGGAGATATATTTTCAGAGGTTTCAAAAGAAATTTAAGAGAAAGGATATAGGACCTGAGGATCCTATTTTAGAGAGGAATGTAACGTTGGAAAAATATAATAAGGATTTTTTAAATATGTACAAAGGGATGGTTAAAAAATATAGGGTTGATTATGATGATTATGATGATTGCTTGGGTGATTGTTACTTAGGTTATATTAAGGCCGTTGAAACCTTTGATAGGTCAAAAGGAGTTAAACTAACAACACATATATATAATTATATAAGATATGCTATCCTGGACCACTTAAAGAAACAAAATAAAATAAAGAATAATGAATGCGCATTGGAGGATTGGATATGAAGAAAATTTGTATTATTTGTGGCATTGAGTTTAAAGCAAAAAGGAGCGATACTAAGTGTTGCCCCAATAAGAACTGTAAGAATAAGAGCTGGAATAATAATAATCCAGGACGTCGAAATGAATTATATAAACGTTGGTATAATGACAATATTAAATATTTTAAAGAATATCGTTTTAATAACAAAGACTATATGAAAGAGTATCAGAACCAATATCAGAAAGAGCGAATGGCCAAAGACCCTGGATTTAAAATTTTAAGAAATTTGCGTAATAGATTATATAAAGTACTTAAGAATGCTGGAGCCACAAAATCCTCAACAACAATGGATTTAGTTGGATGCACTACAAATAAACTATTAAAGCATTTTGAATCTAAATTCCAAGAAGGTATGACCTGGCAGAACCAAGGTTTATGGGAGATAGACCATATAATTCCTTGTGCCTCGTTCGATTTAAGTGACCCATCACAGCAAAGAGAGTGTTTTCACTATACCAATTTACAACCCTTGTGGTCCCAGGACAATAAAAGTAAAGGAGCTAAAATATGAGAATACAAATAGAGAATAATCAAAGTTATAAAGTTCATGATCGATTGAATAATCAGATATTTATAGATAGAGCAACAGCACCAACAACTATATATTATAATAAAAAAGATTGTGATATAACTTTAATAAATGAATATGTACCATCAAGAAAATACATAAGTGAGACCAGTGATTTGAAAGCGTGGTTGAAAAGTGTTGAGGACAGTGATGATCGTAAGATAATAGATTTACTTAGAAATCCTCAATGGTGTGAAAGATATATTAAAATACTTAATGAGAAATATAACACTAATTATAGTACATCTGACTTAAAGTTTATATTCCTGGAACACATGTATATGCATATTACTGATGATGAAAAATCAACTGAAGAAAAGAAATTAAGAAGATCTATATATCATAAAAAATACCATAATCGGGAAGAATATGACGATGTATTATTTCCTGATTGTACATTAGAATATAGAAAGAATTATTATAGAGCTAATCGTGAACGCTTAAATCAGAAGGCAAAAGAACGATATAGAGCTAAAATAAACAAATAATAATAAAGAGTCATTTAGTGTGTCATGGCACACTTTATGACTTAAATTTTATTTTTCAATAGATCGATTTAGACTTTTTATTCTATAATTATGTATATCGTAGAGCTGTTAAACAATTTATTTCAAAGAGTAAATTATGGCATATTGGAAACCAGGTCAGAGTGGAAACCCTAAAGGACGTCCGAAAAAGGGTAAAACCATAACTGACGCATTAAATAAATACTTAAATCAGAAAGAACCTGGTAGTGAAATAACCAGGAAACAACAATTAATACAGTCAATATATTCATTAGCTGTTGATGAGGGTGACCTCCTTGCTATTAAATATATTATAGACCGTATTGATGGTAAACCTGTAGAAACAAAAGAAATTAGCGGCCCTGAAGGAGAGCCAGTACAACTATTTGTAAGTAATGATTTTATCCCAGAGGTAATAGATAATGGCCAACAAGAAGAAGAAGAAAATAGAGAAGAAGACTAAGGAAACTAAGCCTTCAATCCCTAAGAAACCAACCAAGAAAAAGAAAAAGAAATAGTTTGATTAGTAATTTAAATGAAATCTTAAATCCCAAGCATAAGGAATTTTTTAAGAGTGCCCAGGAAGAAGTAGTTTTTTATGGCGGAGCTAATGCAGGTAAGAGCTATAGTGCATGTGATAAATTGATATTGTCTCCATTTATACAAGCAATACCATTAAAGATATTAATTGTTAGAAAGACTTTACCATCTTTAAAGAAGACATGCTTAACATTACTCCAGGAGCGCTTAAATAAAATAGGTATTCCATATTCGTTAAATAAAACTGATTTGGTTATGACTTTATGTGATGGAACAATTATATATTTTATCTCTATAGATGATGCATCAGCTATTGAAAAGATTAAATCATTAACTGACATAGATATAATATGGATTGAAGAAGCTAATGAAATTACAGAGGCTGCTTATAACCAATTGACGTTAAGGTTAAGAGGTGGCACTAGTAAATATAAACAAATAATATTAACATTAAATCCAATATCTATATCATCATGGGTATATAGAAGATTTTTTATTAGTGATAATACAGCCCATAAAATTAGAGTAAATATAGATCATAATCCCTGGGCAAGACCTGAAGAATATCTTCGACTAGAACAATATAAATCTATTAGTGATAAGATATATAATGTTTATCGTTTAGGTGAATGGGGTTCATTAGAAGGTAATGTATATACGAATTGGGATATAGTAGATAGTATACCTGATAAAGTAAATGAAGTTATTTATGGATTGGACTTTGGTTTTAATGCACCTACAGCATTAGTTAAAATATATTTATGTGATGAAGTACCTTATTTTGAAGAACTAATATATGAAAGTGGTTTAACTAATACTGAATTAATTACAAGGATAAAGAGTCTGGGAATAGGTAATGATATAATATATTGTGATTCCCAGGAGCCTGCAAGAATACAAGAATTAAGACAGAATGGGTTTGATGCCCGTGAGTCGATTAAAGATGTATTACCAGGTATTGGATATGTTAAGACATTAAGTCCTAAAATATTACATTCATCTACAAATATAATAAAAGAATATCATATATATAGCTGGGATAAAAATAAAGATTCATTGATTGATAAACCAGTGAAGTTTATGGATCATAGTTTAGATGCAATACGTTATGCATTATATTCTCATAAATCAAAGTTTGAATTTATTATGATTGGTCCTGATGGAATAAATAATGATAATGCAATAAGAGCAACAATGCTACAACAATTAAGCAAGAGGAGTTGGTATAAATAATGAATAATATAGAATTACTTATGAGAAATCGTAGACACTCAAGTATTGAAAAGAAATTGGAAATATGGAAACTTATAAAGGATAGTTACGCAGGTGGATCTGAATATATTGATGGCGATTATCTCATTCAGTATCCTCGAGAAAATAGTCAACAATATGATGCAAGAAAAAAGAGAGCTGTATTCTTTAATCACACAGCACCATTAGTAGATTTGATTTCAGGTTTTATTTTAGGTAATAATGTAACAAGAGAATATCCTGAACGAATAAGTCATTTTATAAATAATGCGTCAAAAGGACAATCATATGACTCATTTATGCAAAGAATAATAACTAATGGTTTGTTATATACATGTGGTGTTCTTGTCGATTGTGATAAATTTGATAAAGATGAAATTAAGACTAAAGCTCAAAGGGAGTCATTAAAATTAGGTCCTTATGGTGTTATTTATTTTGGATGGGAAATAAGAGATTTTGAAACAGATAATAATAATGAAATAGAATGGGTATTATTAGATAATAGTTATGTTGATAAAGAAAATCCATTTAAGGAACCAGAGAATGTAAGACTGTATAGATTATGGACTAAAGAATATTACCAGGATTTTGAATATCGTATGGTTAAGGGTCTGGAAGTTTGTACAGTATCTGAAGAAGTAAAACATAATTTAAAAACAGTTCCATTTGTATTTGTAAATTTTAGAGATTTGGATGATGATTATATTACTGAGTCTATATTTGAAGATATTACAATTATAGATAAGTCGTTTTATAATTTATATAGTTGTCTTGATGAGGTTCTTGCTGGTGGTTCATTTAAGACATTATTCTTTCCTATAACATCAAAGAAAGATTTACCTGATGAAGTATTAAACAGTGGAGTAGGTGCTATTCCTATTGTTACATATCCTGCTGGGTCTTCATCTCCAACATACCAGGGAGCTGGAATAGGTGAAACAACTGGATTTATTGAGTCACTTCGTTTCTTAATTAAAGAAATGTTTATTCGTTTAGGACTGGATACAGATAATGAAAGATCAGGTGTACAATCTGGTGAAGCTAAAAGACTTGAGTTCAAAAAGACTGAATCAATATTAAGAAATATAGCAGAGCAACTTGAAAATATTGAAAAGAAAATCCTTAATTTTGTTTGTTTATATGAATCTATAGCTGCTCCCGAAATAAATATTTATTATGATAAGAACTATATTAATAATGATTTAAGTGATGATTTAGCAAATCTATATCAATTAATGAATATTCCTGTTAAGAGTCTCCAGGTCAAAGCTATTAAATCTATTGCAGAAAAGACTTTGGGAGATGAAATAGATGATGAAGATTTAGACGCAATAGATAATTATATAAATAATGAATTTAAGCTACCTAAGATTGAAGAAGTTGAAGAGGAAGTTGAAGAAGAATAATTATTTTTCAATAGATCGATTTAGTTACTATTGTCTATAATTATATATACGAGTTGCTTACGTAAAAAGCTAAATAAAATAATCATCTAAGGATGTAAAAGAGGTTTTAGTTATGAGTGAAATAAATATTGAACAACAAGGACAAGAATCAGAACAAGAATTTTATGAGTATAAGGCTGAGGGAGGAAAAATATTTAAGCTTCCATCGGACTTTAAGGATGAGTTCAATAAACGTCTTTCTATTAAAGAAAAGAAAGTAAAATCAGCATATGATGAAGAATTAAATAAAATCATTGCAGAGAAAGAAAATATTTCTAAGGAACTTATTGAGATTAAGAAATCTTCAATGAGTGATAAAGAAAGAAAGGAATTAGAAGATAAAGAGTATATGGAAAAACTCACGAAGTTGGCAGACGAAAAAGATAGAGCGTGGAGTTTATTTAAGACTAAACAATCTGAGACTGAAATATATTCTGAGTTAAGTAAATATGACCTTTATAATTCTAAACAAGTTATGAAGTTATTAAAAAGCGAAGGCCAGGTGGATGTTATAGAAGACAATGGTGAATACAAGACAGTAGTGAAATTTAACGGTAAAAACTATTCCGTTGCTGATGCAATTAAGGAGTTTTTAGAACAACCAGAGAATAGTAATTTACTGAAGAATACATTAGTGTCAGGTTCTAATACGATTAAAAGTAGTTCTACTCCCCCAAGTGGAAAACATGTATTCACACAAAAGCAATTAGCAACAGACCCTGAAGCCCGTAAAGCATATAACGCATTATTAAATTCTGGTATATTTCCAGAAATAAAAAATTAAATTAATATATTTTAGGAGAAATAAAATATTATGGCAAACGTAGATATTGATAAATTGTTTCCGGTTTTAATAGCTGGTTTCGACAAATTTGACTCAGGTTCATATTCATTACCATTTAATGTTAGTAGAGATTTTGAAAACATAATTGCTAATTTTGGTTCAAAAGTTACTGTTCCATTAGCGCCTTCATTTAGTGCTATATCTTGGACACCAGGAGCTACAGCAACTCAAGCAACTATTACTCAAACTACAGTTGATATTGAATTAAACAAATCGTATGCATGGAGAGGAATATTAACTGATAAAGAAATATCTTTAACTCCTTTAGCATTACAACAAGCTTATACTGTTCCGGCATTAGAGGCAATCTTAACACAAGTAAACAGTGATATTCTTTCGGCGATGGGTGCAGCGACGTTATCAACTGTAACATGTGCAACTACAGGTATTACTGCTGCAAATATTCGTTCAGCTAAAAAAATACTTGATAGTGCTAAAGCACCTGATGATGGACAACGTGTTGTTGTTTTTAATTCAGACTGGGCAAATGATTTACTTGGAGATTCTGAATTTAAAGTACTTACTGGTTTAGGAACTCCTGAACAAGCTGAGAAAGGAATATTAGCACAACGTTATGGTTTTAATTTCCTTGCTAATCATGCTGCAGCTACAAATGCTGGTTATGCTTTCGCACCTTCTGGTGTTGCATTAGCAGCAAGAGCATATGCTCAACCGCCTGCAGGTGTTGGAGCGATAAGTGAGATAGTAAGTTACAAAGGAATACCTATTCGTTTAACTCTTATGTATTCAAATACAAGAGCATGGGATATTCAATATGACATCTTGTATGGTACAAGTGTTATTAAAACAAGTCGAATAGCTAAATTTACAATGGCTTAAATTATAGTATCCCTGGGATGTAAAAGTCCCAGGGACTATATAAATAGGTAATATAGAATGCCATTAAGTAAGAACTTTAAATTATCAGATTATATTTCTGATTATGACATGAAAGAGTTTGCGCGATTGGTTGGTATTGGGCGAGAGGGAGAAGCTATAGCACGTTACTGTTCTAAATTACCACGTCACATCAGTGCCGAATATGCTCGTCAAATGTTAAAAGTACTTAATGAAGCAGCATTAAGAATATTTACAGAAAGAGAATTTAATAGAGTATCTAAAGATATATCACTTAAAACATTTCAAACATCTGGAATATTGATTAAAGGTTATAATGAATTTGTGGCTAAAGCAATTGCCCCACATTTATTTAAAGTAAATAACATAACAGCATCAAAAGTAAAAGAAGTATTATATAAGTCCACAATTTCAGAATATGAAGGATTAATAAAAGGCTCAATGTCTGGTACAGAAGCCAATGTATTAAATACAATAAGAACATGGCAAAAGGATTTAATATCAAGACAACAAACATTTAGATTTGCTAAAAATCCAGAAGCTTTAATAGAATCTGAAAAAGAACTATTTAAAGATTATATTAAGAAAAGACATCCACAAGAATTTCAAGCAATATCAGAAGGTAAGATATTAAAATCAAGACCATTAGGTAATGGTAAGTTTAAGAACTTTGACCTGGAAGAATATAGTGAAATGTCTGTTACTAAGACAATTCAAAATTTAGAAGCCAATACGGTTGAGACTGGCGCATTAATATTTGGGGTTCCTGTTGTTGAATATTATTTAAGAGATAATAGAAAGACTTCCAATGAAAGAGATATATGTGCACACATTCTTAAAAATAAAATAAATGGTCATTCCTTATTAGCATTAGATAGTACCACAGCGAAGATATTAGGAATTATGGAGTTATATAAAGCAAGAGCCCAGGGTGCAATGACATTTGGTTGTCGTCATTCTATTAAACAATTAGACTCTGCATTTCGTAAAGAATTACAGAAGGCTTTATATTTAAAAAGTATGTCTATGGAGAAAAGCAATGCTCAGTGAAAGTTATGAAGTTGATGATATAAAATCTATGTTACAAACTTATAGTGAATATGCTATTGATAGTGATTCAGCATTTACTACTATTATAGAAGACTGTATTGATGTAGTTAAAAATACAATTATATTAGCAGCGATGGATGAGTCATATTATGATTCATTAGCATTAAAGGATAAAGATAATTTATCAACACGAGAAGAAAAAATAATATATATGGCCGAAGTTAAATTAGCAACAGGTGAATTTTTAAGTAGAATTGGAATGATGGAAGACTCAAGAAAGGATACTGAAACTAAATCTATATCATTTGGTGGAGTGAGTTTTAGTTATAACGGTATTCCATCTAAATATCGTGTTGCTTCAATGCTAACGTCTGAAGGAATTAAGTTATTATCATCAATTGGATATATAAGAAATATATCTATTGATCGTAATGGAGTCTCATGTGATTGGGGAGATAATAGGTTTTATAGATGAGTAAAATAACTCTAGTAGTAGATCAGAAGGATGTAGATTCTGTATTTTCATGGATAAAAGAAAAAGGAAGTAACTTAAATAATTTATGGGATAGATTAATTCCCATAATTAAAGAGAAAGCTTCATATGAATTTACTGATGCTAATCCTAATGGATGGAAGAAATTATCAAAGAATTATTTGAAGTGGAAAAGAGCGCATGGTTATCCAGATACTATTGGAGTTCGTAAAGGTAAATTAAAAGAAGCTGCAACAGTTGGAGCACTTATTAAAAGAAGTAAAACTGATTTAGAATATGGAGTTGATGAAGATAAGGTTGTTGAGAATGGTGTAAAGTATGCATTTAGATTCAATAAACGTCGTGAAATCTTTAAGTACACACATAAGTATTTGAATAATGCAATTGATGCCGCTGCAAACAAGTGGCTAGAGGATTTTAAATGATAATTAAAGAAATTATAAATGAAGTATATGATATATTAAATGAAGATGCTACATTAGCATTTGTTTGTAGTGCTGGTGGTATATCGATTGGTAAGGATATAGATAAATTATTACAAGGTAAGCATCCCTGGATAATGATAGATATAGATCCTGATACGTTGAAGATTGAAGATGCTGATAATATACGTGCTTATGATGTAGTAAGGGAAATATATAAAATAAATATAGTATTAAGTGTAGCCCATAAAGATAAATATACCAGTATATATGGTACATCTACTTTTCAGGGGTTATTGGACTTAAATAAATTAGTGTGGGATATATTATCAGATAATCCAATGTTGAATGATGTTGTTGATGGAATATATGGTGATGTGTCATTAGAGACGGACGTATTAGAACCATTTGGGGATGGTTTATTATATAAAGCTGGTGCTCGTATGAGTATAGCTTATTTTAAAGATAATCAAAAGAGGTAAATAAATGATTTCAAATCCTAATTTAATATATGGAATACATAGTGTTACGCCATATAATAGGGAAACAAGACAACCTATATGCTTGCTACGAGTATTAGGGGAAGCATCTCTGAATTTGACTGGAGAGTTTGAAGAACTTAAAGGTGGTTCAAACATGTATGCATGGGATGCAGAGCCTAAGGATATAACATCAGAATTTAGTTTTGCATGTAAAGAATATCCTATTGCTATGATGGAAAAACTTTTAGCAGGTGAATTAACAACTTATACAGGAGTAGCTTCAGGTGCTATTGATGATTGGGAAAATATTAATGGTACTATTATATCTGCTACAACTGGTATTGCTACAATATCTATAGTAACTGCAGCTGATGTTAAAGACGGTGAATATATTTTTGTAGCAGCTGCACCAGGAACAATAAGTTTATACGCAATGACAAATGTAGACGCAGGTGTTGGAACTGCACTTTCATTAGATGATAATATGTTAATTGGTTCCTATGCATTATCAACAAGCGCTACAGTAAATATTTCTTCACTTGGTTTAAGATTCACATGTGGTTCTGCTCCAAGCTTAACAATTAATGATTCTGCGAGATTTAGACTTCGTAAAGATTTAGTATCTGGAGTTAAATTAATTGTTGGTGGAAGTTCAAGTTCATTTAGTGAATTTGGAGCAATCATCGCTGGTCAAAAGAAATCTGATGGTTCATTAGTATACTTAGATGTTTACAAGTGTCGTGCAGCTGGTATGCCGATTGCATTTAAAGAAAAAGCATATTCTGAATGGTCGTTAAGTGTTAAAGTATTATATGACTCAGAAAAAGATGGTGTGTTTGAATATATAAGACATGGCTAATAGATAGTAATTAAGGGACTTAGGCAACTAAGTCCCCTTATTTTTCGTAGATTATAATTTATATAATGATCTATAATTATATATAACGATTTGCTTACGTAAAAAGCTGAATAAATAATCATCTAAGGATGTAAAAGAGGTTTAATGTGAATAAAATAAAATTAAACATTGGAAATAAAGAAGTAGTCGTAAATCCCACTTATAGTATTTGGATGTGGACCTTAAAAAAATATGACATTGCTAATATGACTGATTGGAGTATGGCATATTATGATTCATATATTATGGATGCACTTTGGAAAATAATGGTTCGTAATAAAATATTTAAGCCATTTGTTTTTAAGTTTATAATGAAGAATGCTGTCACAATGTCGCAAATGAAAAGACTTAGAATTGATATACAGAGATTATTGTTAGGTCAAAATATTCTTAGTGATGAAGAATTTCAAAAAATGTTAGATGATGAATTTAAAGAGTTATCTAAACCACCAGAAAAAAAAAAGTAAAAACTCCGTAACCTGGGAATCATTCTTTTATGATTCTTATTATGTTCTTAAATCTCATCTACAATATTCTCATTCAGAAGTCCTTAGTCTTCCAATAATATTTGGAAATCAATTAATTAAATTATTTAACAATGAAGTAAACATAAATCGTATGTGGTCTTGTTCTATTGCAGGTATTGATATTAATAAGATGCCACAGTTTCAAGAATATATAGAAGAAACAACAGAAGAAATTAATCCGGAAGACGATATGGAACATTTCAATGAGATATTGAAGGTATTAAATGGCAAGTAAAGATATAAAAATAAAAGTTAAAGGCGATACAACCGATATAGATTCGTCTTTAGATAAAACTAAAAATAAAGTTGATAAATTAGGTAATGCTTCAGGTCTTAGCAAATTAACATCTGCATTTAAGGCAATAGGTGCTGCAGCTGGTGCTTATATAGGAATACAAGCTGTCAAGGAGCTTGTTAAATTTGCTGGAGAAATTGATACTGTTAAAACAGCATTCAAAGGACTAACATCATCTATTACCGGTGGTGGAAGTACATTAGTATCATCAATGAAAACAATGTCAAGGGGAACTATTAGTGAACTTGATATAATGAAATCTTCAAACTTAGCACTTCAACTTATGGGTGAAGATGTTGCAAAGATGTTACCACAAATGGCAGAGATTGCAACAAAAACTGCACGTGCCCAGGGTGTTGAAGCTTCTCAAATGTTACAAGATATTGTTGTTGCTTCAGGTCGTCAATCGGTTCAAATATTAGACAACTTAGGTATATCTTCCGTTCAAGCTGGAAAGTATATGGAAGAATATGCTCAATCACTTGGGAAGACAAGAGATAAATTAACTGATACTGAAAAGTCTGCGGCTTTCTTTTATGCAACAATGAAAGCTGGTGGAGAATTATCAAAAAAATCAGGTGATAATGCACTTACATTTGGAGAAAGTTTACAAAAATTAAAAGCATCATTAACAGATTTTGCTATGTATGTTGCGGATAAAGTTACTCCTGCACTAACGAGTATTAGTAATGGAATAATTTATATTTTAGAACAAGCAAATAAATTAGAAAGAGAATTAACAAAAGGTAATCAAACTGTAGAACGATATGTTACTGCAGGTAAAAACATAATAGAAAAGTCTAAATTTAAATATGATGATACATGGCAATTTAAAGAAATTGATGCTGCAGGTAATGTTGTTAGAATGTGGACTGAAGCTGTTGATAAAGTTGCTGATGCTAAAAAGAAAATATCAACTCCCACAAGTAGTTCTAATATTGGTGCTGGTAAAAATCCTGAAGCTCAGAAATATCAAGAAGCTAAAGTATCAATGTCCGAATATTATGAAAGATTAGGACAATATCAAAACGCAGCGATTGCAAAAGAATTTGAATCGTATAATGCATTTATAAAAACAAAAGAAGGTAAAACGGCGATAGCTTATGATGCGGCCGCTGTAGAAGAAGAATTTGCAAATAGAAAACTATTGGCTGAAGTAAATGGAGCCAATCAAGAAGTTGCATTAAAAGAACAAGTAATAAGAGCAAAATTAGGATTAGACTCACAGGCATTTCAGGGAGCACAAATGTTTGCAAACGCTGGTGCTCAATTGATGTCTTCACAAAACAAGAAATTATTTAAATTAGGTCAAATAGCAAGTATAGCAAATGTTTGGATGAATACTGCACAAGCTATTACAAAAGGATACGCTCAATTAGGAGCATTTGGTGGAACAGCGTTTGCGGCATTGATGGGTACTGTTGGTGTAGTACAATCACAGAATATTATGAAGCAGAAACCACCTGGTGATTTAAAGAATGAAAGTGCTAATATTCCTGCACCAGTTGTTCAAGCACCTAAATTTGCTGCTGGTGTATTTGATATTCCAAGAGATACATTTGCACAGCTTCATGCAGGAGAAACAGTTATACCGAAGAATTTTACTGAGTCAATTAAAGCCGGTGAATTGTCAATGGGTGGCGGTGGTATTACGGTAAATATATTTGGTGATAGTTATGGATATGATGATTTAATGGGTAAAATAACAACAGGACTTATAGATATTGAAAAAAGAAGTGGAAAACAAATATTTTCTCAACGGGTGGTAGATTAATATGCAAGAATATTATAAAGATAAAACAATTAAATTTGAACATACTCCTGTTATAGATAAAGAAATAAATTCTTTAAATGAAATTGGTGCTACAGGCTCATTAAGTACAGCATCGGGATATTATGAAATAGATTATACTCCAACAGATTTAAATACCATTTATGTA
>Ga0105099_10001394_pt1 | contig 15220 bp, 15 predicted proteins | sample PPLLak3cmMay2015_2_FD_79138 | JGI IMG/M metagenome (GOLD analysis project Ga0105099, IMG submission 79138) | Freshwater sediment microbial communities from Prairie Pothole Lake near Jamestown, North Dakota, USA - PPLs Lake P8 Core (1) Depth... | ecosystem: Environmental > Aquatic > Freshwater >... | reverse complement strand
CGGCGCCCGTTATCGAAAAACATTAAAAAGTGCCGAATGCGACAATAATGGGTGCCGGACGAAACGATTTTATGGTGCCGAATCAAACGATTTTGGGGTGCCGAATGCGGCGATAATACGTATATAGAACGATTGGTTTATAATTGTCTATTGTGGCACTAACATTTCGCCAGCAAATGCTTGACAAAACACATTCCATTGTCAACATCATAATTACGCCCCCGCAGACCTCGAATACATATCTTTCCTGAACTCATCGAGCTCTTCGATCTGTTTTTTCTTTGCAGCATCCGTTTTTTTGATCTGCGCTTCGGTGAGGAGAAGCTCTTGGGGAAGCTTGGAGCCGCAGAACTGGCAGGTCTTACGCCTGCGGCTGTACAAAAGATTTTTGCACTGAGGGCAGGTGTATTTTGTTTTAATCATTTTTCGACGTCATCCTGAAGTTGGTGGGAAATATATTCATTTAAAGGTGTTCGGCTATTAGTGTGAAAACAAATGACAGTGAGTAACATTATACTATTAAAACCAGTTACAAAGTTTTCTCGCCAATAGGCGAAGTTTATAAAAAGATACTTTTTATGTTCTGATACCAACTTTGGGACGAACACCATTTTTCATAATTATCGTTAAAAGAAACGGGTGCAACCTTAATTTTAGGCAAAAATTTCCTTCGTGCTGCTCAGGGAAATCGTAAAAGGAATTGATTTTTTTAAACACAACAGGTAAAAAAATATCGATTACGATTACGAGCACGAGCACGAAAAAACCTTGATTTCATCAAGAATAGTCTGCCTATAATTAAGGTCATACCCAAAAAAACAAGGGTTCCCCGAATTAATTCCGGGAAACCCCACGCCTGATTTCATTACTATCGCCTTATAATACTGCTCTTATGATAAAAAATCTACTTATCCACCGTCACCAGATTAATCAACACATCCACAGCCTTCGCAAGCGCGTCTGCGGAGAGCCACTCTGTTCTGCTGTGATGGTTGCAGCTTCCGGTGAAAAGATTGGGTGTGGGCAGGCCTATTGCGGTCAGTCGCGAACCGTCGGTTCCGCCGCGGATCGGCTTCCATTCCGGTTTAAGCCCGGCTTTTTCCGCGGCCTTCCATAAACTTGTGGTGACATCGGGATGTTTTTCAAGCTCGTCCCGCATATTTCTGTAGGTCTCGGTTATTTCAAGCTTTATTTTAGCCTTGGGATGCATTTTCTGCACTTCGGCTATAATTTTCTCCAGAATCTTCTTTTGTACGTCCAATCCCTCTGTTTTGAAATCTCTTAGAATAAACTTGAGCGTGGTTTTAAAAACAGTGCCCTGCACCGACAATGGATGAATATAGGGCTCATACCCCTCGGTTGTTTCCGGCGCCATGTCACGCGGGAGCTTTGCAATAATATCGGCAACCGCCCTAATGGAATTCACCATGATATTTTTTGCAGTGCCGGGGTGGATATCGCGGCCTTCGACCTCGATCACCGCTGCATTTGCCGAAAAAGTCTCCATATTAAGCTCGCCGGTAAATCCGCCGTCTATGGTATAGGCACAATCTGCACCGTACTTCTTAAGGTCGAAGAATTTTACCCCTTCACCGACCTCCTCATCAGGCGTAAACGCAATTTTCACCTCGGCATGAGGAATTGCGGGGTTTGCGACCAGCGTCTGAACCGCGGTCATTATCGCTGCAATGCCTGCCTTATCATCCGCGCCCAGCAAAGTCGTGCCGTCGGTCGTTACCAGCGTATGCCCGATACAGTTTTTCAGGTCTTCATTTTCCGACTCTTTGATAATGATATTCTGTTCTTTATTGAGAATAATATCCCCGCCTTTATAGCTTTGAATAATCTGAGGTTTGACATTTTCTCCGGGAACCTCGGGAGACGTATCCATATGGGCGATCAGGCCGATTTTCGGCCCCTTTTTATTTGTATTCGAAGGCAGCGTCGCCGTTACATACCCATAGGTATCCACAGCCGCATCCTTCAACCCAAGTTCCTTGAGCTCCTGTACCAGCAGGTTGGCCAGGTCGAACTGCACCCTGGTACTCGGATAGGAATCGGAACCGTCTTTTGACTGGGTATTGATTTTCACATAGCGAAGAAATTTTTCCAGCGCTTTCTGCTTCATAACAACTCCTTTGTTTTTATTCAACAAATACGAAACTTTCTGTGGTCGCGCAATGCGTCTGTTACGTATTAATTTACTTTAGGTATCTTAAAGTAAAATATACTATTCCACGCTCAAAGGCGTATGCAAATAACACAAAAAAATAGTATTTTATTATATGCGAACTTAATTGTGGCATGCGCATTACACATGAATGATATTACCACACAATCGTTTTACCGGAAAATCGATCTTTTTTCTGAAAGTAGTTACTCGTATGAAACGAATGAACTGGCAATTTCTGCTTGGCCTTCTGCTGGTTTGCCTGTCGGCGCTTTTCTACCTGCTGCATTATTTCATTTTTAAAGACGCTCACCATATTTTTCTTTACCTTATCGGTGACATCGCCTTCATTCCGATTGATGTGTTAATCGTCACTCTTATCATACACAAACTATTAAGCAACCGGGAAAAACGGTTGATGCTGAAAAAACTGAATATGGTAATCGGCGCTTTTTTCAGCGAGGTCGGCACAAACCTGCTTCACAGCCTGTTGCCTTTAAATCATGGCAATGAAGATATCGCCGGTAAACTTCAAATAACCGCACAGTGGTCGGAAAAAGAGTATACCGCTGCAATGAATCATATAAAAAAAACCGGGTTTAACATCAGCATTAAAACAGATACGCTTACCGATGTAAAAGAGCTGCTTATTGGAAAAAGAGGATTTCTGCTTGGGCTGATTGAAAACCCCAATCTGCTTGAGCATGAATCCTTTTCCGACATGTTGTGGGCGGTGTTTCACCTGACCGAAGAGCTGGAGTACCGCAGAGACATCCTCAGCCTTGGCGGACCTGACGCAGAGCATATAGCAGGCGATATCAAGAGGGCTTTCTCTTTGCTTATCGTGGAGTGGGTTTTATATATGAAGCATTTGAAAAACAGTTACCCGTTTCTTTTCTCGCTTTCCGTTAGAACAAACCCATTTAATCCTTGCGCTACGGTGGAGATAAAAAATTGAAGTATAATGAAATGATTTGTATCACCATTTAAACGATTGGAGCTTTTCTATGAAAACGTCCGTTGCCATGTTTATATCGATTGTTATTCTTCTTTTTTCAGCGCATGCTCAAATCAAACCGGAAAAAATTCAAAAAGAAAAAATTGCAGTCCAGACAATTCAGAGTGTGGACGAATTGAACAAAATCCTTGAGTCGTCGGCCGGACGGCTGCTGATGTTCGACCTGTACGCAGACTGGTGCGCGCCGTGCAAAATGCTCTCCCCGGTACTGGAAACCATTGCTGCTGAGCAGAGTGCAAAGGTAACCGTCTATAAAATAAACGTCGATAAAAACCCCGATATAGCCCAGGCGTTGCAGGTAAACGGCATACCGTACGTCATTCTGGTAAAAAACAAGACACTGGTCCATGCTTTTACCGGTCTTCAGACCAAGGATACGTATGTCAGGGGTATTAACCAGTTTTCGGAAATGGACCCGGATAAAGCCTCCGATATTCCAAACGGGAAAATCGTTCAGGGAGTGAGAGAAATCAGGTTAACCCCGGCAGCGACTCCGGGAAATATGTATGTATATCGCGGTGAAACGGTCAAGCTCATCATCGAAAAGGTGACGTTCCCCTATTCGATACATATACCGGAATATAAATTATCCGAAACAGCCGTTATTGGCAAAGACCTTATCGTTTCATTCAAAGCGGAAGAGATCGGGATTTTCCCGGTTTTCTGCAATGGAAAATGCCCGGCGGGCGACGGCGCCCAGTTCGGCCAGATCATCGTCATGCAATATAAAGCCCCGGAAACAGCATCTTATTCAGAAGTTGACGCCGAAACGGCTGCCACGCTTATGAAAGATTCCACGCTCCTGATTCTGGATGTACGAACACCGAATGAACACTTCAGCGGACATATTAAAAACTCAAAGCTTATACCTTTGCAGCAGCTTGAAGAGAGATTGTCGGAGATTGAAAACTACAAAGGCAAACCGGTTCTGATCTATTGCAGATCGGGCAACCGCAGCACCGTGGCAGCTGAAATACTTCATAAAAACGGTTTTAAAAAAGTATACAACCTGAAAAAGGGAATCGTTGGCTGGGAAAAAGCCGGTAAAGAAGTCATTACCAAATAAACCTTCACCAGGGAAGAACCGTACATGTTTCCTTTACGCGATGAAAATCCGACCTTTCATACGTCGATCGTCACCTACGGCATCATCATCATAAACATACTGACGTGGATACTGATACAAGGCATCGGATTCAATCCCCACCTGGCAAGATCCATCTGCCAGTTCGGCCTGGTGCCGGGGGAACTGTTCGGCTCGATAAAACCGGGAACAGAGCTTGCCCTGGGACAGGGTCTCGCGTGCGTGTTTGACGGCAATCCCAACTGGATATCGGTCATCACCTCCATGTTCATGCATGGGGGGTGGCTGCACCTGATCGGCAACATGTGGTTTCTGGCCGTATTCGGCGATAATGTGGAGGATGTGATGGGTTCGTTCAAATTTCTTATCTTTTATATTCTCTGCGGAGTTTCAGCCGCAGTTTTCCAGATGATCTCGAATCCGGTAAGCTCAATTCCGATGGTTGGGGCTTCCGGTGCTATCGGCGGTGTTATGGGCGCGTACGCCATATTGTTCCCCAGAGCGCCGGTTCATTTGCTGGTTTTTTTCGGTTTTTTCTTTACCCGTATTGCGGTGCCGGCTTTCCTTATGCTTGGATACTGGTTTCTGCTTCAGATGTTCGGCGGGTTTTTCGGGGGTGTGACCGGCGGCAGCACTGCTTTCTGGGCGCATATCGGAGGGTTTGTCGCGGGAATATTTTTTCTGAAAGTATTCTGCAGCTCCACACGCGTCGAAGAGTGCCGCAGAAAACGGGGTAAAATAAGCAAATTAGTAAGCAGATATATTACAAAATAGGTAACCGTTTACGCCCCCTAAATCTCCCACTGTTCGTGGGATTAAAACCCCTTTGGGGGACTTGTAATGACTGAATTTTATTGTAGTTATAAAACTTTTAACAAGTGTAGATTGATTAGCTCATTTGTGAAATATTGTTTAAAAACCCTTAAAACAGGCGTATATATAGCTTCTGTCAAATAAAAAAATCATCCGGTAATTTAATAATATAATAAATATCAGCACCTTACAAGTCCCCCTGCGGGGATTTAGGGGGCGTGAACGGTTACCAAAATAGACCGCTCTTTTTGTTGGATACATTTATTTCACAAGGGATTACTCTATGAGATTAACCTGCGAGCAATTAAACCCTCATGCATGTAAAACCTACCTGCTTGGTATCGAGGGAAGTAACGAGGTGGCTTTTATTGATCCGGTCATTGACCATATAAACGATTATGGTAAACTGGTTAAAAAACGGCATCTGCGTGTATCGAAAATAATCGAGACCCACACGCATGCGGATCATATATCCGGCGCAGCTTCCCTGAAAGATGTTTTTGACTGTGATTATGTCATGCACCTACAGGCGCCGGCAATATGCGCAAACTTCAGGGTGTCCGATAATATGCAATGGCTGTTTCTGGGTATGATACCGGTTAAAATTCTGCATACACCCGGCCACACCCGCGATTCCATCAGCCTGCAGTTCCCCGATTGCATCTTTACCGGCGACGCGCTGTTTCTTGACGATGGAGGCGCAGGCCGCGACGACCTGCCCGGCGGCGACCCTGCGGCCCATTGGGAAACGCTGAACAAATTATATCAGCTTCCCGACCGCCTCGTGGTCTACCCTGCTCACGATTACCGCAACCGGAAGCCCTCATCTCTCAAGCAGCAGAAAGAGACGAACCCGCACATGAAAAAGAGCCGGGAAAGCAGACAGGCCTTTGTTCAATATCTGGAAGATCTGAAACTCGGGCCTGCGGAATGGATGAAGGATGTGCTTAAAGCCAATTACGCCTGTGCCCGCGATCCCAGGGCTGCCTGGATTCCCGCAGACTCCCCTGCGTGCGAGGTGAAAGGCACCATCGATCCGGGTACGAACGAAATCCAGGTCGCGACAATCACGTCGCCGATACTCATGCAGAAAATCAGTTCCGGCTCACCGCCGGTACTTATTGATGTGCGGGAAAAAGAGGAGCTGTCCGGCCCGCTGGGGCATATTGACAATATCATGCATATACCGGTTGCCGGCCTGGTTAAAAAAATCCCTGAACTGGAACGATATAAAAATCATGACATTGTAACTATATGCAGATCCGGCAGCAGAGCGCATACCGCAGCGCAGATATTGACAAAAGCAGGTTTTCCAAAGGTGAGCGTGCTCGCTGACGGTATGATGGCATGGAATTCCACCGGACACTAACAAGTCAAAGAAAGGCGTTATTATGAAAAAAATTATTTTTATCATGCTTATAGCCCTGAATATACCGGTCTCTGCGCAGAGTATCATAGAGATTACGGTTAAAGGAATCAGCGACAGTAAAAAGGACGGGGCGCAGCAGGACCGTCTCGAGGCGATAACCGATGCGAAACGACAGGCGTGCGAAAAAGCGGGGTTGCGTCTCGAATCGAAAACAACCGTCGAAAATTTCAAGGCAGTGTTTGATTATGTCGAAACCCAGTCTCAAGGCATTCTTCTCCCGGGATTCCAGATTATTGAGGTCGGATATGTCGAGGACGGCACCTATCAGGTCGTACTCAGCGGAAAAATAAAAAAAATCGAAGAAGATAATATTTCGAGCAAGGAGCTGCGGTATGCCAAATCGCTGAATGACCGGGGCAATGCCAGGGAATGTATCGATATTTTGCAGAAATACATGGACAGCAAGGATGAAAGCGTTTCAGAGGAGCTCAAGGAGCAATCGCTCTATTACCTCATTAAATGGGGGTATGCGCAGAATATCACCGAACTGTATGAAAAATTTGCCGCCTATTACCCGCAAAGCAAATATCTCAATACGCTTAAATCATTTTCCGAGTTTACCGCCAAACCCCTGTACGAGCTGGACAAGAAATACACGCTGAAAAAATCGAAATGGGATAATAAAAAATATGTGCATGAGGATATGGCCTTTGATAAACAGATACATGTCGAACAAGATACGATACTTCTGAAGGATTTTAAAAACAACCTGCACAGCATCGTGGTTGACTACACATACTTTCTAAACACTGACGAAAATGCAAAGAATCCCAGAGCGCAACGCATGATTCTTACCTATTATCCGGCTGACATTAAAAAAGGCGGAAAGAAAAATCAGCCGCTTCCCGAATCAAAAATCATAGAGGACGAATTGAGAACCTATGCCAAAGGCTCATCAAATGATTTCCAATTCTATGGATCTGAAAAATGGTTCGGGTACTTCAAGCTGTCCAACTACAGCCTGAAAGGAACATTTCCAACCGGAACCGGTGAATATGAACAATCGGTCCGGTTTACGATAAGTCAGAGATCTTTTTAGCGATAACGGGGAAACACTATCAATAATTAAGGATAGCCATGATGAAAAAACAGCATGCGCCAGGGTTTATAGTCGGGGTCAACTATTCCAACAATGCCTACAACGCTGCTATTCCGGCGGGAAGCACTATCATAACGGGGACCAATCCGCTTCAGCCGGGCAAGGCTATTGTCTGGAAATAGCCTTAAATCATGCAGAATTATGCTTCATATAGGCATCATTTATAAAAAACGGGTGCAACCTTAATTTTAGGCAAAAATTTCCTTCGTGCTGCTCATTCCCGCGTCAAACGCGGGATTATACTCCATGGTAATCGGAATCCTTTTTTTAACACAACAGTTAAAAAAAAATATCGATTACGAGTACGATTACGAGCACGAGCACGAAAAAACATTGATTTCATCAAGAAAAGTCTGCCTATAATTAAGGCCACACCCTAAAAAACGAAAAAAACATTACTCAACATCCCCGGCAGTTCCGGTCAATGACACTATATTTGCCGTCGGCGATCCGTCAACGGTAATACCGGAAGGATAGGATACCGTACCTGCTGCTGTTTCGCTTAACACAGAAAGCGTATATCCCTGAGGATTGTTTGCGCTGTCTTTTTCGATATTTGCCGCTTCCGCGCAGAAATAATAGGTGCCTTCCGGGACGGTGTTCCCATCCTTATCGGTAAAATCCCAGATTGCCGTGACCGTTGAATTCAGAGAACCGTCAAACAAAATAGAAACCTGAAAATTTCATTTGCAACCCAACTGATTTAATATGCTCTGAATAAATTCCTCTTGCAATCGCGTCATGCGACTCGTATTTTTATCCTCGAAAAGAGACATCCTCAATACAATACCGCTGTCAATCCAATCATGCATACATATATCCATTCTCTGTAAAACCTGACAGAACCATTCCATAATTGATGCAGGTTCTCGAAGGATCATGATTAATTCGCGATAACACTATTACTTTTTATTTTCTTGGTCCGTTGCACTATCAATAGTATTCTGACCAATCGGTTAACGGGATAAAAGGAGTTTTTCTTGAAAATAGGATTTACCGCGCTTGAGCTTTCCGAGGGTAAGGTAAAATACAGGGACCCTAAAATGGATATCCTGGTTGAAAAACATCAGCCGAAAAAAATCAGCCCGTTTTACGTGGAATTCATTAAGAACGAGTTCATTAAATCCGAAGCTGTTGCCATACCAAAGGGGCATGTGCTCGACCTTCTGATTCTTGATATTGAAAAATGCGAAGCACGGCTTGAGCGTTGTGAAACTGAAGAAGAAAAGGCGCTCATGCAAAAATGCATCGAATACCTTGAAAAAGAGACGCCCCTGTGCGACGGGGACTTTTCTGCTGCGGAGCATGACCTGCTGAACCGCTTTGCCCCGGTAAGCTATAAACCGGTCGCGCTCATTGAAGGCACACCGGCCGAAAATGACATCATACGGCAAACGCTCGAAAAAGCCAAGGTTATCTTCTTCTATACTGCCGGCCCGAAAGAGGTTCATGCGTGGCCGGTTCAGAAAAATACCGACATTGTAACCTGCGCGGGTAAAATTCATACCGACCTTGCGCGCGGGTTCATTAAGGGCGACGTGGTGAGTTTTGACGACTACACCCAGTGCCACAATTTTAATGACGGCAAGAAAAAGGGATTGGTAAAAGTCGTGGAACGGGATTATATCATACAGGATGGCGATATTATCGAGATACGGTTTGGCGTTTGAAATACCGTTAAAAAGTACCAAACCCCTGCTTCCTGAGGTCCTCCAGAAAATCCGGATTTACTTTATAGCCAGCCCGTACCGCTTTGAGCGCAAATGCATGAGCCAGTTTGTACTTGTTTCGGTGAAAATATAACGCTGCAAGATTATTATATGCTGACCCGAACCCCTTATCGAGGGTTATCGCCCTCTTAAATGAAGCGATAGCCTCTTCATATTTTGCAATATCCTGATAGACAAGCCCCTGCAAATTAGGCAGTCTGGGATCATCCGGGCAGTTCAGTATCGCATCGCGTAAAATTGCCAGCGCAGCCTGCGGCTGCAGAATATTCCTGTACAGAATAGCCTGGCTGTAATACGCGTCTGCATACTCTTTCGACGCGTTTATGGAACCCCTGAAGCAGTCAATCGCCCGCTGGATAACACCTTCCTGGCTGTACATGCTCCCGAGCATATAATAGGCTGGCGCATAGCTCGTATCGGTTGCGATAAACCTTTCCAGCAGGTCCTTTGCCCTGGCTGTTTCGCCAAGCCGGTAGTAACATGCCGCAGCCATGCAGTGCGAGCCTGGAAACCGCGGATCGATAGAGATGGCTTTGGTAACGTGCACCAGCGCCGATCTGTAATCGCCCCGCTTGAAATACTCTTCCGCAAGATTGTTGTAAAGCCGCGGTTCGTTGGGCGAGAATTGCAGCGTTCTCTGGTAAAACGCAACCGGTTCCTTCCAGTAATTGTTCTGGCGTATGGTGAGAAATGCATACACCATAGATACTGCTATGATGATAACTACCGCACTGTTTCGCGTCTTTGCAGAAGTATAAAGATATGCAAAAAAAGAGCCCGCTATCAGAAAAAAACCGATACCAGGCACATATAAAAAATGTTCCGCCATATAAAAAGAGATCGGATAAATATTGGAGGTAGGAAGGATTGCCAGAAAAAACCAACCTGTTGAAAAAAGAATCAGCGGGTTGCTCTTCCTCTTTATAAAAGAATACGCAAGCAGGCCCAGCGACACCAGTATTCCAATAATTGCCGCAGGATCAGCAAATGAAAAAAGCTCTCGGCCATACGCAGCATGCAGGTTAAAGGGCAGTATAAGAAGTCGGAAATAGGTGGCTAGTGCGATAAAAAAACCAGGCAGGCGGTCGAGTGCAGAGCCCAGGGTTGCAGGATTCAACGCCGTGGTTTTCAAGACGCTGAGGCGCATTATTAAATATATGGCACTGAGTACCGCCAGCGAAGAAAACTCTTTTACCGCTATTTTTTTTCTGAAAACAAAATGGTAAAGAAGCAACAACAAAGGCAGGACTAACGCATTTTCCTTGGCAAGCAGAGCCAGCACAAAGCTGATCATCATAAAAATATACGGGAAAATGTTTTTTGTACGTTCGGATTTCAAATAGATGATATATGATAGAAGAATGAATAGAGCTGTCAGTTGGTCCGCTCTGGCGGATATGTATGACACCGTTGCTGTCTGTATGGGATGAACCGTAAACAGAATCGCGCAGAATCCCGCGACAAGGCTGCTGTTGAAAATAATAAGTATCAACCAGTACAGGCATAATGCTACGGCAATGTGCAGCAATACATTTACTGCGTGGTAGCCGGTAACGTTATATTTCCAGAGATGATAATCAACCGAATAAGAGAGTATCTGCAGAGGCCGCCAGAACATTTCCTGGCTTTGGGTTTTAGAACCTATAGTTTTTGAAAATATTTCCGGAATAAAGCGCCAGTGTGTAATACGGGGATTGTTTTTAATTAAAAAATTATCGTCCCATATAAAGTCGCCGTGTAATGAATTGAAATAACAGATAATTCCCGAAATAATTATCGCCGCAATGGGAGCATATTTTTTCCAGCGCATAAATAGTCGCGGTCTTCTCTATAAGCAATAGTCGTACTTTAGGTCTGTGCTTTTATATACCCGCTGTTTAATACAACACCCGCATCCGTGCCTTGCTCAACAGCAAGAGAATCAACGGACACTCATCGTTGTGCAGCCTTGTTAATACCCGCCGGTAATATATTTTTTCAACTGTTCGTTTTCATTCTGAGCGCTTTCCAGCAGATTTTTCATGATGTCACCGATTGAAACAATGCCCAGAATCTTATCACCATCCATGACCGGAATATGCCGTACCCGATTCTCCGTCATGATCGTCATGACTTTTTGAAAGTGCTCATCCTTCTGAACAGAGTATATTCTTGCACGCGGGGTCATGATCTGTTTTACCAGTTTCTTCGTATAATCCTGATCTCTATTTCCCACAGCTCTCAGCACATCCCGTTCGGACGCCAGCCCGACAAAATTGTTACTTTTGTCCATTACCACAAGAATACCGATGCGTTTCTCGTTAAGAATATCGAGGCAATCGATCACGGTCTTATTCTCGTCAATCGAAAAAATGTCGCCCGGTTTTCTGGTTAAAAGATCCTTTATTTTCATCATTCTCTCCTTGGAAGAGTGTGGATATGTTGTATAATGGGGGCATGGAAAGTATCGATACCCCTGTTCTATAAATATAATGGAATACTATGATTGCCGGCACTAAAATATTTCGAATAATCACAGAAGAACCGGTTTATGTTGAACATTCAATGCCGGAAATCCTGCATACAGAAAATCATACTTTATAAGATACTGTAGCTAACAAGGATGTTAAACGGATTATAGAAGTATATGGAAGGGGAAAGCATTCCACCCGCAAGGGGTACTAAAGCCCTGGTCTCCAATCCCGCCAATGAGAGTGTACAATGAATGAGGGCGGGATTTCCGACACACCCCTTCACAGGTGGGCCTCCTGGCACGGGGGCACAGTAAGGATGGCGAATACTATAGCACTTGTTTAAGATGCGTCAGTGACCATAACAAAAGTCATGGCGTTCAACATATCGCGGATAAACTCCTGTTATGCCAAACAGCAGAATAAGACTCCGTACGCTGACTTATGCTCCGCTTCGCTCTGCACCATGTCTATGCTTTTGAATTTATCTACTCGTATGGCGTAGATAATTCAGCTGCAGACACTAATCAGGTAAGCAATAGTGTCTTTAAAGTATTTGGAATCATTACAGAAAAAGCCTGCCATTTTCACTACATTATAATACACTCCTATGTCTGGAAAATTATATTTTCAGAATCTCACAATTTCATACTTTAAAACAGTTTTGGAGTTTTCCTGCAATGATCGTTTACCTGAATGGCCGGTATATTCCTTCGGAGGATGCCAGCATATCGGTTAATGACCGGGGCTTCATTTTCGGCGACGGAGTATATGAGGTTATTACTTCATACAAAGGCAAACCGTTCAGGGCGGAACAGCATGTAACGCGCCTTGAGCGCAGCCTCCGGGAAATAAAAATCGTATTCCCCGACCTGGGTCGGCTTCTGTATGTCTGTGAAGAGTTGATCCGGCATAACCGTCTCGAACAGGAAAACAGCATGACATACATACAGATAACCCGCGGCGTCGCTCCCCGGAAACACACGTTCCCCGATGGCAACACCCCGCCGACCGTGTATATGTTTACCTCACCGTTTGAGTCCCGCGACGAACAGTGCGACGCCGGTGTAAAGGTGATCCTGCTGCCGGATCTGCGCTGGGGCAGATGCGACATAAAATCAATCTCCCTGCTGGCGAATATACTTGCCAGGCAGGAGGCCAAAGAACAGGGCGCGGAAGAGGCTCTGCTGTTCCGTGACGGCTATATCACCGAAGGCTCTCACAGCAGCTTCTGCGCTGTGTTTAACGGCACGCTGCAGACGCATCCAAAGACAAGCTCCATTCTTCCGGGTATAACTCGGGACGTGATCCTTGAACTGTGCGACTCATTGAATATACCCTGCCGTGAAGAACCAATATCCGTGGACATGATACGCAACGCTGATGAGTGCATGCTTTTGGGTTCCGGCAGCGAAATAATGCCTGTTGTGCAAATCAACGATGCAACCGTCGGAAACGGCGCACCGGGCCCGATAACCGAAAAACTGCAAAAAGCGTTTTCCGCTATACACCAGTAACAGAATAAAACCATACCAGAGGATACCCAATGAATACCATTATCGAACCGTTCCGCATCAAAATGACCGAATCGCTCAAGATAATCTCCCGCAGCCAGCGCATCAGGGCGCTGGAAAAGGCGCACTACAACGTGTTTCTGCTTGACGCGGAAGACTGCTGCATCGACCTGCTCACCGACAGCGGGACCGGGGCAATGTCCGCCGAGCAGTGGGCGGCCATGATGCTGGGCGACGAGAGCTACGCGGGCAGCAAATCGTGGAAAAAATTTGAAGCGACTATTCAGAACATAACCGGTTTCAAGCACATCCTTCCAACCCACCAGGGCCGCGCGGCGGAAGGCATTCTTGCGTCAACCAGGCTGAAAAAGGGCGACGTGATTCCGAATAACAGCCATTTTGACACGACACGCGCGAATATCGAATTTGTCGGCTCGCGCGCCGTTGATCTTCTCTGCGCGGAAGGATACGATAACCGGTCGGAAGCGCCTTTTAAAGGCAACCTTTGCATCGACAAGCTCAAAAAGTGCATTAAAGAAAACGGTGCGGATAAAATACCCTTCTGCATGATCACGGTAACCAACAATACCGGCGGCGGACAGCCGGTATCCATGGCCAATATACGCGAGGTTAAAAAGCTCCTGGAAAAACACGGCATACCCCTGATTATCGACGCGTGCCGGTTTGCGGAAAACGCCTACTTTATTAAAAAACGCGAAAAAAATTATCAGAATAAAAGCCTGCTCGAGATCGCACAGGAGATGTTCTCCTATGCCGACGGCGCCACCATGAGCCTGAAAAAAGACGGTCTGGTCAATATCGGCGGATTCCTCGCGTGCAACAATGACGCCTGGGCTCAGGGTTTCAAAAACATGCTGATTCTGCGCGAAGGGTTTCCGACCTACGGAGGCCTCGCCGGGCGCGACCTCGAAGCATCCGCGGTCGGTATTATGGAAGCGCTGGACATCGATTATCAGGAATACCGGCATGCAACGGTTATGTATATCGCCAATGCACTTGACAAAAAAAATATTCCCTATGTTCATCCGGCGGGCGGCCATGCGATTTTCATCGACGCCAAAGTGTTTCTGCCCCAGATACCGCCGCTGGAATATCCCGGCATCGGACTGGTGAATGCGCTCTATATCGAAGGCGGCATCCGCGGTGTCGAGCTCGGCAGCGTCATGTTCGGCAGGTTCGACGAGAAGGGCAAAGAGACCGCAGCACCTCTGGAGCTGGTGCGCCTGGCCTTCCCGCGAAGGGTCTACACCCAAAGCCATTTTGACTATCTCCTTGAAGTGCTTGCCGAGGTATGGCATAAAAGAGGCGCCATCAGGGGATATCGCATCACGTATCAGCCCGATTTTCTTAGACATTTTACCTGTCGTTTTAAAAAACTGAAATGATACACGGACCGGATAACCGGTTTTAACCGGTACTGGCATTACTCTATGGAGACGTTTCATGAAAATCGCTGTCATATCTGTGCTCATACTTGTAATTGTCGTATCCTGCACCCTGTTTCAAAGGGACGAAATGAAACTTACCAATATCATTGAAAGTCATGTTAAACAGATTCATCCGCTGGTAAACGCAAAAAACCTTGCGGATTGGAATGCCACCGCCACCGGAGAGCAGAAATACTATGACGAAGCGGCGGCGCTTGAGCTTCAGATAAAAAAAATCCAGTCAAACAGAAAGGATTTCGCCTTTCTTAAAAAGCTTAAAGCGAAGAACAGTATCAACGATCCGCTGCTGCAGCGCCAGCTCGTAATTCTCTACAACAGCTTTGCTCCCAACCAGATAGACACGTCGCTGTTGCGCAGTATGGTGGACAAGCAGAACACCATTTCGAGCATATTCAATACGTTCCGGGGCGTCATAAACGGTAAAGCGGTCAGCGATAACGACAT
>Ga0105099_10001393_pt1 | contig 15222 bp, 10 predicted proteins | sample PPLLak3cmMay2015_2_FD_79138 | JGI IMG/M metagenome (GOLD analysis project Ga0105099, IMG submission 79138) | Freshwater sediment microbial communities from Prairie Pothole Lake near Jamestown, North Dakota, USA - PPLs Lake P8 Core (1) Depth... | ecosystem: Environmental > Aquatic > Freshwater >... | reverse complement strand
TCAACGAATGGTATTGCTATTTGCTCTTTATTTTGGAATTTACTTTGATGTACGCCCTGATCATCCCATATGAAGAACGTTTTCTCAGTAGCAAATTTGCCGGCACTTACGATGCCTATCGCTCGGCCACCAGACGCTTTTTCCCCCGCCTGAGCCCATATAATATAAAGACTGTTGTTATGCCCAATTACCGTTCCGCTTTAGCCGGTGAAGCCCCCCATGCCCTGATTCTGATCATCGCCTTTGCTTTGTTTTACATATTCTTTATTCCCCGTGCCATTTGACTTTTTCTACTCCGTCTTGAACAAGGAGCCCCGGATTACAAAGCCATAGCTAAAGATCCGCTTTTGCCGTAACTATACATTTCCTCATGACCTCATCAACGATCGATTGCTTCAAGCCCCTGAAGCTGGCCAGGTGAAAATAAAAGAGGAGGGCTGGGACATAAAAAAAAATGTTGGGCCCGGGAAGCAGCGCCAAAACAGGCGTCAATGGCAGCAAAAGGCCTTCAAGAACCAGATAGATCAACCGCAGGGTCCTGTGGCGTTTCAGCCAATGTGCCAATTGTTTCTTAGATGAATCTGCAGTCAGGCCTTTCCCGAGAATGAGTAACTCAACAGGATAACGTTCAAGTTGCCCCAAGGCCCGCTCCCTTAACAAAGCCAGGGTCACAGCAGGTGTCTTTTGCATTACAAGCTGGAATGCTTTTTTTACCCACTGATGCTTGAAATCAGGATGTGGCATCCGGGTGACCGAGATGTGACCCCTTTCTGTTATTGAAAATGTAATGACAGGACTTTTAACCAGATAATTCATCGTTTGTTACGAAGTATAAGATGGCAGGGGCCTGATAAATCAAGCCCCTGCGGAATCCTTCCTTTCAGGAGTGAACCAGCTACTTTTGAAGAGGCAGAATCTTCTTGAACAGAGCCTTATCTTCCTCTATTTTCTTTTCATTGCCAACAACACAGAGAATATTCTGATCCATCACATCCTTCACCATCTTGGCATAGCCTTTCAGATCTTCCAGTGTTGTGGCCAGAATCTCATCCCGTTCCTGCTGGAGTTTCTCCAGACTGTCCCCTCTGAGATATCTCCTTACAGCCACATACCCTTTCTGGCCGGGGTTAAGAGGATAATCTCGCTCGGAGATGGTCCCGATAATCAGTCGGCGCAGCTCGCGCTCATCCAATTTCAACTCAGTTAAAAACTGACTGGCTCCCATGTAATTTTCCACCGTTTTTTTAAGATTGGGATCCCGGTAAGAGGCAAATGTCAGCAGCCCGGTATCATCCATGATGGCGAATCCACCGTATGCCCCACCCTGCACCCGGATGGTATTCTGCAGATAAACAGTGGACAGCAACTGACTGAGCACTTCCATCTTCCCGCTATATTGATAGCCAAGAGCTTTATAATTAGCTCCTTTCAAAACGTACTGCACTTTGGACGCATCCTGAAAACCTTCATTCAAAGCGTCTTTAACAAAAACATATTTCACAGGTTTAAAGTCCTCTTTTGGGAACTCAGCCAACATGGCAGGCAATACTTCCCTGACCACTTTCAGTTGCTCATCCTGGCAAGTCACACCCAGTTTCAGACCGGCCTGATTAATCAGCTTGTTTTGGATGGCATGCAGTTTGGACGCAATGAGTTTCAGATCAGGCTGCTCGAGGATATTTTTTAAAAACTGATAATAGCCATAGCCCGAAATCAAGTCCCTATATGCGCTTTGATCAAATAAATAGGAGCCGATGCGGGTCATGGCGATGCCCAATCCATTGTAAGCCAGCCGCTGCTCAAACTGAGCCTTGGTTCTCAATAAGATTTCTTTGAGACGGGCCTCATCATCCCACTTGGAATGTAGCAATTCCTGTGTGATCAGGTCGGCCAGAGCACTCAGTTTATCCGGCATGGCTTTACTCCGCACAATCAGGTACGGCTTAAACTGTCCATCTTCCCGGTTAATTGCCAGAGTATCGAGCCTGGTGGAAATTCCACCGGTATGCAGATTAATCTGATTTTCCAGATCCCCATAAGTATACTTATCGGTGGACATCAAGCCCACCAGTTCGTTGTAAAGTTGTACATAGGGAATCAGGTCCTGATCTATGGCTGATGCATCAAAATAGAGATCCAAATAAACAATCTCTTTGGTAAAGGTATTAAAATAAAACAGGGGTGTATTTGCCAGGCGGTCATGGGTTAATGGTAAATCTTCCTGCTTTTTCTCTATGTCGGAAATTTCCAGTAATGGAATTGTTTTCAAAGCTTCAGGCGTATCTTCCCGCTTCTGATAATCAAGTAAATCCTTAGTCTGTTTAACCAAAGCCGCTATTTCATCTGGACTCATCCTGGCTTTGATATCAACCAGCTTTCGTTCTGTTTCTGTGGCCAGTTCTTTTTCCAGACCGGGTTTGGGCTCCATCACCGCAATGCACACGTGGGGATTGTCTAACAAAACCTTTTCAAGCAAATTTTCGAAATAACGCTGATCCAATTTAGCTCGGATCGCTGTCAGCTCTTTATTGAACGATAGCGATAAAAAGGGATTGTCAGCAAACATCCAGCCGCTGGAAGCCATCATGGCTCCTAGAATTCCAGTAAACGAGCCCCGACCTTCACGAAGTTGAAATTCCTGCAGATTGATTATTCCCTCAAGGGTCGTGCGATCAAAGCCTTTGTTGACCACATCCTGCAAGGTCTCCTGATATATCCGGTTAAAAGCATCAAGATCCTTGGCCTCGGCATTGGTTACGGTTATTCCAAACACAGGCTGCTGAACTGAAGCCACTCTGGCCGAAACATCCTGCCCGATTCCCGCTTTCTGCAGAGCAACACGCAAAGGGGCCGCCTGATGATTAACCAACGCTTCGGCCAGAATATCCAGGGCTATACTCAATTCCTGATCAGTGTTGAGTCCAAACACACTATTTCGGGCAATGAATGTCTTTCCTTGGGTTGGCGCCCCTTCTGGAAGACCGTATTGACCATTCACCACTTTGGGTTCAGCCAAGGCCTTCTGCAAAGGGATTTGACTGTCCACTGTGATTTTTTCAACCGTGGACAGATATTTTTCATTTATAAAAGAGAGTTCATTGGCCATATCCCCGTTGCCATACAAATAAATGTAGCTGTTGGCTGGGTGGTAATATTTCTGATGAAAGGCCTTGAACTGCTCATAAGTCAGCTGCGGAATCGCCTCTGGATTGCCTCCGGAAGAGTTCCCATAGTGATTATCCGGAAACAGGGCCTTATTGATCAGAAAAGCCAATTGAGTCTGCGGGGCCGAAAAAGCCCCCTTCATTTCATTGTAAACGACCCCCTTGTATACCAGAGGACTCTCAGCAGATTCCAGCTCGTAATGCCAGCCTTCCTGCTTAAAAATCTTGGGGTCTTTATGTAAGAGCGGCTTAAACACTGCATCCAGATAGACCGACATCAGATTGGAAAAATCCTTGTCGTTGCGGCTGGCCACCGGATAAATGGTGAAATCACTACTGGTCATGGCATTGAGAAATGTTTTCAGCGAGCCCTGTAAAAGAACATCAAAGGGACTTTTAACCGGAAAATTTTCTGAGCCATTGAGCACCGAATGCTCCATGATGTGCGGTAAGCCGGTATCGTCTGGTGGAGGCGTCTTGAAGGCCACACTGAACACCTTGTTGTCATCCTGGCTGACAACCTTCAACAAACGGGCACCACTTTTCTCATGACGAAACAGGAAGCCTTCGCCATCCAATTCTTTGATGAACTGCTTCTGTTCCAACTTAAAGCCGTGCAATACGGCACCGATTTCCAACGGCTCATTTGGCTGGGGCTTATTCCCGGCACAACCGAGCAGTAAAACCATCACCAATATGGTAGCGATGGGAGTAAAAAACTGTTTTCTCATTATTCCTCCTGAAATTCCTTTTGATAGCCCTATTTTAAAACAAGTCAAAACTAAAAAATAGGGGCCAAACAATATGTTGGCAAGTCCAGAAAATCCCCCCAATGGTTTCAATACCCAGCTGCCTGTCCGTCCTTACGGGATTCACTGGCTCCGATGTAGACACGGGGATTGTATTGAACCGCAATGGCCTGATAGCCCCCGTAACCACCCACAGTGAGTCGAACCCGATGACCCAGTTTAAGCAGATCCCGATAGAGTTCTCTTGGGAATCCAGTCTCCAGGTTCAGCCAGCCCCCGTCATCCATCATACTTCCGGTGGGTTGTGAAGATCCCGAGTGACGAAACCGGGGCGCATCTCCGGCCTCCTGAAGAGACATACCAAAATCCAGATGATTCACCAGAATCTGCACATGCCCCTGGGGCTGCATGGAGCCACCCATCACCCCAAAAGACATGTAGGGTCTGCCATCTTTGGTTACAAAGGCGGGAATAATGGTATGAAAGGGCCTCTTACCCGGAGCGTACACGTTGGCATGCTGTTCATCTAAGGCAAAGAGTTGGCCCCGGTTCTGCAGGGCAAAGCCCAAGGTCGGTGGAACAAGCCCTGAACCAAACTCCCAATAGGTACTCTGAATCAGAGAAACCATATTCCCCTCGTCGTCCGCCACAGTCAGATAAATGGTGTCCCCTGGTTCCAATTTGGGATTGGTAATCACTTCTGCCGCCCGATTCATGTCGATTTTATTGCGAAGTACCGTTCCATACTCTTTGCTGATGAGCTTTTTCACAGGTACTTGGGAAAAGTCCGGGTCCGTGTAGTATCGACCACGATCTTCATAAGCCAGCTTTTTGGCCTCCACCATCACATGCATGCAGCGAGGATCCCCAAAACCCCATTCGGCCAGATTAAACCCCTCCAGAATGTTTAACATCTGCAGGGCAGCGATCCCCTGACCATTGGGCGGCAATTCCCACAAGCGGACAGCTCTGTACGTAGTGGAAACTGGTTCCACCCACTCAGAATGATGCTTCTGTAAATCTTTTTGGGTCAGATAACCACCATTTTTCTGTAGAAAAGCAATCAGTTTTTTGGCTATTTCTCCTTTATAGAAAGCATCACGTCCATCCCGGGCAATACGTTCCAGCGAATCGGCCAAAGCCGGATTACAAAAAAGCTGCCCTTTTTGGGGAATTTCACCAGCCAATGTAAACACCTCACGGAAACCAGGCATATTCAGCAAGGGTAAGCCCTCCCGCCACTCAAAGGCAATGACTTCACTCACCGGGAATCCGTTGCGGGCATAATAAATAGCCGGTGCCAATATCTGCTTCATTGATATTTTTCCGTAGCGTTTATGCAAAACGAACCAGGCATCAACGCAGCCCGGTACCGAAACGGTCAAGGCTCCCCGGATCGGCAATTCGTCCAGTCCCTGCTTTTTTAATAAGTGTTTCAGATCCTTGAGACTCAAATCACCAGGAGAACGGCCACTGCCATTCAGGCCTGAGAGTCTACCCTCTTTTTCATCCCAGACCATAGCAAAAAGATCCCCGCCCAAGCCACAGTTCATCGGCTCAACCACCGCCAAAACCGCATTGGCGGCAATGGCGGCATCAACAGCACTGCCTCCCAGTTTCAAAATATCCAGAGCCGCCTGGGTAGCCAACGGTTGAGAAGTAGCAGCCATCCCCCGCTGAGCCATAAGCTCTGAACGGGTCTGAAACGCCAAACCTGCAAACCGATCCTGTCCGATCAGCAATGTGCTGATAGAAATCAGTATAGTAAAAAACGACATGATTTTACTCATTGAAAACTCCTTATATTTCCGCTCCATTGTTCGTCTTTGGTTCACCAAAAGATACCCCCCGATGATTCGGGCAAATAACCCGGCAGGTATTACAACGATAGATCATACCTCCGCCCTCGGAAAATCCCATGGAATACTCACGGCAGCGGCTCTGACTGATGGTTGTTCCATCCAGTGCACTAACGGGGCAGCCGTCAAGACAGATGGTACAATCGGGATTGCACACCGAGTACATCGCCAGTGGATCTGATTCAACCCGTACCGATGTGAGAATGCCGCCCAGCCAAAACATATTGCCGAATTGATCATTGATCAATAAGGTGTTTTTGCCAATGATGCCGAGACCGGCCAATTGTGCTGCATGTTTCAAAGAGACGATTGATCTGCCATGGCGCTGTTCTGGATCCCAGTATTCATAGGGCTCATTGCAAGGTATTGGTATAGCCGTATGCCCCATTGCTTCCAGTTCATCGCATATTTCGTAGGTGATCCAATCAATTTTTTGCACCATCATGTTGCGAATAAAGCTGTATGGAGCCATACTATAGCTGGATAAAGAACTGGCCGGAAAATGGCGTAAAAAACCAATGAATGCCTGGCAATCCGGGTACACATCCCGGGGGTGAAATCCTGGAGGAGACTCTGCGAATCGTTCCAAAGCGGCAAAACCACATAGATCAGCCCCTTTGGATAAAACCAGTGCGCGAATTTTCGTTTTTAATTGAAGAGTATTTAATTGATTCATAAACTACAATATCTCAGAATTCTTTAAAAAAAAAGATTCAGTCCTATTTTGCAGTCATCTTGTAACTGATGACTTTAAACAAATCCATCAACTGGTCGCTACTATTGACAATGAAAACCAATGGAATGAGTTTCCCAATTCTTTTGCTCGTCCGGAAATTTGTTTTAATTCCCTCTTCCATATCAATTTTTTCTAAAGCAGGAATATGCTTCTCAGTGAAATAGAAAACCACTTTAAAATATTTTTCCCAGACAGATAGCCAAAAAACGGTCTTCTTTTTATATACCCCCTTACATAGCCATGCCTTTCCATCCTGATAATATTTCCATTCAAGAGCCACTCCTGATGGTAACTCTGCTATTTTTGTCAGGAACTCTTTGTAAACAACATCAACATCTCCCAAGGCCGCTTTAATTAGTTCGTCTGCCGGAAAACACTTTTCATCAGTGAGACATAATTTTTCCATATTACCGATTCACCCTACTTCTCTTCCATCTTCTCCACCCGGTTACTACGGGCCAGATGATAAAAGCGGATCAATTGGGCAGTTGAGGCATCGTGATGGGATAAGTCACAATTTCCTTCGTCTTTAAGTTCCGGCAAAATAACCTCCCCCATCTGTTTGCCCAGCTCAACGCCCCATTGGTCAAAGGAAAAAACATTCCAAAGCACACCCAAAACAAAAATTTTATGTTCATAAAGGGCCACCAGTTGACCCAGTGTGAAGGGAGACAGGCGTTCAATCAGGATAGTCGTTGAAGGATGATTGCCTGGAAATTGCCTGAATTTCTGCACGAAATCATCTGAAGTGCTGTGGGGGCGCCCAAAAGCCAGGCTTTCAGTCTGAGCAAAAAAATTGGCCATCAACTTTTGATGATGATCACTGATGGGATTGAGAGAATGAATGAAACCGATAAAATCACAGGGTACCAGATGCGTTCCCTGATGAAGCAGTTGAAAGAAAGCATGCTGGCCATTGGTCCCGACAGCACCCCAGGTGATGGGTGCAGTTTTATAATTGATTATCCGGCCTGATCGATCAACATTTTTGCCGTTCGATTCCATTTCACCCTGTTGTAAAAAAGCAGGGAATAAAGAAAGGTAATGATCATAGGGGAGAACCGCATGGGTCGATGCGCCAAGAAAAGTGCTATACCAGAAGGTCAAGAGCGCCATCAAAACGGGTAAATTCTCTTCCAGAGGTGTTTTGCGAAAATGCCTGTCCATCTGGTGCATACCCCGCAGAAACTCCATAAACCGATCACTCCCAATGGACAGAATAAGGGGTAACGCAATCGCAGAGGAGAGGGAAAAACGCCCACCCACCCAATCCCAGAAAGGAAAAACAGCTCCCTCATCAACACCAAAAGCTCTGGCACGATCAGGCCTGGCTGTTACTGCTGCGAAATGGGTATCCAGATTAGAACCTCCCGGTAAACGACTCTGCAGCCAACTCCGTGCCGTATGGGCATTGGTCATCGTCTCCTGCGTGGTAAAGGTTTTGGAGGCCACAATAAACAGGGTTGATTCAGGATCAAACCTGCGAACCGTTTCAGCAAATTCGCTGCCATCAACATTGGCAACGAAGGAAACCGTCACCTCTTCATGGGCATAACGCGACAAGGCAAACGTTGCCATCCGCGGCCCCAAATCCGAACCACCTATACCCAGATTCACCACGTGGCGCAGTGCTTTGCCACTGGCCCCTTTGATCTTACCAGCGCGAAACCGTTCGGCAAACTCCCGGCAATGCTTCAAAGAGGCAAAGACATCTCCCATCACATCCTGATCATCCACCTCCATGGTCCAGGCACTGAGATTTCGTAAGGCAGTGTGCAGCACCGCTCTGTTTTCGGTCACATTGATTGCCTGACCGGTAAACATGGCTTCCCGTTCTTCTTCCAGGCCACAGCTTTTGGCGTATGCAATAAGCAATTCAAGACTTTTCTCATCCCAGTGATTCTTGGAAAAATCAACCAGGATATGCTCGCTGTATCGTGTAAAACGGCTGGCACGCTCTGCATCTCCAGCAAACAGATCACGCAGGTGCTGGTTCTTAATCATTGTGGCTTGTTCAGATAGGGTATGCCAGGCTTCAAGCTGATCAGCCGGTTGATTCAGCCACTGTCTAAGCTCCATGATCTCCTCCTTGGGAAACTAAAACGCCATCGTCTGCCAGCTCCCTGAGCAATGCACTGAGTTGAGCCATCTGAAAAGGCTTGGCCAGGTAATATTGCAAGCGGCGGGTAAATACCTGCCTCTCCAGGTAATCCCGATTATAACCGCTGGATATGACCACAGGACAAGTACAACCCTCTTCGCGCAACTTTTCAAACGTATCTTCACCGCCCATCCCCGGCATTTCCACATCCAGCAATATCAATCCTATCTTTTCTCTATGCTCAGAATAGAGTCGTATACCTTCTTCTCCACTGTCGGCAGTCAAGGCCCTGACCCCCAAGGTTTCCAGCATCTCCGCTCCGATGTCACGGACCACCATCTCATCATCGATGATGAGAACTTGTTTAGGCAGAATAAATTCTGTAAGCTCAGCTTTTTCTGAACGCTCAGAAGCTTGGATGGATTGCGGTTCTTTGGCTGGAAGAAGAATCGTAAACTCCGTTCCTTTGTTGATCTCGGATTTTACTTCGATGGTCCCATTGGCCTCATTGATCAATGTTTGCACAGTAGCGAGACCAATACCTGTACCATGGTCGCTGGCTTTGGTTGAAAAAAACGGTTCAAATATCCGCTCGAGATGTTCCGATGCTATTCCACTGCCATTATCAGCCACGCATAGCTCTGCATAATCACTTTCAATCAGATATGCATGTTTCCTGATAATGCGCTTATCAAGAGTAATGATCAGTTCAGGCCGAGTCGACATTTTTACCGCATCTTTCGCATTTACAACCAGGTTGACGACTATCTGAGAAATTTTGGTTTGATCCATCGGTACCCATAAATCGGGCACCAGTTCATGAATCAAGACTTTAATCCCCGAAAGGTTCGGTTTCAGAAGATCCAAGGTCTGATTGACAACCTGATTCAAACAGACCGGTTTCTCACGATCAAGGCGTTGCCTGGAAAACTGATGGATACGACTGATGAGCTCTGAAACCCGTTCCCCTGACTGAGCTATGATCTCAACATCTTTTTGCAAATCTGAATCTATGGGAATCTTTTTCCGAAGTATCGATGCCCGGCCTAAAATCCCGGTCAGCATGTTATTGAGGTCGTGCACAATCCCTCTGGTCAGCATTCCCAAAGCCCCCATCTTCTGGGCTTCGGACAGAGAACGCTGCAGAGCCCTCACCGCGGTTATGTCCTCAATACTGATTACGACATTGGTACCATTATTGTAAATGGGATAAAAATTCATATTGACCAAACGTGGCTGACCGTCAATTACCAGTTCTTGCTCAGCCTGAAATTGAGATCGGCCAATAATCTTCACCTCGGTAATCAGTTCACGGAATGGTGTCAGTTCTGAAACCACTGTATAAAGATCCATATTGAGGATTTTCTGTTCCTTCCTGTGAAAAAGGGTTTCCGCACTCTGATTCCAAACAGTGACCTTATCCTGAGTATCCACAGACAACAACGCGTAGGGACTGGCATTAATCACTTTATCGGTAAAAGATTGCAATGACCGGATCTCTTCCGTCAATTCACGCCATTCCGTAACATCCCGGATCAGAATCAAGGCGCCGATATATCGCCGTCCCCGATGCAGTGGTTTGACAAAAAGGTCGACAAAATTGTTACCAGCCCCGATGGGGTTGATGATATTGATCCGATTGACTGCTTGGTGGTTTTTAATGGCGTTACCCAGATAATCATCAAACCCATCCGCCTGCGCCTGCACTGAAAGTATTGAACCAATGGAACGTCCCAACATTTTTTCAATACCGGTAAAGCGCGTGACACTGCCATTGGCAAAAAGAATCGTCATATTGTTATCTATGACCAGAATAAATTCCGGGATGGTATCAAAAATATGCTGAGAAAGGGCTATCTGATTCTGCAAATTCAGCTCAACCCGACGTTGCTGACTGACATCCTCCCCCAAAACCAGATACTCTTTACTTTCGTTATGACTATGGGTTAGCGAGAGGATACTCACCCTCACATCGCGCTCACCTTCATGGGGCAAGGTGATGCGTCCATCAATCCCCAAAACCTGACCCTGGCGACGCAACTGGCTCCAAAGGCGCCTCAGAAATTCCGGTTCAAGTATCTGGGTGAGTTGCAGCTCCTCAATCCGTTGATCCAGGATATTCAGACGATACCGGCCATAGCGGTTAATATACCTCGGTTTAAAATCATTGGAAAAATAACCGACAAAAAGATCCAGGGAATTCAATAACATTTCAAAATTATCCTGGGATCGATCCAGTTCTTTTTGATGAATCTTAACAATGTTATCAAATTCAAGACAACGCCGCACGATACCTTGTATCAGCGGGGCACTCCATTTGCCGGGCTTTTGGTCCTCATCTATTCCAAGATCCAGCAGGAAAAAGAGACGTTTTAATGGGTAAATATACCTTAAGCGATACCAAAGTCCTGTTCCGATAAGTGCCGCCAGAACCAAGAAAACCATCAACAGCTCACGCAACGTCAAACGCTCTCCTTTTTAACCCTGCCGGGTGAGTGAACCGAATTGCCTGATCTTATTTACGGAAGTTCATAAACCAGCTTGACACCTTCTATCTCTTTGACTGTCTCATACGTACCAAGCAAAAAGAATGGTTCTGTTGTTGTTTTACAAAATATTCTGACTTTTACGGTTTGCCACTGGTAGCGATTGGTATAGAAGGCCTGGAGATCATTGGCTTCCAATCCGTATTCAGAACGGATCACCAGTTCGTCACTCAAAGCATTTGCCAAAAGTCCCGATTTCAGTACAGGGTAATCGGCGTTGATCTGCTGTGAACCATCTGCAAATAAAAATTCTCCACGAAAAATTAAATCCGTTAACTTTTCCGGCCCGATGTTACGAATCCGGATACGGGCAAAGGGATAGATAACATGTTTGCCATTGACCTCTTTTCTCATCCATTTACAGCTTTGTTCATCAATACGAACAGACTGGGCAACCAGTCCGGCAGATTGAGGATCTGGATTCGGAGCCTCACCATCCAGGCCCGCTATTTTTCGCGAAATTTCAAAAGTTCCCAGTTTCCCGGGAGCCGAATTTTTCCGGGCGAGCAAACGAACTCTTACGGGTTTCCACTCGGCTGCATTGTTAATGAAGGCTTCTTTCGAAGATGCCGAATAACCATACCTTGAAGTGATGGTCAGTAACGGACTGGTTTCACCCGGTAACAGAGGTGTATTGAGCTGAGGGATGTTTCCATCCCCGATCTGTTCTCCGCCTTCTGTCATCTCGAAAATCCCGATAAACTTCAAAGCGTTCAGAGGCTTTTCCCCGATGTTTTTGACCCGGAAACCAATCGATGGCACAATCGAAATTTTACCGGGCTCTTCACTCTTTTTATCGACCCAGACACTATCAGTCTCAACAATTTGCAGACTTTTCTCGATTTCTTCCGGGCCTACCTGATCTCTGAAAGCCGAACGTATCGCAAAAAACCCTCCGACAATCAACAGTAGCAGCAGTATCCGCAACATCCACCGTGCGGTTCCTTTAGAAGCAGAATCACCCATTCCCAATTTTTCAAAATCCAGCCCATCATCGTTTTTTTCTTCCTTCATCGGCTTCACCTGCAACCTTATATATTTATTATTTAATCTAACCGTTTTTCTCAGCTTTTTCAAGTAAGGTGGTTGCAAAATTCAGAAATGTTAACTTCATAAAGGTCATATACTCTAAAATATTTCTCTTTTACGGCCGATATTTCAGGGGTTTTTCGGGGCTGTAGGGCACAGCCCCACCCCCAAAAAATGAGAGATCGTTTCTTGTGCCCCCATTTCCTTTAGGAAAGGGGGGAAATGGGGGGAAAGGCAAGGGATCGCAGTAAAGCAGAATCTTAAAACTGACTCAGGTATCTGAAAAAAAAGGGAGCCAAACGGCTCCCTTTCTATCAACCTAAAATTCAGTCAGTGATTTACACAACACCATAAGCCAGCATGGCTTTGGCAACCTTTGTGAAACCGGCGATATTGGCGCCGAGCACATAGTTACCGGGCTGACCATAGGCAGCAGCGGTATCATAGGCGGCCTTGTGGATGTCTTTCATGATGCGATGCAGCTTCTGATCTACTTCTTCACGAGACCAGTAGAATCGCTGACTCTGCTGGGCCATTTCCAGACCGGAGGTGGCAACGCCACCGGCATTGGCTGCTTTGCCAGGCCCGTAAAGAATTTTATTATCCAGGAAAATCTGAACACCTTCGGGAGTGGTGGGCATATTAGAGCCTTCAGAGACGACTTTGACGCCATTTCTGATCAGATTCTGAGCATCTTTTTCATTGATCTCATTCTGCGTGGCACTGGGGAAGGCGCAATCGGCCTTGTGGTTCCACAAGGGGTTGAAATCAAGCTTAGGATCTACAGGAGTATAGACAGCGGTGGAATATTTCACCGCATACTCACTGATGCGGCCACGGCGATTGTTTTTGAGATCCATCATGAACTTCAATTTATCGCGATCAAATCCGGCTTCATCATAAATGTAACCGGCTGAATCAGAACAGGTCACAGGCTTGGCACCGAGATCAAGGAGCTTCTCGATGGTGTATTGGGCCACATTACCGGAGCCGGATACCAAGGCAACTTTACCTTTCAGGTCTTTGCCATTGGTATTGAGCATCTCAGCTGCAAAATAAACCGAACCATAACCAGTGGCTTCAGGACGAATCAAGCTGCCGCCCCATTCCAGGCCGCGGCCGGTCAGAACACCGGTATGCTCGTTACGGATTTTTTTATAATACCCGTACAGATAACCGATTTCGCGTCCGCCAACACCAATATCTCCAGCGGGTACATCCACATCAGCGCCGATATGACGAAACAATTCACGCATAAAAGCCTGGCAGAAGCGCATGACTTCTCCGTCAGACTTGCCTTTGGGGTCAAAATCGCAACCGCCCTTGCCGCCGCCCATGGGAAGGGTGGTCAGGGAATTCTTGAAAATCTGTTCAAATCCGAGAAACTTGATGATACCGAGGTTCACAGAAGGGTGAAAACGCAGGCCGCCTTTGTAAGGACCAATGGCGTTATTGAACTGTACGCGGAAACCCTTGTTGACCTGAACATTGCCCTTATCATCGACCCAGGGAACACGAAACAGAATAGCGCGATCAGGCTCGACAATCCGTTCGTAGATGCCAGCTTTGACAAATTCGGGATGTTTGGCCACAGTGGGTTCAAGAGCCTCAAGAACCTCTTCAACTGCCTGATGAAATTCCTTCTCACCAGGATTCTTTACCCTGACTTTTTCAGTCAATTCTTTCATGAGTGACATTATCGATCTCCTTATATTGATTTTTTCACCCCTCAATGTCGGGGTGACCAGTTAAAAGGAATTTGTAGCAAAGCCGTATTTAAAAGTCAACGATTCCTTGACATATCTGGAAAAAATATATATTTTTAAACTTGTTTTTTGCAATTCTTTAATAGCTAAGCCCAAGAAAAGGAAAATGGAAAAAATTACAGAACTCATAACACAACGGCTCACGGAAAGGCAACATTTCTGGACTAGTTTTTGTCCGGCTCCCGCTTTGACCCTGTTTATTGAAGCCCTGATAAATCGCCTGGAACACCAAGGGAAATTGCTTATTATCGGCAACGGTGGATCTGCCAGCGAAGCATCTCATCTGGCGGCTGAACTGGTCAATCGCTTTTATGTTGACAGGCCCGCTCTTGCCGCCCTGTCTCTGACCACAGACACAGCCAATCTGACCGCCATAGCCAACGACAGCGACTACCGGTTCATTTTCAGTCGGCAACTGCAGGCCCTGGCTCGCCCCGGAGACATGCTGTTGGCCCTGACTACCGGTGGAGAATCGGCCAATATCCTGGAAGCCATCCGCTACGCCACAGCCAATGGAATTCATTGCACTGTGCTTTGCGGCAGCAAGATCAAGACACTGAGCTCTTTGAAACCCGACCTGTTGATTACAGTTGATAACCCCGACACCCCAATAATACAGGAAGCCCACCTTTTTTACATCCACCTGATTGCTGAAGCCATCGAGAAATGGACCAAAACCAATATATGATTAAACTTTCCAGGCGAATCAAGCGAATCTCCCCTTCATCAACGGCCAGTTTACTGACTCTCAAAGCCAAAAAAGGTGAAGAAGGCATCCGACTGCTGGATTTTGGTGCCGGTGAACCGGATTTTGCCACGCCTGCTTTTATCAAAGATGCTGGGATTACAGCCATCAAAAACAATTTAACCCACTATACTCCAGTCGCCGGAATAGCTCAGCTGAAAACAGCCATCGCCGATAGTTACAAGCAGGAATTCCAACTGTCCCTATCCGCTGATGAAATCATGATCACCCCTGGCAGCAAGTATAGCCTTTTCATGATCATGCAATGTCTGATCAACGACGGAGACGAAGTCATCCTGCCTCGCCCTTACTGGGTCAGCTATCCCGAAATGGTCAAATTCTGTGGTGGGATCCCCATTTATGCCGACCACATCGAACAAACGCCACCCTTGGTATTAAAAGCCGACAGCTACATTGAGGCTTTTTCATATCGAACCAAAATTGTGTTTATCAACAGCCCGGCCAATCCCAGCGGACTATGCATGAATAATGATGAGATGGTCATGCTGATCCGCTTCTTTACTTCC
>Ga0105099_10001392_pt1 | contig 15241 bp, 14 predicted proteins | sample PPLLak3cmMay2015_2_FD_79138 | JGI IMG/M metagenome (GOLD analysis project Ga0105099, IMG submission 79138) | Freshwater sediment microbial communities from Prairie Pothole Lake near Jamestown, North Dakota, USA - PPLs Lake P8 Core (1) Depth... | ecosystem: Environmental > Aquatic > Freshwater >... | reverse complement strand
CATTCGTTATCAGAAAAGAAAACGCAATAATTCTCAAATTCCTCTGAAGAATTAACATCAAAACTAAAACTATCAACTAAATCCAGTCCATAATAAACATTAACAGTTCCAAAGAAATCATAAGTAGTATCATGTGTAACATTACTATATTCAAAATAAATGTAGATAGAATCGCCTACTCCAAAAATATTTGAACTGCTAGGAATGTTGCCAACAATTGATGAAGCAGGGGTTAAACTTAGAATAATTGGGGGGTCATAAACAACATCTGGTGTTTCACTATCATTTGAAGTATTATTCAAAAACACAAAGAAAACTAAACACAAAACAATAACTATCGCAATAGCTGCAGGCACAATAATCTTAAAATTTTTTTTGTTATTATTTATCTTTTTATCAGATATATTTTTTACAGGTTTTTGTAAACTAGAGGATGCTAATGAATTTTTTATATTATTTTCTTTAACTGGTTTTTCTGTATCAGTTACTATCCATTTATCTGCACCCGTAATATCTATTACCTTTTTTTCAAAATTTTTTAAATTCAAAGGCACAGACGAATCATCATCATAATAACTAACAATTTTTGATTTGTTAAGGTTGTTTTCATCAGACATATCCACTTTAATAGATGTAAAAGAACGATTAGATGATTCATCAAAAACAAAAGAATCTTTATCGACCGAGAAAAAACCAGAGTCTTTCAAACCTGACATAATTGATATAACTTTATCATCTTCTAAAAGACTTTCAATTACCCCTTTAACTTTTACATTTTCAATACCTTTATAGACGATTTTTCCATCGCCTTTAACTGTTAAACTATAACTGGGTTTTTCTTCAAATCCCTTTTTAATAATAGTAATAACAATAGATTCCAATAGCATGTTATTTAATCTCTCCTAAGTAATAAACAATATAATACTTTTTTTTAAAAGTTTATCTATTTTGCATAAAATCAAAACTTAAAAGGAAAAAAACTTAAGTTACATAATATATTACTATACACAAAGGTGGTTGAGGATTAAAAAATGAAAAATGAAAACATACATATAAAACTTGAAATAAGCCGTAATCCTTCTACAGGAAAGCTTAGCCTTCTTGCAAAGTTTGATCAAAGCGCTCCAAATTTTACAAAAGAAGAAGATGGATTTAGTTGGGCACCAACTGCAGAAGAAAGAGCATTTTTAAACGATGCATTTGAAATGATAAGCAAAAAATAAATATTTTTTATATCTGTGCATAGAGGTTTTCCATATTTAATATGTAAAGTAGTTGTTCAAGTCGTTCATTGGAAAAACCTTTATCGATTTTACTTAGCATATCATGGGCTTTGTAAAAAATTTCTTCCTGCTCCATTACTCCGTTAAGTGTTTTATCAATTGCACTCTGATAGATATATTTACAAAGCATTATTCCATCTTGAAACGTTAAATCCTCTCTCATCTGTTTGTTACTCCCCCACAAACAATATTACACATTAATATAAAAATCATTTAAAAATTTTTTTAAAATTAAAATTTAAAATAAAATTGTTTTAGTATTTTTTTTATGGGATTTGTTAAAATAGTTTTTAGTTTATTTCTCTTATCTATATTACTTTATTATTACAATGTGCTCTCATCGAACAACTAATACATTTTTTACTATCGTTATGATTTCTAGAAATATTTTTTGTTCTAAGACAATACCTCATATTTTTGATAATATTTTCCAGTTCAAAACGAACTTTTGGGTTAAAAGGTATTTTGTATTCACAAGAGTTATTATAGACAAGAATACCATATGGTACAAAAACACCATAGTTTTCCTCAAGTAAATGACAATATGCTGCAAGCTGATATACATGATTATTCTTAGGGCTATTACAATATCCAGTTTTTAGCTCAACAGGTATTTTAAACCCTTTTTTTTCAACAACATAATCTGGCTTACCCGCAATCATATATTTTTTTGAAAACAAAGGTTGTTCAATTCTATGAACATCAGAATAAGTAATTTTACCAGATTGAATCCTATTTTTTTCTTTTATTTTTTTGGCTTTGTTTTTTAAAGCTTTTGAGATGACAATTAAAAAAACTGAAAAAACCATGAATAATACTAAAAGTATGATGTTTTCTATAATAACACCTCAAAAATAAGTATTAAAATACTTAGAAACAAAACCATATAACCTATCAATGCTAGTATCCTTGATTTTACCATTTTTCTTTCAGCTTTGTTTATCAACTTGCCTAATTCATCGTGTCTCTTCTGACCAGTTTCAAGCAATTCTGAATCTGGCTTTATACCTTGTCTTTGAAGATACCATGCAATCGAGCAATAACAATATTGTCCTATCTCTGATGCAGAGATAACACTGTTATTATCTATTTTTCCCTGGTTTCTCATAAATATTCTAAAAAGCCTAACCAAATTTTAGTTATTTATTAGTTGTTAGGGGGTTATTGAAAGTAAATTTTTTTTTATTAGATAACGTTTTTAAAACCAAATCCGATGAAGGCATAAGTTATAGGTGGTTTATCCTTATGAGCTTTACATTAGGTATAAGACGGGAAGATAAGAACATCTGGGAAAAAAGAGTACCAATTATTCCTGATCATGTTAAACAGCTAAAAGAAAAACATAATATCAACACAATAGTTCAGCCATCAAAAATTAGAACCTTTGACGATGAAGAATATGAAACGATTGGTGCAAACATTGATGAAAATCTGAAAGATGCAAATGTAGTTTTTGCAGTAAAAGAAATGCCACTTGATTTTTTTGAAAAAGATAAAACATATGTGTTTTTTGCTCATGTTATAAAAGGTCAGAAGAAAAACATGCCAATGCTTAAACAAATGATGAAACAAGGCTGTACACTTATTGATTATGAAAAAATAACAGATAACAAAAATCGTCGTCTTGTTTTCTTTGGAAGATATGCAGGTCTTGCAGGTATGATAGATACATTATGGGCTTTTGGTCAGCATGTTAAATGGCGAGGAATAGAAACACCTTTCAGTGAGATTAAACAAACAATAAACTATAGCAGTCTTGACGAAGCAAAAAAACATTTCAAAGAAATCGGCAAAAAAATACAACAAGATGGACTACCTGATTTTATTACACCAATTGTTGTTGGCTTTGCAGGATATGGTAATGTATCAAAGGGTGCTCAGGAAATACTTGATATGTTACCGGTTGAAGAAATAGGCCCACGTCAACTTGAAGCAATTCATGAGCATTATTCCGATAAGCTAATCTACAAGGTTGTTTTCAAAGAAGAAGACATGGTTGAACCTGTATCAAATGAAGTAACTTTTAATCTTGAAGAATATTATACTAAACCACATCTTTACAGGAGTATCTTTCAACAACATATTAGAAAACTGTCTATTCTTATGAATTGTATCTATTGGGATGAACGTTATCCTCGGCTTATAACAAAGGAGTTTTTAGAGGAAAACTACACCGGTGAAATGAAACTACAAGCTGTAGGTGATATAAGTGTTGATGTTAATGGTGCAATAGAGTTTACAGAAAAAATTACAACACCTGGAAACCCTGTCTTTGTCTATAATCCTGTAAGAGATGATATAATCGATGGTTATAAAGCAAGTGGAGTTGTTGTTATGTCAGTTGATAACCTGCCTTGTGAACTACCCAGGGAATCATCAACTGCGTTTAGCAATTCACTTATAAATTTTGTTCCAAGTATCGTAAAAGCAGATTACAAATTAAGTTTTGATAGACTAGATTTGCCTGAGGAAATCAAAAAATCAGTTATTTTGCATAGAGGTAAATTTACACCTAATTATCAATATATCAACAAATATTTATAACCAATTTTCTTTTCCCCGGCTAGAAAACAACCTATATAAATATTAGGGGGTAAGAAAGTTTTGACAAAGACAGTTTTGGTTCTTGGTGCAGGAATGGTTTCAAGACCAATGATTAAATATTTTTTCAAAAAAACCAATTTTAATGTAGTAATGGCTAGTAGAACAGTTGAAAAAGTAGAAAAAATAATCTCAGGAAATTCTAAAGGTAAAGCAATTGAGCTTGATGTTAAAGACGATAAATTACTTGAAAAACTAGTATCTGAATCTGATATTACTGTTAGTCTTCTACCTTATACTTATCATGTTAAAGTTGCAGGGTATTGTATTAAACACAAAAAACCCATGGTTACAACTTCTTATGTCTCAGATGCGATGAAAGCACTTGATGAAAAAGCAAAAGATGCTGGTATCTTAATTCTTAACGAATGTGGTCTTGATCCTGGAATTGATCATATGAGTGCCATGCGTGTCATTCATAAAGTCCAAGAAAAAGGTGGAAAGGTTACTAGTTTTAAATCTTCAACTGGTGCACTTCCTTCTCATGAGGCAAACAATAATCCTTTTGGTTATAAGTTTTCTTGGGCACCACGTGGTGTACTTTTGGCATCTAAAAATCCTTCTAAATGGCTTGAAGACGGTAAAATAAAAGAATATCCTGGCGAGCAACTCTTTGAAAATTATTATATACAGGATGTTTCGGGTGTTGGTAGTTTTGAAAATTATCCTAATCGTAACTCTGTGCCTTATAAAGAAATATATGGTCTTAAAGATGCACGCACTGTTTATCGTGGGACATTTCGTATGACTGGCTGGTGTGAAACCATGAGAAAAATAGTTGCACTTGGCTGGTTATCTGAAGAGCCTTTGAAAAATTTTAAAGGAAAAACATATGCAGATGTAACAAGAAAATTAGTTGATGCCACACTAAAAGATGATCTATTTAAAGCAACTGCTAAATTTCTGGGTTTAAACATTTATTCAACTGTTATTAAAAGACTAGAATGGCTTGGATTGTTTAGCGATGAAAAACTGCCGTCTGATAAAGATAATCCACTTGATTATCTAAATGTTCTAACACTCAAAAAGATGATACTAGATGAAAACGAGCGTGACATGATTGTTATGCATCATGAGTTTATTGCAGAATATCCTTCTAAAAAAGAATATGTTACTTCAACTCTGGTTGATTATGGAATTCTTGGTGATGATTCATCTGTTGCAAGAACGGTTTCTATTCCTGCGGCAATTGCAGTTAAAATGATGCTTGAGGGTAAAATAAAGTTAACTGGTGTTCATATACCGGTTATTCCCCAGATTTATAATCCAATACTAGATGAACTTGAAGGAATTGGTATTAAATTTAAAGAAGAAATTCAAGTAATTTAAACCGATTTTTATTTTAACATTTTAACAAGGTCTGATGTTGAATAAACTTTTACATAGTTTTGATTTTTCAATTCTTTATCGTTAGACCAGATAGCACAGTTTAATTTCAAAGCAACTGAAAAATATAATGCGTCATCAATGTCTGGAGATATCTTATTAGCAGTATCAATAAATGGCCTTACTTCATCTGTTGTAATTGTTTTTAATCCAGATTCAAAGATTAAAATTTCAGCCATATCTATAAATTCATTTATAGCTATATCTGCTTTTTTAGCTATTTCTTTTATATGTTTGAAAAGTTCGATAAAAATAAAATCGGAAGTGTATAGATTTAATTCATCATTAAGCATTAATTCTCTTGTAATGCCATTTTTAATTAATCCTGCTACTACTATATTTGCGTCAACTACTAACCTCATTCATTAAGCTTCCCTAAATCGTTTTGCAGCTTTTTTAGTGATTTTCTTACCAAAATACAAAGCATCTTCCTCAGTTAATTTACTCTTTGAAAGAATTTTATTCATTTCCTGAAGAATTTGTATTTTCCTCTGTATTGCTTCTCTGGCAACTGCTGACCAGTTTATTTCAGGGTAGAGTTCCATGTCTTTTTTCAATTCTTTTGGTATTGCTAACGTCATGCTAACCATTTTTATCACCTTTTACGTTTATTACGTATATTATGTATGTTACGTTAAATTATTTATATTTTTCCATGGGACTCCAAAAACAGAGGGTTTTTATTATTTATATATCTATTAGAGAGGTCATTAAAAGTATTAATATAAATTAAAAAATAAATTATAGAATATAATTGTAACATCTATCAAGATAAATATCGTAATATAAATTAAAAAACCCATTTTATAATGGCTGTATTTTACCGATTTGTTTTATATACATCAGTTTCTATTCGTATATAGCACTTTGTATATTGTTGAGGATGGGAATGCCAAAAGAATCTGTTACTATTAGAAATGGAGTTGAAAAAGATCTTGATGCTTTTTTTGATTTATACTGGATTTCTTCAAGTGAACACGTAAAATATAATGAAGAATTTGAAGCCTTAAAACCACAAGAAAAATGTAAAGATTTTATAATCAAACGTCAAAAAGCGTATTTAAAAGACAAGGATTATGTTTCTCTAGTTGCCGAGGATGAAGGAAAAATAGTTGGTATTATATCAGGGCATATCGGAAGTAGAGATGAATTAGAGATATATGTCATAGAAACTATTGGATATGTTGACGAGTTATGTGTACTTCCTGAATACAGAAAGAGTGGCACTGGTAAAAAATTATTAGACAGCTTATTAAAAGAGTTGTTTGAAAAAGAAGTAAAATTTGTAGGACTTGGTGTAGCCTATAAAAATCCAGCTGTAGATTTTTATTTATCACAGGGTTTTGCCCCCGCTGGCCTATGGATGGTACGAGGAAAGGCTAAACAAAAGTTAACAGAGAAAGTTGATTTAAAAAATGGAAATGGTTCAAATCAACATAATCCATATGGTCGAGGAAAGGCAACAGTGCCTTTTATAGTTGTAGTAAAACCTGAATCAGTTATGGGTGAATATATTGCATTACATGGTTTAGTTCCTCAAAATGAATTACCTGAAAGTCTACGTCATCAGATACCAGCAAATGAAATCTGGATGAGAGAGGATATCCATAATGATCCAAAACGAAGGGAACAAATTCTTGAACATGAGAAGTTTGAACTGACTTTAATGGAAACAAAAGGTTTGACTTACAAGCAGGCACACAGGATAGCAGAATTACATGAGCAGGTTTATAAAATTGAAGATGAGATAGCAAAGATGCAAGAAGAATTTAGATTAAAAACATTTGAGCCTGTCAAGTTAATAGATAAAACACCAGAGTCAAAACCAAAAGATGATAAAGCTGAAAAAAGTGAAGTAACGCAGGAAGAAAATACACCAAAAACAAAGGATGATAAATCAGAAAAAAGTGAATTAAAACAGGAAGAAAGTAGACCAAAAACTCCTGCGCCGGTAGAAGAAAAAAAATAGTAAATATAAACCAATATTTTTTGTAAGATTGTTCGGCTTTTTCCAAACATTTTCCGACCATATATAAAGCAGAACAGATATAATTGTAAATCACAGCTAAAAAAAGGTGTGATTAAAAAATGAATGATAAAAGTTTAAAAATAAGCGGGTTGTTTCTCGCAGGCGTTATAATAATTGTAAGTTTTGTGTATGCTATAAATACACAACCAGTTGTATTTGGAACAGATACTACTTTTTTCCCAAGTAATGATGATAACTATAGTTATGGTCTTACGTCTTTTAGATCATATGAGGCGTTTTCTAGTTTTTTAAATAACTGTTCAAGCATTGGTTACAATTATGGTACATCACCAGGGATGGTATTTAAAACTGCTAATATACGATTAGCTGATACTTTGGATGTTTCTTTTGAAAGCAGTTTGCAAGATATTGATTTTTCACAAACAAACATACAAGTTCAAGGTGTTGACGAACCAGATACAGTCAAAACAGATGGAACATATATCTATATTGTATCAGGACAAAAAGTCTACATTATACTTGCACGTCCTGCAGAAGACGCAAAAATATTGTCAAATATAACCGTTGATTTTACAATTACAGATATTTTTGTAAATGGAGACAGATTGATTATTTTTGGTGATTCTTATAGCTACGATTATCCTTTAGTACTTAAAATCGATAGTGACGATGAATCTCAAGTTGATCTACCAGCACCATGGTACAGCTCTTCTAGCACTAACATAAACATATATGATATTTCAGATAGAGAAAACCCTGAGTTAAAAAGAGAAATCGAGGTTGGTGGTAACTACTACAACGCAAGAATGATAGGTGATTACGTCTACGTTATAACAAACCAATGGTCATATCAACTTATACCTTGCTATGAAAGTAATAACACTATTATCCCAATGATCAAAATAAATGGTGAATCAAAAAGGATACCACTTTCAGATATTTGCTATATAGATGTACCCTCGAGTAGCTATACTCTTACACATATTATATCAGTAAATGTAAAAGATGATGAAGGAGATGTAGTTGATAAAATCTTTACACTTGGCGATACACAAACAATGTATGTTTCAAAAAGTAATATCTATATAACATATCAGAGAACACGCAACGATTACTCGGCAATGCAGCAAATTATTGATGAAGTAGTAATGCCTCTTCTTCCAGAAAAAACTAAAAATGATATAGTTGTTGCAAGAAACTTTGATATAGATCAATACAACAAGAATCAAATTATCGATTGGCTACTTGATAGTTTCTATAATACCCTTAGTTCAGAAGAAAGAAATGATATTCAAGCAGAAATTCAAAGTAGGATATATAGAACCGTTATTCATAAAATATCAGTAGATGAGGGTTTAATAGAATACATGTGCAATGGTAGTGTTCCAGGACGAACTCTTAACCAGTTTTCGATGGATGAACATAATGGTTTTTTCAGAATAGCAACCCAGATAGATGGCTGGTGGAGTAGTAACATAGAGCAATGCACAAATGTCTATATTTTAGATGAAAACCTACAAAGAGTATCAGAAATTGAAAATATTGCACCAGGTGAAAACATGCACTCGGCAAGATTTATGGGAAATAGAGCATATCTTGTAACATTCAAAAACATAGACCCTTTCTTTGTACTTGATCTTTCTGATCCATATAATCCTGAGATACTAGGGGAACTAAAAATACCAGGTTACTCAGATTATTTGCATCCATTTGATGAAACACATGTTATAGGAATCGGAAAAGATGCAGATGAATCAATTGATGCTGATAAAATCCATAGTAATAATGCAGTTTATTACACAGCAATACTTGGTGTAAAAATAGCACTTTTTGATGTAAGTGACCCAGAAAATCCAAAAGAAATATCAAAGGTTGTAATAGGTGATCGTGGAACAGAAACAGAAGTGCTAAATAATCATAAAGCACTATTATTTGACAGAGAAAAAGGACTATTGGTTTTACCGATAAGCCTTTATGAATCCAAGAATAATGATGACTGGGGTGAGTTTACTTTCCAAGGTGCATATGTTTACAAACTTTCACTTGAAAACGGCTTTGAATATCAGGGTAGAATAACACATAGAGATCATGAAGAATCAACTCAAGAAGGCGAATGCTATTATTGGTACGGCTGGTCATCATACAATGTCAAGCGTTCTTTGTTTATAAACGATGTACTCTACACGATTTCAGACAAATTAATCAAAATGAATGATCTTGGAGATTTAAGTGAAATAAATGCTATTGAACTAGAATAAAAACAATCTGAGAGGGGTTACTGCATTCCCATCCCATCAATCAACATTTTTATTTTTTAAACCCCTCTCACTTCCATCCTATTAATTTTTTTAAAATCGTTTTACCGATATCGTTTTATATAGTTGGGTAAATTGAGCGATTTGTTCAATACAATTACCGATAGCAGATAGGTAAAAATTTATAATCATTGGGTGAGTAGAATAATAAAATATCCTATTCATCTTCCAACTATTTAATAATCTAATAGACTTATCTTATGATACCTTACCTTATTTTAGAAATATTTATATATAATATTAAATATATAACTATAACTATTGGACAGGTGATTAAAAAATGAAAAATAAAAGTCTATTAACTATATTGATGGTATTTTTGATGTTAGTAACAATCTTTAGTGTAACATCAACGAATGCAATTACAATTGAAAAACAAACAGTAGAATCATTGGATGATGGTGAAGTTACTATTAAAATTTATGGATATGTTTATGAAAGATCTATGTCGCTTCCAAAAAAATATTTACAAGGCGTTAAAGTAAGGCTTGTAAAAAATCATATATTTGATATCTTTGACGAAGTTTTAGATGAAACTAAAACCAATATTAATGGTTATTATTCTATATTCGCAGTAGTTGACGATTTTACTTCTTTCCCCGCCCCAGCATTAGAATTTTCAAAAGAGGGATATAAAAAACATATTATATTGCTTGGTTCTTATTTTTACAACAATCCCAACGCAAAACTTGACGTAGAGCTTTGGCCTGGTGAATCTTATTCTAAAAGTATTATCAATTTTCCTTTATTGACACGATTTCAAGAGTTTCCAGCATTCCGTAACTTATTAAGCCAAATATAAATAAATTTTTAATTATTATCTTTTCTTCTTTTTTATAAATAAAAATCAATAGGAATTTGGTTATCGTTATAGGAGAAATTTGGTTATCAATCTTTGATATTGTAATATATCAATGCTACTTTTTCTCTTTAAGCGTTGGATAATTGTATCTATCCATCACCGATATCGTTTTATAATTAAGATAGATACCGCACTAACAACTCTAAAAACAATTGATTTTAATAGAGGTGATAATTGATATGAGCATTAGCCCAGATAAAGTCCATGAAACTCTTTCCAAATACATAATTGTAGATGGTTTTGATTTTGTCCTTGATCTTAAAAAAAGTCATGGATGTCAGATACATGATTCCCGCAGTGGTAAATATTATCTAGATGGTTTCTCGTTTTTTGCGTCTTCTCCTCTTGGTTGCAATCATCCTGCGTTATATAATCCAGAATTTATTAAAAAAATAGGTGAAGTTGCTGTAAATAACCCAACAAACTCTGATATATATACTCAAGAAATGGCAGAGTTTGTTGAGTGTTTTGGTAAAAATGCGATGCCAAGTTGCTTTAAGCATTTGTTTTTTATAAGTGGTGGAGCCCTTGCAGTTGAAAACGGGCTTAAAACTGCTTTTGACTGGAAAATACGTAAAAACTTTCAAGCCGGTAAAAAAGAAGAACTTGGAAATCAAGTTATTCATTTTAAAGAGGCTTTTCATGGTCGTACTGGTTACACGCTTTGTATGACTAATACTTTTAATCTTGATAAAATAAAATATTTTCCAAAGTTTAAATGGCCAAGAATCACTAATCCAAAGGTTACTTTTCCTTTAAACAAAGAGAATATTAGAACTGTTGAGGATTTAGAAAAAAAAGCAGTATCAGAAATCAAAAAAGCAGTTTCTGATAACCCTGATGATATCGCTGCTTTAATAATTGAACCAGTTCAGGGTGAGGGTGGGGATAATCATTTCAGAACAGAATTTTTCAAAAAACTTAGAATGCTTTGTGATGAGCATGAAATGATGTTTATCGTTGATGAAGTTCAGTCTGGCGTAGGTCTTACTGGTAAAATGTGGGCATATGAGCATTATGATTTTAAACCAGATATTCTTGCTTTTGGTAAAAAAACCCAGATCTGTGGTATAATGGTAAATAGTCGTGTTGATGAAATTAAAGATAATGTTTTTAAGGTCCCAAGCAGACTTAATTCTACCTGGGGTGGAAACCTGGTTGATATGGTTAGAGCTCAAAAATATCTTGAAGTAATCAAAGAAGAAAAACTTGTTAAAAATGCAGAGATTCAAGGGAAACATTTACTTGCAGGTCTTGTTGATTTGGCTGATAAATATTCTGATAAAATATCAAATGCTCGTGGTAAAGGACTTATGTGTGCTTTTGACTGTGTTTCTCCAGAGAAAAGAGATGAACTTAAAAATAAAATATATTCAAATGGTCTTATTGTTATTGGTTGCGGTAAAAAAACCATTAGATTTCGTCCACCACTAGTGATTTCTTCTGAAGAGATAGATAAGATATTATCAATTATAGATTTTACATTATCTAAATTTTAATCTTTTTTTTTATCATTTTTTTGATTTTTTAACATTTATCGCCTAAATTTTGTTTAATATTTAGAAAAATTTATAAATGATTATTTATATAATTATTACATAATAAGATTATTTGAAAAGGGATCAAAATGAAATATAGTAAAATAATTTCTATACTTATAGTGACTGCTATGATATTTACCGCAACATCAGCAGTCGCAGACGCTAGATTTGGTCTAAGTACATTATTAGCAGCAAATGATGACGTATATGCTAATGGAATAATGAAAGCAATATCAACTCCATCATTGTTAGATTCAAATGATAAAGAAATTTTTGTTATAAATGTTGAAAAATCAATTGACTTTACCCAAGGGATAAAAGGTTATTATCCAGTAAACCTTGATGATTTTGGTGATGATTTCAAAGAAGATGGATTACAAGTAGAATTTAAAGGAGAAATTGTAAAAATATCATTTATTACAATTATTTCACTTAGATTTATACTAAAAGGCTATTTACCAATTAAATTATCATATATTGCTAAAATTAACCCAGATGAAAATAAAGTTCCAATCTCAGATTTTATATGGTATCCTGAATCACCAAAAGTTGGTGAACAAGTCCAGTTTACCGATAGGTCAATAGATCCAGATGGGCAAGTAGTTTCATGGAGTTGGGATTTTGGTGATAAAAACGAATATGAAGAACAAGATCCCGTACATACATATCAAGAAGCCGGAGTTTATAACGCTAGATTAATTGTTACTGATGATGATGATTCAACAGATGAGGTTTGTCATGAGATAATTGTAATGGAAGATGAAGTGCCAGATCCAGATGATAACCAAGCACCAATAGCAGAATTTAATCATGACCCCGGAACTCCAAAAGTACATTTACCCGTACAATTTAATGATAAATCTACAGATGATGGCCAAATCATTAAATGGATTTGGAATTTTGGAGATGGTTCAGTATATTCAAATGAACAAAATCCCGTACATACATATGAAAAAACAGGGGAGTATGATGTAACACTTGTTATATATGATGACCAAGGATCACCTGGAAAGATATCTAAAAAAATCCTAGTTATAGAAGATGAATCTAATCATAAAGAAGGCGTTATTTGTGGAAAAGTAACTGAACTTGGAAGAACAATTCCCTCTAAATCTATATTTGGTGCGAAAGTTTCACTGTTTGCTGAAGGGACATTGCAAACAAAACCAGCATACGAAACTACAACCGATGAAAGAGGAGATTACACAATAAAAGTAAAACCAGGGGAGTATAAGGTTGTTGTTACGGCAAAAGGCTATTTGTCAGCTTTTAAAGGCGCATCGATAAAAGCTGAAGAAGTTACAACTCTTAACTTTGCCTTAATTAAAATTATTAGTTAAAGCAAAAAACCTCTTTTTTTATTTCTTCAATAATTTCAGAGATTTTTAACCTATTTTGCTTTGTGCTATCCCGATATCTTATTGTCACACATTTATCGCTTATCGAATCATGATCAACTGTTATACAAAAAGGTGTACCAATCTCATCCATACGTGCATAACGACGACCAATGGTGCCTCCTTCATCATAATAAGTAGATACTCCAGTGTTTCTTAAATCAGAATCTATTTTTTTTGCGATATCAACTAGTTTATCATCATTAATTAGTGGGAAAACACCAACTTTTACAGGGGCAACGACTGATTTTAGTTTTAAAATACGATATTCTTCATCATTTTTTTTACCTTCAGAGTAACTATGCTCCAGAATCATATACAAGATACGATCTATACCATAAGAGGGTTCTATAACGTGGGGTACAAATCTTTCACCAGTAATTTTTTCCTTTGTTTCAACAAATTTATAGCAGTCATTAGGAATTTTGATTTTTTCGCCATCAACATTTAATATTATTTCTTTATTTTCTTTAACATCAATTTTTTCAAGTAAATCTTTTATTTTACCGGCTTTGTTTTTAAAAAGTGGTCCAAGTCTGCCCATATCAGCAACAATTTTTTTCACGTTTACAGTTTTTGGTTCATCAAACTTACGAAGAGCGTACATATCGTTTCCAGATGATTCTATATGTGATTTTATATCATATGCAGATCTGTCTGCGATTCCAACGCATTCTACCCAGTCAAAGCGTTCACTGTAAAGTTCTGCATCCCAGCATTCTGTGGCATAATGAGCAAGTTCATCCTTTCCATGTTTTCTAAAACGAAACTTTTTAGGGTCTACACCAGCATTTAGTAAAAATTCTTGTGTAAGGCACATATAGTAAGCAAGAGCCTGATTGTTTACTATTTTTTGTTTTACTGCTTTTTCAACTGTAAGTTTCATTTCTTTTGTATTATCAAATAAAAAAAGTGTTTTATCTTTTACATTATCAAAATCAGGATGAGATTTATCTTTTGGGTCAAAAAATACTTCTGCTTCAGCCATGTTAAATTCACGCTGACGAAGTGTGCCTTGTCTTGGGGATATTTCGTTTCTGTATCCTTTTCCAATTTGAACTACTCCAAATGGTAGTTTTTCTCTTGCATAACGATAAAGTAGATGAAAATTAGTAAAAATTCCTTGAGCCGTCTCAGGTCTTAAAAAAGCATCACGAGTATTACCTATTCCAATTTTTGTTGAAAACATAAGATTTACAGGATACGGATTTTTTAGTATTTCTCCACAGTTTGGACATTTAACTTTTCCTTCTTTTACTGCTTTTTGTGGATCGCCTTTTTCTACAAGTCCTTCTAGTTTAAATGATTGTTTGCATTTTTTACAATCAACTGTAAGATCAGTAAATTCATCGACATGACCAGATGCTTTTAAAACATCATAAAGTGTGACTGTTGGTGTGTTTATTTCAATGCAGTTATCTTTTAAAAGATAATATTTTCTCCAGAGATTTTCTATATTGTTTTTAAGTTGAGCACCCAAGGGGCCGTAATCATAAAAACCAGCAACACCGCCGTAGATTTCAAAAGAAGGATAAATAAAACCTCTTCTTTTTGCAAGCGTCATTATTTTATCAAAGATATCTTGAGGCATGAATATTGGTCTCCACTAACCAAGTAATTAAAAAATAGTATAAAATAAAAGAATTTAAATCCAGCAGGCCAGTAGATCAATATCTGTGACCATTCCAAGTAATCTGTCGTCAGAGTCGACAACTGGTATGTGACTTATTTTGTTTTTAATCATTTTATTTGCGACTTCGTGAACTGGTGTGTTTTTTGTAGCCTTTATAACATCGTCAACCATGACTTGTTTAACTGGAACTGGTGGTAGTGTTACTTCAGAAGTTGAATAATGAAGTCTTACTG
>Ga0105099_10001391_pt1 | contig 15242 bp, 12 predicted proteins | sample PPLLak3cmMay2015_2_FD_79138 | JGI IMG/M metagenome (GOLD analysis project Ga0105099, IMG submission 79138) | Freshwater sediment microbial communities from Prairie Pothole Lake near Jamestown, North Dakota, USA - PPLs Lake P8 Core (1) Depth... | ecosystem: Environmental > Aquatic > Freshwater >... | reverse complement strand
GACGCTGATCAAGCCGAATTTGGTGCAGGCCGGCGTTCCCGCAGCGGGCAAGGTCGTGCTGGGCACGGTCAAGGGGGACCTGCACGATATCGGCAAGAGCCTGGTGGGGATGATGCTCGAGGGGGCCGGTTTCGAGGTGATCGACCTGGGCACCGATGTCGGCCCGGAGAAGTTCGGCGAGGCCGTGCGCACGCACCAACCGCAATTGGTGGGCCTATCGGCGCTGCTGACCACCACGATGCAGAACATGAAGTCCACCCTGGAAGCGCTGGAGGATCTGGGCGTGCGCGCCCAGGTGCGGGTGATGGTCGGCGGCGCGCCGGTGACGGACGCCTTCGCCAAGCAGATCGGTGCTGACGGGTACGCGCCAGACGCCAGCCGCGCCGTGGCGCTGGCCAAGTCGCTGCGGTAGTTCGCGGCGCACAGCCCAGGAAGCCAGCGAACCCTATGCGGGCAGCCGGAGGCGGCTGCTCGCTTCCTCGGTCTGGCCAGGCTGAGCCCAGGCCTGAACCACCGGCGATTACGCCTCGCGGGCCTGACGGTGAGGTCGGCGGTCAGGCCTTCTGGCACTCAGCCAGACCAGGCCGGCTCTCGGGCGAAGCCAAAACGCCCCGCCGTGCGGGCATCCAGGCGCAGGGGTGTCGAGCCAATGCCATTCCGAACCGCAACCTCGCTTTGCGCCTGGGTCTCCAAGGACTCGAGGAACTCGCCAGCACGACGCAGTCCAAACCGAGTTGGCCGGCGCGCCAGGGAATGCTTGTCGCCACGCACCTGCAATGCGACAATGGGCCACCTTCAATCGGGGGCCTGCCGAAAGCATGGTCGCTCTGCGCAGCCTGTATCAACACTGGGGCGAAGCCGTGGCCTTCGCCCTATCCGCCGCCGCCGCCCTGCTCTGGGACTGGCAGGCCTCGGACGTTGCCTGGGGACTGTGGATCTCGAGCCTGGTCACTGGCTGGGTGATCCTGGGCTCCGCCGTTCTGCGCGTCTGGCTGAACTCAGCCGGAATTCTCCGTCTAAGTTGTGAGGACGACCCGGCTGCAAACGCGAGGTTGCAGCAGTTCCTGCAAACCCTGAAAGCCGGACCGGGCGCGGGCTGGGCCGGGCTGCTGATCCCCCTGGGGATGGCGGCATTCGGGTTGTTCACCTGGTTCCATTTCACGATGTTCCACACCATCCTCGGCGCGCTCATGTCTGTCTTCCTGGCTGCTGAGCCGGCCGAGTTGCTCGGACCGAACGGCTACATCAATGCCGACACCTCCGACCTGCTGTGGCACTTGATTACGACCTACCTGGCGATCATCGTAGCGACGATGGTCACTCGCTGGCGGAGCATCCTGCAGGGGAATCCCGTCCAGCGGATGCAGTCGATCTACTCGGTCATCATTCGCCTGCACGTGTTCGTCCTGCTGAGCGGATTTCTGTCGTTCGTGATCCTATTCGGGGAGGGGGTGTACCAGCAGGTGATGGTGCTCACATTGCTCTTCCTGTGCTACTTCCCGTTCGGCAGGCTCGGGGTGACCTCGTCAGAGCCGTGAGCTCGCCGGCTTAGGATGCTCGACGAGTTGTGAGCGTGGCGTGCAGGGGAGGCACACCCACACAGCACCAGCTGAACCCAGGGAATTCTTGAGTCCGCGAGCGATAGAGCCAACCCGGAAAGGCATCCCCCATATCGCTGATGCTCATTGGCGAAAGGTAAGAGGCTACCGAGGCGGGACGGTTCACACGAGGCATGTTGCCGATGGGGAGCCGGGCGTGACCGATCGGTGGATCAGGGGAGCCGGCGCAGCCCCGGCCAACGAAGCCACAACAGGCCAGCAAAGCCGAGCAGGAGCACCGCTGTCAAGGCGACCGTGATCGGCTCTCCGAAGGCCGCCGCGGCAACGCCGGCTGCCAGCGAGCCGATCGGGGTCATGCCGAAGAACACCAGCACGTAGATGCCCATCACTCGTCCGCGCAGCGCGTCCGGCACCTGGTTCTGGACGAGCGCGTTGACCGTATTGATGATCAGCATGAAGCCCCAGCCGACGGCGGCGAAGGCCAGCAGTGAGAGGGGGAGCAGGCGGGCCGCGGCAAAGGCGAGCAATGCGAGGGCCATGGCGAAGCTGCCCAGGGTGAGCAGCCTGCCCTTGATCTGGTACCGCCCGAGGGCGGCAATCATCAGCCCTGCGATCAGCGATCCGACGCCGCGTGCCGAGAGCAGCAGCCCGTTCGTGGCTGCCGTCCCGCCCAGGACATCCACCGACCAGGCCGGAATGAGCGTCACGATGCCGATGCCAAAGAAAGCGAATGCACCGAGGCTGAGGATCAGTCCGCGCACGCTTGGAGTACGCACGACGTAGCGCAATCCCTCGCGCAGGCCCCCGGCCGCCGAGCCATTCTTCTCGACGGCAAGCACCCTGTCGAAGCGCATCAGCGCCAGGGCGCCGATCACAGCCACGAAGGAGATGGCATTGATCACGAAACACCAGGCAGCCCCGGCGAGCGCGTAGATGATGCCGCCCAGGGCCGGACCCACGATCATGGCGGTGTTGAACATCGTTGCGTTCAGGGCGATGGCGTTGGTCAGGTCCTGCCGGCCTACAAGTTCGATGGTGAAGGCCTGCCGCGCCGGAGCGTCGAAAGCGTTGGCCACGCCAAGCAGGAAGGCCATGAGGACGATGTGCCACGGCTGGACCAGCCCGCTGAAGGTCAGGTAGGCGAGCGTGAATGCCAAGAGCATCATGGCGCTTTGGGTGATGATCAGCAATCTGCGGCGGGGAATCCGATCGGCGACGACGCCGCCGTAGAGCGTGAACAGCCAGCTGGGCATCCCGGCGGCGAAGCCGACGTACCCGAGATAGGCCGGCGAGCCCGTGAGTTCGTAAACCAGGAACCCCTGGGCGGTCATTTGCATCCAGGTTCCGAACAGCGAGACCATCTGCCCGGCGAACCACAGCCGGTAGTTGGGGTGACGCAGCGAGATGAACGTCTCCCGCACTCCCCGCTGGATGCGCGTGCGGGTGATCCGGCGCCTCGGCGGACGGATCGCCTCGGCGGGCGGCGCCTCGTCCGTGAATGTTCCCTCGCGCGGTTGCACAGATCCCATGCGGGTCCCCGGAACACCGGAAGCAGAATGTCAGGCTCGATCGACTGGAGAGAGCCGTTCGGCCCTGGGCTGGCTCTCCGCGTTGGGAGAGCCCAGCCTTCGGGCGCAGAACGGGGGTGTGGGCACTGCCCACACCCCCGCTATTCTACAACCATCGTCCGGCCGGCGGCATACGCCCATGCCGCCGGCCGGAGGCGCCGCTAGGCGTAGTTGGCGGCCGAAAGCCGATTCAACTGCTGCACGTGCTCCTCGCGGTAGCAGTCCCCGAAGCGCGTCTTGGGCAGGCTCGTTTTGGTGCGCATCAGGTCGGCGTATTCGTCATCCTCGACCATGGCCACACAGCGTCCGATGCTGCTCTCGCCATCCACGAAGCGCCACGGGAAGAACCCTATTGTCACCCGTCGGTTGAGCAGCAGATCGATGTCGCCGCCGATGCACTCGGCGTGAATGATCCCGTGCGGGAAAAGCTCCAGGTGCATCAGCTGGTACTTGCTGTCATCGTAGAAATCGGCCAGGCCTTTGCCGTGCTTCTTCTGGAACACCTTCTCGGCCTGGCGGGCCTGGCGCGGCATCCAATCCCGGATGATGGTGTTCATTGGATGATCGGCGCTGCCGCAATCGACGCCCTCCCAGCGGATCCTCTTCTTCTTCATCCAGTCGGCGAACTCGCGGTCAGGTCCCGGATGCTTCACCATGTAGCGGATCTCGTCGGCATGGGGCTGGTCCCAGCCGAAGTGGTGGTAGCCGGTGTGCACAATCAGGATGTCGCCCTCCCGGACCTCAACCCGCTCTTCGACCATCTTGCTGGTGTACACGTCGTAGTCGGCGCACACGTCCGACAGATCGACGATCGCGCCTTCGTGCACCAGAAAGTCCATGTCCAGGCTGGCGATGTCCTTGCCCGGGGTGTGGAAGTGGATCTCCCCATCGAGATGGGTGCCCAGGTGGTTGGAGTGGGTGACGAGCTGGCCGTTGGCGCCGTTGGGCGCCAGGCGTTTGAAGTACTTGACCTGCAGCGGCTCGTAGGTCGGCCAGGGCGGGGTGGCGATGCCGAGGGGGATGGTCAGATCGATGAACTTCATGACGGTCTCCTCGTATCAAGAGTCCCGACGCGGCTAAGCGCCAGGAACGAACTTCAGCCCGTAGACATTCTCGTCGTACACCCTGCGGATGGGCGCCCAGGTTGGCTTCAGCTTCATGCCGAGCTTCAGTCCGGCGATGTCGTCGGCCTGGATCTGCCCCATTGCCTTGACGCCGTTCTCAAACTCGCCGATGCCGATGATCAGGAAGCGCTCGTCGAAGCCCCAGGGCAAGTTGAAGATCTGGGTGAAGGTGAGCAACTTGGCTTGGCCCGCCGGGTGAAGCGTTTCGAACTCGCGCGCCCTGCACTTCAGGCAACGGTCATGGAACGGATAGTGGATCTTGCCGCACTTCTTGCACTTGTAGGCCGTGATCGGAATGTCGCTCATGCCTCTACCCTCTTGAGCACGAAGGCGAGAACGTTGTTGCCGAAGCCTCCGAAGTTGACCGTCAGGCCGACGGTGGCGTTCTTGACCTGGCGGTTCTCAGGCAACTCGTGGCGCAGCTGCCAGACGATATCGACGACCTGGGCCACGCCCGTCGCACCCACGGGATGACCGCGCGCTTTCAACCCTCCCGAGAGGTTGATCGGGATCTGCCCGCCGAGGCGGGTCTTGCCGGCTGCGGCTGCCTTGCCGCCCTCGCCCTTCTTGAAGAAGCCGACGTGCTCGCTCTCGGCGATCTCCAGGATCGTGAAGGCGTCATGCAGCTCGGCTACGCTGACGTCAGACGGCTTGAGCTTCGCCATGGCGAAGGCTTTCTGCGCCGCAAGGGTGACCGCCTTGAGGTCGGTGGGGTCTTCCCGCTCAGCCAATGTGTGCGTGTCCGTCGCCTGGCCGAAGCCGGCGATGACGACATACGGTTTGGCGCGCTGCTTGGCCTGTTCGACCGTGCACAGGACCACGGCCGCAGCGCCATCACTCACCGGACACAGGTCGTACAGGTGGAGCGGGTCGGCGGCTACGGGATTGTTGACGACGGCGTGCGGGCTGTCGTAGATTCCCTCCCGATCGAGGGCCATCTCGACGTGGGCGTAGGGGTTGCGCGTGCCCATCTCCTGATTCTTCAGGGAGATCGCCAGCAAGTGCTCACGGGTCACGCCGTGCTTCTCCATGTACAGCCTGGTGAACATGCCGGCCATCCCGGGCAGGGTGATCCCGTAGGGATACTCCGCCTGCGGGTGAGTCATGGTGGCGACGAAATCGGTGGCGCGCCAGCCAGTGACCTCACGCATCTTCTCCCCGCCGGCCACCAGTACGGTGTCGTAGTAGCCGGAGGCGATGGCCAGCATGCCGTTCTTGACCGCCGAGGCGCCGGAAGCGGGCCCGTTCTCGATGGTTTCGGCGGCTGCCGGCAGCAGGCTCAGGCGATCCACCAGCGAGCTGGCGATGGACGTCTGGTGCTGGAGCATCCCACCGCCCATGTTGGCGACGTACACCGCGTCGACCGATCCGTTGCCCAGGCCGGCATCATCCAGCGCCTTCATCGAGGCATACGCCAGCATATCCATCAAGGTGTCTTCGTCGCGCCGGCCGAAGGGCAGCATGCCGACGCCGAGGATGGCGACGTCTCTCATGGTGTCACCTCCCTTTCAGTCCGGCGATGTGCTCGCGGATGGTGTCGTCGTCGGCGAACTTGATGTCCGCCATGGCCTCATCCAGCAAGGGCTTGGGCACGGGGCGGTCCCCCACCACCAGGCGCGACTTGGCCTTGAGGTAGGTCTCCCGCGTCAGCAGCCAGGAGTCGCCGCCCCCCAGCTCGTGCGGGATCGTGGTCGGTTCGAGCGGGTATTCGACCATCCAACGGCGGAACCCGATCGGGCTTTCGGCCACGATCAGGATCTCGTCCTGCCCGATGTAGTCGATGTGGTACTCCATCTTGGCCGCAAACAGGTGTGAGCCGATTCGCAGGCCGCGGTCAATGGCCAGCGTGTGGTAGCTCATGCCCACCTTTGCGTTCTCCAGCCGGCCGTTGACGATCCCCACCAGGTAGCCGTCGATCTGTCCTATCAGGCAGTATTCGCTCTTGACCCGATAGCGGTACCAGGCCAGCAGTTCTCCATACAGCCGGGCGCTGACGATGTCGTAGTAGTCCCGCTCGATAAACAGGCAGGGATGAACGGACTTCAGGATCGTCGGGACGTCCTCGCGTTCGGCCTGGCGCACCACCATCTGCTTGCCGTTGGCCAGTGTGATGACCTTGGGCGGGTAGGGCGGCATGGGGATCTGCGGCGGCCGCAGGACCATCTCGAGTTCCATGTCAATCGGCATAGAGCACTCTCCTCAAGTCTGATATCCGAACTGGATCAGCCCAGCCTGAAGCGCGTCCTGGTGCCTCCCACCCCGCACGGTTGTCCGATATCCCTGGCCCGTCAGCACAGCTCCGCCAGGGCATCGAATGCCTGGTCGAAACACCCCTGCGGGGCGCGCAGGATCCCGGCGCCGACCATGCCCACTCCCGGCTCCCGGTGGGCGATGCCGGTGTTCAGGCGGGGCAGGATGCCGGTCTCCCGCACCAGTCGCACGTCGATGCCCAGCGGGGTACCGCGGAAGTCGAGCGCCGGGATGGTGAAGCCGTCGTGTTCATCGAAGGTAATCTCGTACATCTCCAGCGTGGCGTCCAGCGCCAGGCTGGGCGTGCCACCGACAAACTGCGTGATCGCCGGGGCGGCGGCCATGGCAAAGCCCCCGTAGCCGGCGGTCTCGGTGATCGTGCTGTCGCCGATGTCCGGATTGGCGTCGGCGGCGGTGAAGCCCGGGAAGTACAGACCCTCGACCATGCCGGCCGGGGCTGTGAACCAGCGCTCAGGCAGGCACGACAGGCGGATGCCGAAGTCGGTGCCGTTGCGGGCCATCACCGTCAGCAGGCTGCAGCCGGCGATGCCCTCGGCCGGTTCCAGCGCCGCCTTGCCGGCCGGCATGCTCAGGTTCAGGAAAAAGTGATCGTTGCCGTTGATGAACTCCAGCACGCGCGCCTGGGCATCCCCATCGCGGCATGTGCGCGCCAGCGCTGGACCGATCGCTCGCAGGAAAAGCGACGTACCGGCGCGGTTGCGGTTGTGGCCCTCATCGCCCATGTGCAGCGCCTGGGCGATCAAGCTCTTGATGTCGATTCCATCCGGCAGCGTCTGCAGCGCGCGATCCAGCACCGGATACAGTTCGTCTTGCATCCAGCGCAGCCGGCGGTAGACCTCCTCACCCATGCCGCCGTAGCGCAGCACCTTGCCCAGCCCTTCGTTCTGCGTGGCAAAGGCCCGGTTGCCGAAGGCCTTGTTCTCGAGGATGAAGACCGGCATGCTCGGCGAGACGATCCCGGCCATCGGGCCGACGGTGTGGTGGTGGTGACAGGGGGAGAACTCGATCTCGCCGGAGGCTGCCAGCCGCTCGGCCGCCGCCTCGTCCGCTGCCAGGCCTTCGTAGATCAGTGCCCCCATCACCGCGCCGCGCTGTGGGCCGCACATCCGCTCCCAGGCGATCGGCGGGCCGGCATGCAGGATCATGCGATCGTGCATGCCGGGGATGACCTGGCGGGCGATGCCCATCCCCACCAACACCGGTCGTGCTTGCTGGATGCGGTCGCAGGCGGTCTGGTTGGCGACGTCGATCTCGACGCCCGAGCGGGTCACTTGCAGATGGCGCACACCTGCCGCAGGCGGCTTCCAATCGACATCGATCACCGTTACCTGCTGCTGGCGCAGCGACTCGGCCATGCTCTCCAGACCGAGATTGACTACGGTCAGGGGCTGGCCGAAGATGCGGGAGGGACGAGCCTGCGCCGGCCCAGCGGAGATGCCCTCGGATCCAGGAGAAGGGCGCACCGCGCTCATCGGGCAACCATCCATGCCGCCAGCTGGGCGGCTGCAGCATTGCTGCCACAGACCTGTGCCCCGGCAGCCCGCAACCGGCTCGCCTGACGCGATTTTCCCTGGGGATCGAGGTCTGTCCCGGTGACCGAGACCACAATCGGCAACCGGCGTCCCTTGACTCCTGCCTTGGCCTGAGCCTGAGCGATCGCCGGTGCGATCTCGGAGGCGGGATCCGGGTGTGCACCGTACCCCAGCACGACGTCCAGCATGATCGCCGCCACGTGCGGGTCGGCCGCCTCCTGCAGCAAGCGTCGCAGGCGCAGGCTGTTGTCGATCATCGGGTGCGGCCGACCGACGGTGAACTCCTCTTCGCCGAGATCGAGCGCCGTGTGTCGGCGGCTGCGCGACGAGTCCGGCAAACGATCCCCCGGTGAGAGCGGTGCGTTCGATCCGACGCGCTCGGACAGCAACTCACGCCAGATGACCTGCGCCTCGTAGCACAACGTGCCTCCCGAGAACAAGCCGCGCAGGTAGCGCTGCCCGGAGGATTGCCCGGCGCGCAGCTGGGTCGCCAGGCGTTTGAGACCACGCCGCTCATCCCGCAGGACCTTCTCCACCGGGGGGAGGTCCCGTCGGATCAGGCGGGCGGCGTACAGCGCCGCCTCGTGCAGCGTCTGTGCCGGCACGCTGTTGGCGGCACGCGCTGCATCCGGCGCGGCACCCAGGAAGCACACCACAGCCGGTTTCGAACCGGTTGCGACCAACGCGAGCATCGAGGCCGCCACGCTTGGCGCCGGCGGTTTGCTGACCAGAAGCAAGACCTCGGTCGCCGGGTCGGCTTGCAGCGCTCGGATGCCTTCGAGCATCATGCTGCCCCCGACGGCTTCGGAGAGGTCCCGGCCTCCGACCCCGATGCCCTGCGTGATCCCGACGCCCTCAGCGGCCAGCAGGCAGGTGACTTCTTGCAGGCCGGTCCCGGCGGCGGACACGACGCCCACCGGTCCGGAAGGCACGGCGTTGGCGAATCCAAGCGCGACGCCGTTGAGGATCGCCGTGCCCGCACCGGGTCCCATCAATAGCAGACCCTGCTCCGCTGCGTAGCGCTTCAGGGCGATCTCGTCTTCGAGGTCGACGTTGTCACTGAAGAGCAGCACATGCAGACCCTTGCGAAGCGCCTGCCAGGCTTCGTCGGCGGCATAGCGGCCCGCCACAGAGATGACGGCCAGGTTTGCCTGCGGTGCTTGCCGTATGGCGCCGCGCAGACTGCGCGGGCGCGCCGCCGGGCCAGTCTCCGGCTGGCGCTTGCGCGTGAGCAAGGCCTGGGCGCGCTCGAGCGCTGCAGGACCGATGTCAGGCGGCGCTTCGACAGCGATCACGAGATCGTCGGCGGTGGCGGCGGCCGCTTCGGGGGAGAGCAAGCGAGCGGCCTGCAGGATGGCCTTGTTGGCCTCGGTGCCCATCACGACCGCGGCATCGACCACGCCGGGCAGAGCGGCCAGCGCCTGCGCCACGAGCATCAGGCTGACCGAGTCGTGGTACGTGCTGCGTTTCACCAGGGTCGAGACGGTCATCTGCCGGCCTCCAGCTGGCCGAGCTGACGAGCCTCCTGCGGATGGGTGGGGAGGAATGCCCTGCGTCGCCGAACTCGCCGCGTCATCTTAATCCACAAGGCCGGCCTCGAGCATCGCCAGGTAGACCTTCTCCGAGGAGTAGGGCGGTGACGATAAGCGAATGCCTACCGCGTCATAGATCGCATTGGCGATGGCCGGGATCGTCGGGACCATCGGATGCTCGCCGATGCCGCGTGCACCCCACGGGCCATCGTCTTGGGGTACTTCGACCATGATCGCTTCCACCTGCTCCGGCGCGTCGGCGGTGGTGGCGATGCGATAGTCGACGAAGCTCGGATTCTGCAGAACGCCCTCCTGGAGCTGCAGGCTCTCGAACAGTGCCGTGCTCAGCCCCTGGACGAAGCCGCCCTCCATTTGGCCGCGGACCAGACCGGGATTGATCGCCCGGCCGACGTCGAACGCCGCCACGCCGCGCAGCACCGTCACCCGGCCGGTGTCTAAATCGACCTCGACTTCAACCGCCTGGGCGCCGGTGGTGTAGTGCACCACGGCGCGCTCACCCTGGCCGGTCTCCTTGTCGAGACCGGTGACGTAGGTCGGCATGAAATTGCCGTCGCCCACGATCGGCCCACCGGTCCAGCCCTTCCCGTCGGGCCTGGGCAGGCCATACACGACCAGGTCCTTCATGGGCAGCGACTCCTCGGTCTTGTAGGAGATCACGTTGCCGTTGACGATGTCCAGATCCTCCGGCGCTTCGTTCCATGCTTCGGCGACGACCTTGAGGATCTTGCCTCGAGCGTCGCGGGCGGCGTTCACTACGGCGTTCCCCATGCTCCAGGTCAGCCGGCTGGCGACCGTTTGCCACTCGTATGGGCTGTACTCGGTGTCGAGCGGGGTGGCGATGCGCACCCACTCCATGGGCACACCCAGGGCGGCGGCCGCCATCTGCGCCATCACCGTGAACGTGCCCTGTCCGAGCTCCTGCCCGCCGATCCCAACGGTGAGGGTGGCGTCCTCGTTCAGGCGGACCCAGGCACTGGAGCCTGCGTTGGGCGGCATCGCCGGCGCCTTCCACATCAGGGCGATTCCCTTGCCACGTCGTTTGCGGGGCGAGCTGGGGGCGGCCTTGCTTCCCCAGCCGATCGCTTTGGCGGCCTGGTCGATGCATTCCGGCAGGCCAATGGGGTGCATCTTGCTGCCCGTCACCAGCGTGCTGCCGGTCTTCAGGCAATTCAGCCGCCGAAACTCGACCGGATCCATCCCGATCTGGAGCGCCAGGTCGTCGATGCACTGTTCCAGCCCGACGTGCATCTCGGGCATGCCGAAGCCGCGCATCGGGCCACCTACCGGGTGATTGGTGTACACGCAAAGGCTGTCGGCATGGACATTGGGTACCTCGTAGGGTCCACTGGAACTGTAGCCAGCAGCACGCGTGACGTTCACGCCGTACTCCGTGTAGGCGCCGCCATCCCACAAGTAGCGGTTCTCCATCGCCAGCAGGCGCCCATCGGCAGCGCAGCCCATCTTGAAGTAGGCAATCAACCCCTGGCGGACGAAGGCCGTGTGGAATTCCTCTTCACGCGTCAACCGCAGCTTGACCGGCCGGCCGGGAGTCTTCAGCGCAATCGCTACCGCCAGCGCCTCCATGCTCACGCCGGCCTTCGAGCCGAACCCGCCGCCCACGGCCGGGGCGACCACGCGCAGGTCGCTCTGTGAGATCCCCAGCGTCTTGGCGATCAGATTGCGCTGGGCGAATGGTGACTGCGACGAGGCCCACAGCGTCACCTTGCCGCTGTCTTCCACGAGTGCCACCGCAACGTGCGGCTCGATGGGCACGTGTTGGATGTGGGGGATGGTGTACTTGCGCTCAACAATGGCGGCGCATATTCCCCACACTTCCGACGGGTCGCCCTTGCGAATCTTGAAGTGGTTCGAGATGTTGGTGCCGTTCTGGGGGAAAATGAACGGTGCGACGACGTAATCCTCGAGTTTCGGATGCAGGAGCGGGGCGTCCGCCTTCGCTCCTTGCTCCGGGTCGAACACGGCCGGCAGAACCTCGTACTTGACGTCGATTAGCTCGAGCGCGTTCTCGGCAATGGTCTCGCTGATCGCGGCCACGCCGGCTACCGGGTCGCCAACATAGCGCACCCGGTCACGGCAGAAAATGTGCCGGTCCTGCAAGTACAAGCCGATGTACCCGGGATAATCTTCCCCTGTCACGACCGCCACCACCCCGGGCAAAGCGCGGGCACGTGAGGCATCGATTTTCACAATGCGGGCATGTGGATGCGGACTGCGCTTGATGCGGGCGAACAGCAGACGCGGGCCGAAGGGGATATCGTCTGTGTACTGCACTGCACCGGTGACCTTCTCGTGTGCGTCGATCCGTGGCGGGCTGGCGCCGATGGGCGAGGCGAGGGGGGCGGGGGAGGCCTTCTTGGCTGACATGGGCGCCTCCTAACTCGCCGTGGCGGCGCTGCGCACCGCCTCCAGGATGGGCAGGTAGCCGGTGCAGCGGCACAGGTTGCCGACTAGCGCCTCGCTGATTTCGGCATCGGTCGGGTGTGGGTTGCGGTCGAGCAGGGCGCGGGCGGTCATGAGCACACCGGGGGTGCAGAATCCGCACTGCACCCCCCCGGCGGTGATCATGGCCGCTTGCAGCGGATCGAGCTTGCCACTGCGGCTCAGGCCCTCAACTGTCCGCACCGAGGCGCCTTCGCACTCCACCGCCAGCACCATGCAGCTGTTCACCGGCTCGCCATCCAGGATCACCGTGCAGGCGCCGCACTCGCCGGCGGCGCAGCCGCACTTGGTCCCAGTCAAACCGAGACGCTCGCGCAGGCACTCCATCAGCGTCATTTGCGAAGGCACCGCCGCGACTGCCGGCTCTCCGTTGACGGTCATCTGGATCGTGTGTTGCGCCACATCGACCTCCACTCAAGCCAGCAAGCGTTGCCAGACGTCGGTCACGGCCTGGCGCACCAGATTGCGCACCATCCTGCGGCGGTACTCGGCGCCGCCGCGGACGTCATCGATCGGGTTGCAGGCGGCCATCGCCGCATCGGCCGCGGCGCGGATCGTCGTTTCGTTGATCGGCTCCCGGCACAGCACCTCCGCCGCAGCCTCGACCAGCAGCGGCACCGGTGCGACCGAGGCCAGTGCGATGCGGAAGCGGAAGCCCGAGCCGGCCGATGGATCGGGGTAGCCCAGAGCTGTGACGCCGACAATCGCCAGGTCGCTCAGCGCGTTCCGCCCGAGCTTGAGGTAGTGGCCAAACGCGCCTGCGGGAGGCGGCGGCAGGCGCAGGGCGGTGACGATCTCCCCGCTGGCCAGGGCGGTCTTGCCCGGGCCGAGGAAGAACTGACGCAAAGGAATGCTGCGCCCACCACCCGTGCCGTGAACCTCCAGCAAACCGTCGAACACCAGGCAGGCGCCGGTCGTGTCCCCGGCGGGCGAGGCGTTGCACAGGTTGCCGACGACCGTGGCGCGCGTTCGGAGCGGGAAGCTAGCCACGCTGCGCGCCGCCTCTGCCAGCAGGGGGTAGTGCCGGGCGATGGCTGGGTCGTCAATCACCTGGTTCATGCTGGCGGCAGCACCGAGGCGCAATCCTTGCGCAGCGTCAAACTCGATCGTGCGCATGCCGGGCAGGTGCTTGACGTCCACCAGGTACGTGTCATGCCAGACACCATCTCGCAGGCGGACGAAAGTGTCGGTGCCACCCATGAACGGGCGCGCCTGGCCGGCGTGCTCCTTCAGGTAGCGGCAGGCTTCGTCCAGTCCGGTGGGACGGATGTAGTCGAATTCGGGGAGTCCGGGGCGGGCGTTCGTCATGCTCTCACCCTCGTCTGGATGTCCTCGGGCCGACCGCCAGGGAAGGCAAGCCCGCCTCCGGCACGGAGGCAGGTATGGCCCGAGCGATCCCCCTCCCGGAGGCGATATTGCCCCCGGGAGGGGCTGGCGGATGGGAGACTACAGGTTGATATCCTCCCGGTCCTGAATGCCGAACTTCGACGGTGGCAGCGCCAGGAAGATCAGGTTGGTCACGATGCCGACGATCGCCGCGAACACAATCGCCGGGATGCCGTTCGGGAAGATCACCGGGATCGGGAACGGATACAGCCCGTTCGGGAGCGCCAGGTTGCCGCCAATCCCCGTGATCAAGATGATGGCGCCCACCGCCAGCTGGCGCGGCTCGAACAGATTGACTCGCTCCGACTGGATCAGCGCGATACCTTGCATGCCGATGACGCCGAATAGATAGATGGCCAGACCGCCGGTCACGGCCACCGGGATGGTGTTGACCAGCGCCGCCAGCTTTCCGACGAAGCCGAGCAGGATGGCGATCCCGCCGGCGGCGAAGAGCACCGGCACGGAGTAGTTGCGGGTGATCGCCATCAGCGAGTTGTTCTCGCCGTAGTTCGTGCCGGCACATCCGCCCAGCATCCCGACCACGATGTCATCGCTGCCGTCGGCCACCAGGTTCAGCCCGATCAGCTTCTTGATCTCGAGCGGCGCCTTGCCCAGTTCCTTGGCCAGCTGATCGATGTACAGGCTCATCTGGTACAGATGGGCGGTGCTCTCTGGGAAGGTGGCGATGGAGATCAGAGAGATGCTGACGATCACTGCTCAGGCCCGTGGATCGGTGAAGGCCGGCAGGGTGATGTTAGGGACTCGCAACCAGGCGGCCGTGGTCACAGGGGTGAAGTCGACCAGCCCCATCGCCAGTGCCAGCAGGTATCCGACGATGGCGCCCAACAGGATGGGCAACATCCCCAGCAAACCCCGGTTCTGCAAGTACACCGAGAACAGGATGGTGACCAGTAGCGTGACGAAGGCGACCAGCCAATTGGCGCCAGCCATCCCAAGTGCGGAGCCAGCCAGGGCGATGCCGATCACGATCGCCATACTGCCGGTGATCACCGGCGGCAGCACCTTGTCCAATGCGGCCTTGCCAACCCGCATGATCAGCAGGCCGATCAGGATCTCCAGTATGCCGGTTCCGATGATGCCGACCTGAACCAGGCGCACGCCTTCGGGGCAGTAGAAAGTCGCCGGGTCGGCGAAGCAGTCGCTGGCGTACAGGCTCATCACCGTGATCACAACCGCAATATACGAAAAGCTCGAGCCGTAGTACATCGGGATTCGGCGCTTGGTGACCAACAGAGCGATGATCGTGCCAATGCCGCTCGCCAGCAGCGTGACACCAACATCGAACTTGGTCAGAATGGCCACCAGCACAGTGGCCGGAAACATCGTCAGGACTTGCTGAATACCCAGGCTGAGCATGGCGCCGATCGGCGGTCGGTCTGCGGGAAGATAGCCGATGACTTTCTTGTCTTGCGAAGCTTCCATATCCGATCCACTCCTCTCCTGCGTCGGGGGTCCAGATGCTGCAGTGGTCAACGGCCGGACCATGCGTCGGGGGTTGGGTGGGGGGCACCTCCTCTCGCGGCAGCAGGTTCCGTCGGGCCGCCTCCTTCAGGCGAGCCCACGGGGTGGGGTGAGAAGCTTGATTCCATTCTATGGAGCGCTTACCTGCATGTCATATACCGAAAGTCACCAGGATGCAAACGGCGCCGCTGGTCGGGACGCACCCCCAGAGACCGCTAGCGGTCAACCATCCTCTCCAATGACCCCGTTCAGGCATCGACCGGCTGGCCGAGCTCGCGCCGGGTTGAGGGACCGTCCGGCGTCGGGG
>Ga0105099_10001389_pt1 | contig 15262 bp, 12 predicted proteins | sample PPLLak3cmMay2015_2_FD_79138 | JGI IMG/M metagenome (GOLD analysis project Ga0105099, IMG submission 79138) | Freshwater sediment microbial communities from Prairie Pothole Lake near Jamestown, North Dakota, USA - PPLs Lake P8 Core (1) Depth... | ecosystem: Environmental > Aquatic > Freshwater >... | reverse complement strand
TGATTGAGTTTTCGAGGACGACGGACGAGGACGAAATAACTTGTTAAATTTTCATCATAACCCTATTATGCAACAACTCTAATAATTATAACGTCATTTCTCCGCATAAAAGATACCATACTCCCATAATCTTTTTTTCATCGCATGATACTGGTGGAAAATCGCATCGGTGGGGTATCCTTTCAAGGGAACAATTTTGTCTATAAAATGAAAGATAAAAAAGAACCATGAAACATAATACATTATTCTTGAAGTGCGGATCACGCTGTCGGTTACGTTGCGATAGCTGGTGGTGTTGAATCCCGCTTCCTTTGCCAGGCGTGCGAAGCCTTCCGGCGTTTCGAGGTAATTGACGAACCAGCCGTTCAGCCATTTATCCATCATGATTCTTTCCCTGCCTGCATAATCGGGTTTACTCGCAAAACCGTCAGCAACAATCAGACGGCCGCCTTTTTTCAGGAGGCGAAAAGCCTCACGGATAAAATCACCTTTGTTTTTAGCATAACAGATGCTTTCCAGACCCCATACGACGTCGAAGCTGCCCTTTTTGAAAGCGGTTTTTTCATAATCCATCTCATAAAATTCCGCCAGATGAGCAACACCGTCTTTTTTTGCATTCGCGTATGCAACCGGGATCTGGCGCGGACATATCGTAATACCGGTGACATGGCAGCCGATAGTTTTAGCCAGGTAGGTACTTGCTCCGCCCACGCCGCATCCTGCATCCAGGACAAGATCCTTGTTGGTGATATGCGCCGTATGCGTAAGAACTTCATTAAATTTCTCCGTTGCCTGGCGTAATGTTTTGGTGCTGCTATCCCAGAAACCATAGTGCATATTCCGGCCATACAACGAATAGCCGAACTCATTTCGTTTGTAATAGCTGACGATATCTTCTTTTGACCATTGCATGACAGTAACTCCTCTATGGTTCCCGTGTATCGGTTAACTCTTTGAGCGCTTTTTGAACTGCCCGTTTGCTCACGATATCCCGCATGATGACGGGGTGATACGGGTCGTCGCCGGGAAAAATCGCGCAAAACGGAACGCTGCGCGAGCCCAGGTGATGCATCAGAGACTCCGCCGCCCTGTTCTCTTTAGTTAAATCGGCTTTCAGCGCCAGAATGTTTTTCTTTGCAATAAGGGATTTGACCTCTTTGCTCTGGTACACCGTCATTTTGTTAAACTGACAATTCATGCACCAGTTTGCGGTAAAATCAATCATGACATGCCGGCCCTCCGCATGGGCGTCAGTCAGCTTTTTCACCGAAAATTCAGTCCATCCGGACTCTTCACGATTCTCTGCGATACGTTTTTCGTCTACGATCAGAGGCTGCATCAGGTTGAAGATACCGTGCGACCCAAGGCCGATAATAATCAGCACGGCACTCCCGGCAATCAGTTTTCGCTTAAAGGGAGATCCGAACGGGCAAAAACGTGTGTACACCGTGACCGAAAAAGCCAGTAATACGCATAATCCGGTTGTTTGCAGTATAATCTCTTTGGGCAGGCCGATCATGAGATACACGGCGAAACCCATAAGCAAAAAACCCATGAAACGCTTGAAATCCTCCATCCATGGACCCGGCCTGGGTATCAACTTCAGCAGTTTTTGCGACGAGGAAAAAACAATATACGGAAAAGCCATGCCTGCGCCGATTGCGGCAAACACGATATAAATAATCGCGGGAGGCTGGAGCAGTGTCCATGCAAGGGTTGCGCCAAGAAAGGGGCCGCTGCACGGCGTCGCGAGAATTGTCGTAAACATGCCTTTGATAAAATCGTCGGTATACCCTTTGTTCGCGCCCGCCTTTTCAAGCGATGCAATCGATGAGGGGACCACAATCATGAATACGTCAAACATGCCGAGTGCAAAAACAAAAATAATACATACAATACCGGCAAGCACCTTCGGATTCTGAAACTGTTGACCCCACGACAATTCCGCAAACGCGGCAAAAGAGGCCAGCACCATAAATATGGAAAAAACGCCGGCTGCAAAAACGAGGCTTCGCAGCAGAACGATTTTCCTGTCGCTTCCGGCGCCCTGAGAAAAAGAGAGTATCTTTACGCCCAGAACAGGGAGTACGCAGGGCATAACGTTCAGAATGATACCGGCTAAAAAAGCAAGCAGAACGGCAAGAAGCAGGTTCAGTTCATACTTTTTTTCCCGCGGCTCATAATCCCACGCAGGCGTCTTTTCTTCGGGCAGCATCTGCAGATTGATGCCTGATACATGACCGCCAGTTTTGGCGCCCGTTTCATCAGGCGGGCCGGTTTTTACAATATTCATCTCTTCCGTAATAGCAAATATTTTCTGCAGCATCTGATCGGTGGCAAAGGAAGAGGCTTTGTTTGTTTTTGTAGAAATTGAGACCGAAAAAGGAATTTTTTTTACCACAGGGATGCACGAATTATCGCAAATCAGCCCGTCAAAAATAATGGTATCGGTAATGGTCTTTTCTGTTTTGGATGTGATTATGCCGGTAACATAAAAGGTGGCTTCATGCTTGTGGGCCCAGACCCAGCCGCCTATCGGCGGGGTAAATTCGGCAGCCGGCGTTTTCCGGCCAAAGAGCCACTCCACTCCCCTTCCCTGGGTGACCCTTATCATCAGCGGTTTGCCGATGCCGGAGCCCAGAGGGTTGCTGTAGAGATGAAACCGGTCTGGAATGGCGACCTGCAACGCAATCGTTACCGTGTCTGCGGGATTATATGTTTTTTTATCGGGAATTGCCGTTATGGATATATCCGGCTGCGCCGAAATTACGGCATATAAGCCTGCCAGGAGAATCACCGTGCGAAAACAAGTTTTAAAAGCCATTATGTCTATCCGATATTGCTTTATCATTTAGAGTCTGTAGCTGAATTATATATCCTTCTCATCGCAGGACGTTGCGTTTTTTGCGCAGATAATTTTCGTCCCTCGTCCTCGTCCTCGTCCTCGAAAATCAATTAAATTATCGAGGACGAGGAGGACGGACGAGGGACGAGGACGATTTTGAACAAGTTTCCCTCCATAAAGGGGACGATGCGGCTTTGCCGGCTTATGTTCCGTGTATACAAAATAAATTTAAACTGCGTAAAACGTACTATGTATGCTAAAATAAATTTAAGGTTGTTACCTTAAAAAGGTTTAAACATATATTTTAATAAACGATAGTTTATGGGTGCAACCTTAATTTCAGGCAAAAATTTCCTTCGTGCTGCTCATTCCCGCGTCAAACGCGGGATTATACTCCATAGCAATCGGAATCGTTCTTTTAAACACCACAGTTAAAAAATTATCGATTACGAGCACGAGCACGAAAAAACATTGATTTCATCAAGAAAAGTCTGCCAATAATTATGGCCACACCCTATTTTATTAACAAAATGTTCGTCGTGCAACCTCTTCATAAACCGTTTTTACATGAACAATCATTTTAAATCGTTATTAATGCTGCTTCTTGTCTCCCTCACGCTCGCGCAGAATCGCGCTCCGGATAAACTTACGGTCTATTTCTTCGGTTCAAGCACCTGCGGGGAGTGTAACGAAATAAAGCAGTTTGTATTGCAGCCCCTCGAAAAGAAATATGCGGGCACGCTTTCCATTCGCTATCATGACACCGATGATAAGGCCGGTTTTGCGCTTTTAATGAAGCTGGAAGAAGCCTTTAACATAACCGATCCGTCACCGCAGGAGCTTTTTCTGCCGGATACCTTTCTTGCCGGTTATGAAACGATCATGGAATCAGCACAGGGTCTGATAGAGCACTACCTCGCGCGTCCGGAAAAATGGAAGCACGGGGAGGTTGCGGCCGATACGGCATCTTTGAATGAAAACCTTAACAAACGAATACGCCGGTTCACATTTCTTGGCGTGCTGGCCGGCGGCATGGTCGATGGTATAAATCCGTGTGCAATCGCCACCATGATATTCCTTATATCGTTTCTTGCAACGCAGAAACGAAAACGATCAGAGGTGTTGATTATAGGTCTCTTTTTTACCGCGACCGTATTTGTCACCTATTTACTGCTGGGACTTGGTGCGTTTAAAGCTTTAACCGGGCTTCAGCAATACATCTGGCTATCCGAGGCTATTCGCTGGACTGCGGTCGCAGCAGCGGGAATTGTGGCGATTATCAGTTTTTACGACGCATTTTCGTATATGAAATCCAAAGAGACCAGAGATATAAAAATTCAGCTTCCAAAAGCGGTAAAGCTTCAAATTCATAAGGTAATATCAGGGAACCTGAAAGGAAGCCAGCTTATTATCGGGGCAATAGTTACCGGTTTTCTGGTAACCCTCCTTGAAGCAGTATGCACCGGCCAGGTGTATATTCCCACGATTATTCTTATGGCCAAATCAACCGGATTCAAATTAAAGGGCTGGTTGTATCTGATTTTCTACAATTTTCTCTTTGTTCTTCCGCTTTTAATCGTTATGGTGCTGGCCTATTTCGGACTGAAATGGAATGAGCTGGCGAAATCCACACAAAAACATCTTACGCTTATAAAGATCCTTGTTGGCCTTGTATTGGCGGGATTGGCGGTTTTTCTTGCGGTTGCAGGTTAAAAGAGCCGGTGTACAAGGTTGAAGCCGTTGAGAAATAAATTGTTGTTTTGGCTATTCTTCGATGGTCGTAGTATCATGAACTGCATTGTATGTGAACATACTCATCAACCATTCTGAATATTTTCCCGGTATTTTCATTATGCGGCAGAGCATGGTAGATTCGTGCCAAATAGTTTCTCTCCCGTATACGCTGAAATGTCCGGCAAAAATTAATATCATAGACCCATCCCATCTGCAGAATCTTCATGTCATTCAGGGTGCGTAAACCGGTTGTCATGACAACCCTGCCTTCAAGCAGATCGCTGCATACATCGTCGGATATATCGGGCGTATCGGGCAGGCCGAGATCAATGGCTCTGTTTTTTTCACCGGTTCTGTTTTCATAATATCCGGTCGCGATATGCCATATATCGAGCTTGTCGGCGTCCCTGATCAGTTTGGCGAAGACAAGGCTTTCTTCGGGAAGTCCGACCGGAAGTTTAACTTTATTATGATTCGCAACAGCGCACAGTATACCCTCTTTCAGGTGCGTATCGATGCCGTCCAGGATACCTTTCTCCCGGATTATTTCCACCCCGTTCTGCGCATGGTCATGCGAATGGATATCAGCATAGGATTTATACTTCCGGTACTGCTCAAACCTGCCGGCATCGTGCAGCAGCGCGACTGTCTGCGCAACCTGCATCTGGGTGTTATTAAAATTCAGACTCGAACCAAGGTCGGTTATCTCCGCATACACCCGGAGGGTATGCTTTGTTTTGAAATCAACTGACTCATTGAGAAGCATATCAGATGAGTAAAAGGTTTGTGCATACGATAGATACCAATCCTTTACTGCTGCCACATCGATCATCATAGAGTATGGTACTTCCTCTGGCGGTTTGTTTGCTTTGAATGAAACGGTACTTTTTCAGGAATAGAAAAATGCTCTATTCCCTGCTGGTATGCAAGGGGAATATGCGGATTGTATAAGAGATTATTCCGGCATTGGCATAAGATACTGTGAAAAAATCAGATACGCGGCCTTTTCTGGCAGAGCCAAGGTAACGCTTTTTACCCGCAATCATTTCTGTTTTTTCTTTTCTCCGATACTTTGTATCAAAACAGTATTGAGTTCCTCGATTAAATATGGTTTGGAAATGGCGCCGCTGAATCCGTATTCTTTATATCGTGCCATGATCGGGTCGTTTGAATATCCGCTTGACACTATTGCAACCACATCGGGATGTATACTTTTCAGTTTGTTAATCGCTTCTTTTCCGCCCATGCCGCCCGGAATCGTCAGGTCCATGATAATCGCATCAAAGGGTTTATTGCCCAGGAAGGCCGTTTGATACTTGTCGATTGCTTCGGATCCGTCTTTTGCAAATTCGACCTCGTATCCGATGCGTTTCAGCACGTGACCTGCAGCGATTCTGATTACCTCTTCATCGTCCATGACCAGTATCTTGCCGGAGCCTTTTAAAGGAGCGGCCTTTTGTGCGCCGCCGCTCTTTTTTTCAGAAGCCGGAAGATACACGGTAAACGTGGTTCCCGCTCCTACGCGTGATTTAACGTTGATAATGCCGTTGTGCTTCCTGATGATAGAATAACATATTGTCAAACCAAGCCCGGTGCCTGAATCTTTGGTTGAATAATAGGGATCGTATATTTTATCGATCTCTTCGGGACGTATGCCGACGCCTTCGTCCTTTACGGTGATTTTGACATATTTTCCCGGTTTCAGTCCAAGATATGCTGTGGTATCATCGGGAATTTCATCTGTAATGGTTGCATTTTCGGCGCGTACTTCGATTTTCCCTCCCTTGGGCATTGCCTGATCCGCATTGATCAGAAGATTGGTAATGACCTGATCTATCTGCCCGCGGTCAATCTCCAGCGTCCAGAGATTTTTCGGCAGATCAAGCTCGCATTCCGCTTTTGAGCCGCTTAAAGAAAAACCGACCGCCTCTTCGATGATATCCTTGATGGACTGGCTCTCCATGACAGGGGCGCCGCCTTTGGCAAACGTAATAAGCTGGCCGGTCAATTTAGTTGCCCGGAAAGCGGCCTTTTCTGCTTCCTGTATGGTAGCGTAGGATGCGTGATCCTTCGGGAGGTTCATCTTTGCCATGAAAAGATTGCTGGTGATACCGGTGAGAATGTTGTTGAAATCGTGGGCGATCCCGCCGGCAAGAATCCCGATGGATTCGAGTTTCCTTGCCTTGAACAGCTCTCTTTCCATTTTTTGTTTCTCGGTTATATCACGAATAACCAGCACAACGCCAATCATTGTATTATCGCGGTTCCGAATCGGGGCGCAGCTCTGGGTGATTATTCGTTCCACCTCGTTTTTGCCGATGAGCACTCCCTCAGTAATACCTTTCGCCGGTTCCCCCTGCTCGAGGATTGTTTTAATCATTTTATTGCAATCGATCTTTTTATTTTCACTGTCGCTGATGTTCAAAACGTCGTTCAGTTTCACGCCGGCGGCGTCCCGCTGTTTCCAGCCGGTGAGTTTTTCGGCGACCTCGTTCAGTAATACTATTTTCCCTTCCGTATTGACCGTTATCACTGCGTCCGCAATGGAACGGAGGGTTACTGCGAGACGTTCTTTTTCTTCGGCAAGCGCCTGTTCCATTTTTTTCCGCTCGGTAATATCGCTTCCCAATGCCATCATTGCCTGCGGATTGCCGTCCTTGTCTTTTAGTATCGCACAGCATACTTCGACGGGGAAACACCTGCCATTCATATCGCGCAGCGAATATTCCATAAGCCTTTCACCGCCTGCCTCGATGATTTTTTTCATTTTTCCCATTAATTTTTCTTTGTCTTCGGGTGCGATGAAATCAAAGGCGTTTTTGCCGAGAAGATCCTCTCTGCTTTTGCATTTATGGATTTCGACGGATTGTTGATTGACTAAAAATATCCTGCCCTGCATATCGTTAATGGTAATGGCATAGGGGGAAGCCTCGATAAGCGTGCGATACAGCTCTTCACTTTCCTGCAGGGTCTTTTCAGCCTCTTTTCGCTCGGTAATATCCCGGATAACGCCAAAAAGCGCCGTGGGATTATGCTGTGCATCTTTAATGGCGGTGACATTCAGCTCCGCCCAGAAAGCGGTGCCATTTTTTCTGCGTAACACGAGCTCAAGTTTCCGGTATGAATCTTTGCCGGCCAGACGCAGGGCTGTTTCGATATATTGCGGGGAGATGATTTCGAATATGCTTTTTCCCAGCAGCTCATCTTTACTTGTGCAGCCGTACATGTCGACCGCACGCTGGTTCACCATTATTATTACATTCGTCAAATCAACCATGACAACTGCGTCCGGCGATGTTTCAACCAGGGTGCGATACAATGTTTCGTAATTCTTCAGCACGTTTTCCTGTCCGGGGGGGGTATCGGATGTTTTTTGAGGCATACAATCGAATCTCCATGAAAAAATATGTATTATCCATGGTAGAACATTTTCTGCAATCCTGAATATGTCCTGTGGGATGCATGGATAATGTTTAAATATAAATTCATGGTAAGCGTCAAAGTAATTTTCTTATTGCGGAGAGAAAAAAAGAGCTGGTATGACGAAACTTGTTTGATTATGTTCGAGGGACTTGCATACCTTGAATCGTATCTGTTTTTGTAACAGTTCACGCCCCCAGCACTCCCCATCCAGCAAAGCGACACGTCGCAGGAGAATCAGGAGGCGTAAACGGTTATCTACTTTTTGATAACAACAGGCAGTGCAAAGCTGCCATTATCTTCTGAAAAAACCCGGATAATATAATTCCCTGCGGATACTATTTCCGATAAATTATATCTGCCATCGGATATTCCTTCGCTCTCAAAGAAGCGACGGCCGGTAAGAGTATACATGCCAAACGTATAATGAACCTGCCATGGAACAGAAAGGATAATATCCCCATTTGCCGCTGTGTGCAAGAGTCGCAAGTCAGATCCAGCACCTGTTTTATAATTCATAGTGCCAACCTGCGGCAATAATTCCGCAATTTTCGAATCAAGGCCGCTATACGCATTTGTAAAATTACTCGGAAAATCCTTGCGATATTTCACGATCGTGTCCAACCCGACGGTTACAATCGTAGTATAGTTTGCATTCCACTTTTTGGAAACAATACAGTTTTTACCGCTGCCGTCATCGACAAGACCGGGCAGGGTGATAAAGGTGTACTTTTTCAGATATGCTTCATAATGGGGAACTCGCTGTTGTACATTTGCCGGCTCGGGGTATGTCGTATTGGGATGAGCTTCCCAGTGGTAAATATCATACATGGCAAAATTCGGATGGTTTTTATATTTATCATACACATTTTGTCTTGAACGCGCCGCGTTATCCTGGTCACAGAACGGGGGTCAAGTAATGCTGCCGAATACAAACGTTACTACCTTTCTCCCATACACAGAATCAGTGCTGAATATCTTGTCTTTATACTGGTACATTGAAAATTTCGGCGCCTTGGTCCCGACATTCTGGGCGGACAACGAAAAAAAAGAACCCAAAGCAGCACAGACAACGGTAACTCCTATACATTTTTTAATAAAATTATGCATGAAACCCCCTTTAAAAAATAGAACCAGTGAATACTTACTGCCATGATAATAATATAACTCATTTTTTAGCTTATATTAAATATTTTTAATTATAATTAAAAACAGTATGAAAATAGCTGCAGATACAATACAAACGACTTCCCGGAAGGTTATACTTTAAATTCAGGTCGCAGCGGAGAGAGGCTCCATACAGCGCTGAAAATACCTTTGCCGGTATTCCTGAATGTGTGAGGAACCAATGATCTGAAAAGGATACTGTCCCCTTTTTTTAACAAGACCGGTTTTATTCCTTCCATGGTAATCAACACTGATCCATCAATTATATATCCCATGGCCACAACATCTATCGCCTGTCCTTTTAATGAGACTTCGTGCCCCGGTTGAATCTCCAGATACAGGAATTCAGAGCCGTTCGGCGTGTCGGATTTAGGGACAAGCTTCTCAAAGAATGCATTCGTGTAATCCTCTTTCGGGCGTTTTTCCTGGTTATACACATGCACGGGGTTTGTCTGATTCAGAGCCTTCATGAGAAACGCCATATCCATACCCATGACGCTACATATCGAAAACAGCGTATTAATAGACGGCGAAACAACCGAACTTTCGATCTGGCTGAGCATGCTTGATGAAATTCCGGCCAGTTTGGCAACATAGGACTGGGTTAAACGGATGCTTTCGCGGTACTGCTTTAACAATAAACCGATTTTTGCCGTGGGATTATTATCAGATATTGAATTCATTTTCTTTTTTTCCTTTATTCTATTTTCCAGTATCCTGGACTTGCAATGTTTTGGGGCCGTACATCCGTCCGTCCATGGCGATGTAACAGACGAAGGTTCCGGATTTGATTGTTTGCACATTCTCTGAAGAAAGGATATCAATGGCAAATGAGCCCTTTACCGGAACGCCCTTTTTAATCGGCGCATCATATACAGGAACATTCCAATCATACTGAACAAACGCCTTTAAATCAAGAGTAAGCATAATAAAGGTAACAGGGATTATGGCAGTAACGCGCTTATGAATTCCATTAGTATACTGGTGAACAATTGTACCGGCCGGTTTATGAAAATCGGTGGGGATAAGGGAAAAAGCTGCCGCTACTTTAAAACAGTTTTTTCCCCGGTTTTTATAAAACGCAAGGCTAAACGCAACACCTGAATCCGGAGTTTCCGGTGTTTTCGAAGTCGGTATATAGCAGGGTAACGCGTTGGTATCGGCACAATTTGGTTCAGGGTCAACCTGATTTGCAGCAACAGGAGCAGGCAGCGTATCATTGCCGGTCAGATGCAGGTCAATGCTGTTAGACAACCAATCATAATAGATCACACTCACTGACCAGAGACCTGTTTCCCAGATTTCAGGTATCCGTTTACGCACGTCTATTGCGGTAAGCTGTGCACTGGCAATCGGCAGGCCGGGAGGCTTGGGACCTTTTACCAAAGATTCGTCTTCAAGAATTATACGCTCCTTCGGATCAAAAAACGCTTTCGCGATCCGGACATCCCCGCTATTACGGTTTGTTGCAACGATGAAACAATTCTTTGAAAGATTTACTTCCCAGCCCCGGTCTCCGCTCACCCGCATTGCCATGATAATGGGTACTGTTTCTTGCTTGTCGCACAAAACTTTTTGAGGCCCGTTGATCGCTATTCCCATATAATCCATATCTAAAAGTTTATCCTCACGGGAAGAGAGGAGCGCAGGATTGTCGATGAAAAATTCACTTTCACTGAAATTAAGTATCTTTTTGACAACAACCTCTGTTGAAATCGCCTTCTTTTCCTTAATCCCCGAGGAAGGGGTTTTTGGTTGAAGGGCAATCGAAAACGAGAAAGTAATTAAATGAATCAGTATGGTTGTTGAGAATAGTCTTCCTGGCACTGACATCGTTTTAATATTCACCAAACACCTCTATTTTCCGGTTTCCGGGACTATTAATGTCTGGGGACCGTAAACTCTGCCGTCCATGGCAATATAACAAACATACTCCCCGGGTTCAACCTCCGCAAGATTTTCTGAAGCGAGAACCTCTATAGCAAAGACTCCATTGATTTGATCGCCGATGTTCAATTTGGCGCCATATACCGGTACGTTCCAATTAAATTGAGCAGGGCCACTTGCATCAAGCGTAACCATGATAAAGGTCATAGGGATTATAGCCGCCACGTGATGCTGGGTGCCATCCTGAAACAAATGCGCAATACCGGGTTCAGCTAAATGAAAATCCCGTGCAATCAGGGAAAAAGCGCCATATACATTCAAATACTTCTTTTGCGTGTCTTCATTATATTCGACGGTAAAAGCTACGCCCGTATCCGGTGTTTTGGGAGTTTTTGATGTTGGTACATAACTGGGCAATGCCTTGATATCAGCAAGGTCGGGATCCGGATTTATCTGATTTGCCGGAATAGCCAGAGGTACGGGCTCGTCACCGATCAATTGCATATCAAGGGTGTTTGACAACCAGTCATAATAGATCACACAAAACGACCATAAACCGGTATTCCAGGTAATCGGCACCTGTTTGCGTGCGTCTATTGAAGTAACCTGAGCGCTTGCAATCGAGAGGCCGGGCGGTTTCGGACCTTTTACCGACGATTCTTTCCCCATGCTGCTTTTTTGATCCTTGGGGCCAACCAGTGCCTTCGCAATCAGGATATTCCCGTTGATCAGGTTTGTTGCAACAATATAACAATTCCTGCTGATGTTTACATCCCAGCCCCGGTCTCCGCTCACCCGCATTGCCATGACAATCGGTGCTATCTCTTGTTTATCACACAAAACTACCTGCGGTCCGTTTATGGCTATGCACATGTAATCCATATCCAGAAGGTCTGACCCACGTGAGGATAAAAGGTCAGGATCGCCGGCGAAAAATTCATTTTCGCTGAAATTGAGTATTTTCTTGACAATGTCCTCTGTTGAAACCATTGTATTTTCCTTTTTAAAACTATGTTACAATCATCCCATCAATACGCCTGGTATTATTCCCTACAATGCCGACATATCCTGCAACTGAAGATACGGTTTGCATGTTTTACAGAATTTATGCGAGCAATCCTCGCTGAACGAGTGGTACATCAGACACTTTCCATTGTATGGCATCGGAAACTCTTTATTTGCATCATTCCAATCGATATACTGTTTGACCTTGTCATCTACAGCCGCGGTAAAACTCGTAGTAAATTCCAGGTGTGTGGCATCCTTAACTTTTTTAATGACCCTGTTAACGCCATTTACCTTCACTTTATAATCTTTGATAAAATCAGCAGTACTTCCAACCTCGTGAGTGGCAGTTGCAACTGCGGCGGCTTTTGTAATCGTCGTTTCAGGTTCGACGTTATTTGCAACAGAGACGGCGGGTTTCAGACTCAATATATACAAGGCAACACTGAACCTGCAATGTGATCCGGTACCGCCGTGGCCGACATATTGTAACGGATGATTTTTCATTGGCGACGGTTGTCTGCCAGGAGTGGGCGTCTGATTCCACATATGTCCAAGTTCATGTGCTACGGTATCGTTGTAGTCAGCTTCGCTGCCTTGTTTTCCAGCCTGTGCGTCCGGTCTGTATACACAGAGTATCTGCCCTTTTCCAAAAGACTCGCCAAGATAATCTTTCCCTGTTTCTAATTGTAGTTTTACATACAGGGGATGAGCATTTGTCGGTACCGGAGGAGTACCGGTTGCTCCTTTGGACAGATCGACCTTTACCGTTAACGTACTTGCCCGTGCTGAATCAATTTCTATGGCGCCATCCGTTATATCACCCGCTTTTGTCCAGGGAGTTTGCGTCCTGCTCCACTCACCCTTTACCACAAGTTTCGCACCGGGTTTCAGTGCCGGTTTGCAGATAATTGATCCGCCATCGGCATTCTCCGTCATCGTTAAAGACGCACCGTTCGATTTCAATTCAAATACGCCTTCTGCGCTGGGGCCTTTGGAGTCGCACTGATAATTACATACGATCAGATTTGCCTTAAATGGATGCGCCAGGGGTGTGTCTTTGTCGTATATCGCTTTTTTTGTAAATTCATTTTTGTTGTTGCTGCCGATTGTAGCAACATCCGCGTTACCACCCGCCTGCTTGAGCATGTATTCCTTGTAAAATGTTCTCCCTCTTAAATCTGCCAGCAGGTCATCTTTTTTAAATTTCTTCTCGCTCGATTCTATCATCTCTGCAAATACTTCTTTATACGCATCTCTCGCTTTTGTCGGTTTTGGCGGATTAAAACCGTCAGCGTAGGTCAGTTGATACCAGAACTTGCGCCATACGACATATTTTGCTTTTGTCGCCAAAGTTTTCGCTTTAACTCCTCCGGGTGTACCAGGCGCCAATGATGCGTTGATCTCGAATTGATCGCCGCCATACGCCGACACAAAAAACAGAACCGCTTCAGTCCAACCTTTGTTATCCGTTTTAACTGTTATTGTTTTATCCCCATTCGCTCTACTGAAACCCTCTGCTAAATCTCCTGTTACGGTTTCCTGCGCTACCTTCCAGACATCAGGATCTGTTCCTCCGGGATTTGTCCTGTTGGGGCCGTCGGTTCTCTTAAAGCTGAATTTAACCAATACATCCTTTAATTTGTCTGATTTATTATTTGTCTGTTTTATTTTAGCCTTGAATCTGATTTGACGACTATATTCCGGATGACGTTTGCCCGCCCCTTCTATATCCTTGCTCATATTGATATATTGTTTATAGTTGGCGCCGTCCTTATCTGCCCGTTCAACCTTTTCTGCAATTTCTGTGGTGTCCATAGCTGCACCTTTGACCCATTTTTCCTTATCCTGGGTAACTATCTCGACAAGTTCAACCATATCATACATGTCATATTCGAGCTTGGTAACATCCTTTTTCTCCCACTCTTTTTCCGTGACCGGGTCTTTCTTTTTATCTACCTTACGGCCTGCAACCGGTTGAATTACCGGAGTACACTCTCCTTTTTTGTAAAACACCAGTTCAACCCGCCGTTGTTCTTTCGATTTCACGGCATCGCTTACCGGTGAGCTCTCAGCGCAGGGATATATCCCTTTACCTGCGGGGTACCCATACGGTAATACCGGTGCAGGAACAAGCTTTGAGGCTTTGCAGCCGTCTTCAGTCAGTTTTCTGAAAACATGGAATAGAGCCTGCCATGTCTTGGGTCCCATCTTCCCATCGACTACAAGTTGCGTTTTATTCGGAAATTGCTTGTTATACTCTTTCTGGAAATTCTTGACCGCCCCGTCGGTTTTTAGGCCGTGTTTATTATCTACATTACCGGGATCGCAAGGCCAATTATACATGGCAGCAAGCGATTTCAATGTCTGTTGATAATCTTCTGTTTCGATTGTATGGTCGGTCTTATTTGAATCGACCACCCCTTTCCATAAGGCTTCATCATTCTGTAGAAGAGCCTTGACCGATTCAGCCCTCCGCTTCGATATCTGCAGGTTATACTGATTATTGCCGCTTGCGTCTGCATGCCCCTCAATAACCAGCTCCCGGTCAGGATGTTCCTTCGAATAATAAAACGTATTGACCAGCGCCGATATCATGTCGCCTTTATCATCAAGACACGGAAGTGCGCAGTTATGGTGAAAATGGATATCGGTTACCTCTACAAAATCGACCTTCAGCTTCTGTTTTACCGGCATCTCCAGCTGTTCGCTCTCAAGTACCTTTTCTCCTTTGGGGTGTGAGGCTTTGAATTTATAGAAGCATGTAGCGCCAGGATTTTTCTGTAGATCTTTAGAATATTTATCGCCATAAAAGAGCCTTACCTCCGCCTCCGCATACCCCTTGTCTTCAAATCCGTCTGCCTGACATTTCAGGTCTTCTTCTACTTTGTTATATACAGCAAAGAGCTTGAAAGTCACTTTTTTCTGGGTTGTTTTCTTGAGATACTCCACCTTTACCCGGACTTTGCACTTTTCATTAAACTGAAAACCTTTGCCGACGGCAATAAACTTGCCCTCCGAAAGCCTGACTTCCGGACCATCGTCTTTTTTATTCTGCTCTTCTTCAACCTTTACCGGTTTTGGCGGTGGCTTGGGAGGGGTCTTCGAATAATACAGATCGTTGATACCGTGCCAATCTTTTCCCATAGAGTATCTCCAATATTTAGTGTCTGTAGCTGAATTATCTACGCAATACGAGTAGAT